>Ga0256404_1008151_pt1 | contig 15966 bp, 15 predicted proteins | sample RumenRJG_01DNA_FD_185990 | JGI IMG/M metagenome (GOLD analysis project Ga0256404, IMG submission 185990) | Bovine rumen microbial communities from Lethbridge, Alberta, Canada - RJG_01 | ecosystem: Host-associated > Mammals > Digestive system > Stomach > Rumen | place: Canada: Alberta | collected...
AATTTGGCCATACCGTTTTTATTTTATACCTTTGCAACCTGAATGAAGCAGTTGGCACATATCGTAATCGCCGCTACCACGCTGATAGTCATGCTCTTCGGAGCAGGAGGCGTGGGATTGATGACCTGTGCCTGCTCAGGCGACACCAGCCTCATCCTCCCCCTCGACGAAGGATGCTGCGGGACCGACCGCAGCTGCATGACCGTCAACATCCTCCAGATGTCCGACAGCGACGTGGCCGCCACCCTCGAAGTTCCGACCGACCAGATGGTAGCCGAACTCAATGAACTGTACGAACTGCACCATATCCCCCACCCTCTCCCCCCGACCTCCGACCTCCAACCCCTGACCTCCAGCCTGCCGCCACCCATAGGGCGGCACTCGATGGTGATGCGTGTCTGAACGAGCCTCGCCCCCAGCCCCTCTCCTTCCGAGAGAGGGCAGCAGACACTTTCAGTACACTTATCACCAAATCAACCACTTCAATGAAAAAAACATTCATGCTGTGTGCATGTGTGGGGCTGTGCGGCAGCCTCGCGGCACAGCAGACGGACAGCGTCCGCACCTCCACCCTCGGCGAAGTCTCCATCCAGGCCCGTGCCGAAGGCATGAGCCGCCTCGGCGGCGCCGAGAACGGGCACCACATTGGCCAGGCCGAGCTCTTCCGCGCCGCATGCTGCAACCTCGGCGAAAGCTTCGTCACCAACCCCTCGGTCGACGTCAACTACAACGACGCCGCCGTCGGCGCGCGCCAAATCAAACTCCTCGGCCTCAGCGGCCAATACGTCCAGATGCTCACCGAAGGGCAGCCCGCCTCCACCGGCGCCACCCTCCCCTACGCCCTCGGCTACGTGCCCGGCGCCTGGATGAAGAGCATCTCCGTCAGCAAGGGCGCCTCCAGCGTCAAGAACGGACCCCAAAGCATCACCGGCCAAATCAACGTCGAATACCTCAAGCCCGAGGACGACCCCGCCCTCAGCCTCAACCTCTACGGCGACAGCCGCCTCAAGACCGAGTTCAACGCCGCCTTCAACCGCCACCTCAACCACCACCTCAGCACCGTCATCCTGGCCCACTACGAGCACGACTTCGGCCACCACGACGACAACGACGACCACTGGCTCGACTCGCCGGCCCTGCGGCAGCTCCACCTGATGAACCGCTGGAAATACACCCACGGCCGCTACATCATGCACGCGGGACTGGGCTTCCTGCAGGAGCGGCGCGAAGGAGGCCAGGTGGACCACGTCGCCAACCCCTTCCGCATCCTCCTCGACGCCCGCCGCGCCGAGGCCTACATGAAGCACGCCTTCCTCCTCGACCACGAGCACAACACCAACATCGCCCTCCTGGCCAACGGCAGCCTCTACTCCCTCGACGGCTCCTTCGGCCCCAAGAGCTATGCCAACAACCAGCTGAACTTCAGCTCCCAACTGGTGCTCGAGCACGAATTCAACGCCGACCACAGCCTCTCCACCGGCCTCAGCCTCAACGCCGACCGCCTCGACGACCGACTCCGACCTCAAACCTCCGACCTCCGACCTCAAACCTCCAACCTCCAAACTACCGAGTACACCCCCGGCGCCTACGCGCAGTACACCTACAAGCCCTCGTATAAATTCACCGCCATGGCCGGCCTCCGCCTCGACCACAGCACCCTCTACGAGCGCACCTACCTCACCCCCCGCCTCCACCTCAAGTGGCTCCCCTCCGACCACCTCACCCTCCGCGCCTCGGTGGGCAAGGGCTACCGCACTCCCCACGTCCTGGCCGAGCACCACTACCTCCTCGCCTCCGGCCGCACCCTCCTGTGCGACTCCCTCCTGCCGCAGGAAGAAGCTTGGAACACAGGCATCTCCGCCACCCTCTACATCCCCGTCGGCGACCGCAACCTGCAGATCAATGCCGAGTACCACTACACCGGCTTCCTCCACCAGGCCGTCCTCAACTACGAAGACCCCACGCAATTGCGCATCCACGACCTCGACGGCGACTCCTACTCCCACACCCTCCAGTTCGACGCCAGCTACGACTTCACCGACGAGTTCAACCTCCTGGCTGCCTTCCGCCTCAACCACGTGCGCTGCACCTACGACGGCCAGCTCCTCGAAAAACCCCTCCAGAGCCGCTACAAAGGCCTTCTCACCCTCGGCTGGAAACCCCTCATGGGCATCTGGCAGGTCGACCTCACCCTCGCGCTCAACGGCGGCGGACGCATGCCCAAGGCCTACACCACCGCCGACGGCACACCCTCGTGGGACGACGAATTCCCCGCCTACCCGCAAATCAACCTGCAGATCACGCGCGAGTTCCGCCACTTCTCCCTCTACATCGGCGGCGAAAACCTCACCAACTACCGCCAGCCCACCCCCGTCATCGCCCCGGCCGACCCCTACGCCCCCGGGTTCGACCCCACCCTCGTCTGGGGACCCGTCCACGGCATCATGGCCTACGCCGGCCTCAGAACCTCTTTTTGAATTGAAAATTGAAAATTAAAAATTGAAATGATTATGAAACACAGCATTTTGATAGCCCTCATGGCCCTGTTGATGGCCCCCGCCCAACTCCTCGCTCCACACTCCTCACTCCTCACTTCCTCCCCCCATCGCGTGGCCGTCCTCACCCCCACCCCCCAAATGCACTGCCAAAAGTGCGAGACCAAAATCAAAAAGAACATGCGCTTCGAGAAAGGCGTCCGCAAGGTGGAGACCGACCTCGAGAAGCAGCACGTCACCATCACCTACGACCCGCGCAAAACCGACGTCAAGAGCCTCCAAGAGGGTATGAAAAACATCGGCTACGACACCAAGCTCGTCTCCGACGGGCCGCTGAAAGAAGAGAAACCGAATAAATAGGCGTGGAGAACGTCAGCACATACTTCAGCCGGCAGCGCGAGCTGGTGGCCTGCGAGCTTGAGGAAGAGCGGCGCGCCTACCAGCGCAGCATGTCCGAGCGCGGAGCCAGCCCGACGGGCAGCATCCGCGAGCCGGCCTGCCGCTACCCGGTGACGCTGGGCAACAGCGGGCGCAACGCGTTGAACCAACTGACGCTGGACCTGCGTTTCGACGTAGCCGAGGACGAGGCCGAGCTGGAGTTCGAGCCCGGGCACCCCGTGACCCTCTTCTACCCGACCGATGCCGACGGGGTGCGTGAGGTGCCGCACCAGTGCTATGTGGAGCGCGTGGGCGACGGCTGGATGACCCTGTCGGTGCCCTCGCAGGCCGCCATGCAGAGCCTGCGCACCCTGGCCGAACGCCACCTGCTTGGGGTGCAGCTGGGGGTGGACAACACCTCGTTCCGCGTGATGACCGAAGCGCTTGCCGCAGCCGAACGCCGTGAGGACGAGCGCTTTGTGCGCCTGCGCGACGTGCTGCTCGGCCGCGCGCAGCCGGCTTTCCGACAGCTGCCCGCCCTCTCCTTCCCCTGGCTCAACCGCAGCCAGCAGGACGCCATACAGAAGGTGGTGGAGTGCCAGGAGGTGAGCATCATCCACGGCCCGCCCGGCACCGGCAAGACCACCACCCTGGTCGAGGCGATAATCGAGACCCTGCAACGCGAGGCACAGGTGCTGGTCTGCGCGCCGAGCAACGCCGCCGTAGACTGGATCAGCGAGCAGCTGATGCGCCGCTCGGTGCACGTGTTGCGCGTGGGCAACCCACTGAGGATGAGCGACGAGATGCTGGACTGCAGCTATGAGCGCCGCTACTCGGCCCATCCCGACTACCACGAGCTGTGGAACATCCGCAAGGCCCTGCGCGAAGGAGCCGGTGGCGAACGCGCCCAGCGCCTGCGCAACCGGCAGACCGAGCTGGAAATCAAAATCAACGCCGACCTCTTCGACGAGGCGCGCGTGGTCAGCTGCACCCTCATCGGAAGCGCCTACCGCCTGATGGAGCGCCGCCGTTTCAGCACCCTCTTCATCGACGAGGCAGCCCAGGCGCTGGAACCCGCCTGCTGGGCGGCCATCCTGAAGGCCGACCGCGTCGTCATGGGCGGCGACCACCAGCAGCTGCCACCCACGGTGAAGAGCCTCGAGGCGGCCAAAGGCGGCCTGGCCAAGACACTGATGGAGAAGGTGGTGGCGCTGCATCCGCGATGTGTCTCCCTGCTGACCACGCAATACCGCATGAACGAGCAGATCATGGCGTTCCCCTCGCGCTGGTTCTACCACGGCCGGCTGCAAGCGGCACCCGAGGCGGCGCAGCGGCAGGTCAGCCCGCTGGACACGCCGCTGATGTGGCTCGACACCTCGCTCCTCGCCGCCGACAGTTCGGAATCGCGCACCCGCACCAGCAGCCTGACCAATGCCGAAGAGGCGCGCCTGGTCATCCACACACTGCGCGACTACATCGAGATGATTTCGCCGCAAAAGATTGAGAGCGAGCGCATCGACTTCGGCATCATCACGCCCTACCGCGGCCAGGCACGCCTGATACGGCGCCTGCTGAAGATGCAGCACTACTTCCGCCGACTGCGCCGCCACATCTCTGTCGGCACCGTCGACGGCTTCCAGGGGCAGGAGCGCGACGTGATAGTCATCAGCCTCGTGCGCGACAACGCCGAGGGGCAGATAGGCTTCCTGCGCGACCTGCGCCGCATGAACGTCGCCATGACCCGCGCGCGCATGAAACTCATCGTCGTAGGGAACACCCGCACGCTGAGCCGCCACCGCTTCTACCGCGAGCTGGCGGAGCACTTCCGCCAGCATGGCGATATGGTCGAAGTGGACGCTACAGGCTCTCGGTGAGTATCTCCACCACCTCCTCGCGCGTCAGGGTGCGGTAGCCCACCGGCAGGATGAGGGCTGCGTCGGCCACCTGCTGTAGGTTCGCCTCCGTGACGCCCAGCTCCTTCGAGTGCATCACGAGGCCAATCTCTTTCATCCACGCCTCGAGGCACTGCAACCCCTCGGTGGCCACCTGCTCGTCGCTCTTGCCCTCGGGGCGCACGCCCCACACATTCAGCGCGAAGCGCTTGAACTGGTGCAGCCCGTCGCGCATCACGTGGCGGTAGTACGGCAGGCTCACCGCAGCCAGCGTCATGCCGTGCGTGGCGTCGGTCACCAGGCCTATGGCGTGCCCTATTTGGTGCACCTCCCAGTCGCCGCCCTTGCCCATCTTGAGCAGCGTGTTCAGCGCCCAGGTGGCGGTCCACATGATGTTGGCCCGCGCCTCGTAGTCCTGCGGGTTCTTGGCGGCGATGCGGCTGCTGTGCACCAGCGAGCGCATCAGCCCCTCGATCAGGTAGTCCGTCGTGCAGTCGGCCTTGCCCGCGAAGTACTGCTCCATCAGGTGGCTCATGATGTCGAAAAAGCCCGCCACCATCTGGTATTGCGGCACCGTCATCGTGAACCGCGGGTTCAGGATGGTGAACTTCGGATAGAGGTCCGGCCCGAACACCTTGCCCAGCTTGAAGCCGGCCTTGCGGTTGGTGATCACGCTGCCGCCGTTCATTTCGCTGCCGGTGCCCACCATGGTGAGCACACTGCCGATGGGCACCACCTGACACGAGGGCCAGCCCTGCTTCACCCAGTATTTCTCCCAAGCGTCCTCCTCGCAGTAGGCGCTGGCGCTCACAGCCTTGGCATAGTCGATGGTGCTCCCGCCGCCCACGGCCAGGATGAGGTCCACCTTGTGGTCGCGCACCAGCGCGCACCCCTCCTGCACCTTCTCATAGGTCGGGTTGGGCATAACGCCCGCGTCCTCGACCACCGTCTTGCCAGCCTCCTTCAAGGCAGCCATCACGGCGTCGTAGATGCCGTTCTTCTTGATTGAGCCGCCGCCGTAGCTGAGCATCACGGTGGGCCCGTAGTTCTTCAACTCGCCGGCCAGGTGCTTCATCGCCTCTTCGCCGAAGTGCAACTTGGTCGGATTGTGGTAGGTGAAATTCCCTTGCATGATATTGTCGTTTTTATGTTGATACGTTTTAGACTGCAAAAGTAGCAAAAAAAACTCACATACGAGAAAAAAAACGTATCTTTGCAAACCCGATTTGCACCCCGCAACCACCGTATCACAGTACAGACCAACACGTTAAACACTACCGCCCATGCTCGCCCAAATCAACTTCGTCGAAATCCTCAGCGCCTTCATCGTGATGTTCGCCATCATCGACATCACCGGCTCCATCCCCATCTTCATCGGCATGGAAGAGCAAGGCAAACACATCAAACCCCTGAAAGCCACCGCCGTGGCCCTCGGCCTCTTCATCGCCTTCTACTTCGCCGGCGAGGGACTGCTGCGACTCTTCTCCATCGACATCGCCGCCTTCGCCGTGGCCGGCGCCGTGGTCCTCTTCCTCCTGGCGCTGGAAATGATCATGGGCCGCGAATTCATCAAGAACGAAAGCGTAGGCTCCGGCGCCAGCATCGTCCCCGTAGCCTTCCCGCTCATCGCCGGCCCCGGCGCACTGACCGCACTCCTCTCGCTCCGCGCCGAGTACGCCACCGTCAACATCCTCCTCGGCCTGTTGCTCAACATCGTCCTCGACTACCTCGTCCTCGCCTTCCTGCCCAAACTGCAGCGCGTCCTCGGCGGCGAGATCGTCTTCGTCCTGCGCAAATTCTTCGGCGTCATCCTCCTCGCCATCGCCGTCAAACTCTTCGTCGGCAACCTCACCGTCGTCTTCCACTCCGCCCAATAACCCCCTCCCCCACCCCTCGCACTACACTTTTCAGTCGCAGTTTTTGACACCCGATTACACTTTTCAGATGCCATGGGGAAGGGGCAGTTTGTGCAGGCCATCCGCATCTATATTGAATACTGTTTTCAACCAAAAGCGCCTACGGAGCCAATGCGCCGTTCAGGCGCTTCCGTTTTATTGCCCCCTCCCCATCCATCCACCCGACGATATGCAGGAGAGTAAAAAGAGGAGAAAAAGAGGAGAAGAAGAGGATAACTCTTATCCACTTATTATCAGCCAGTTGCAACCGGGCGATTTTAGACCGTTTTTCGACTTTTTCTACAAAATTTGGCAGCCTGAGACGCGTGTCGCAGGCCGCCACAAAACACTTGCTTCTAATGATTCTCTTTGGCGGCATATCCAGCCGTGATGTCAAAGTAGAGCGAATACCTTTCGCTGGCGTTTTTGCCACCTTTGATTATAAAGTCCAGCCTGTCGATTTTTCGCCCCTCCTGCGAAACCAGCTGCTGCCGTTCCATCTCAGCTTCAACCTTTTGGAGGTCTAGAACAAGGTCTGCGGCAACGCGCGCCAGATGCACATAGTCCTCCGTCTCATTGATGACCAGGGCATGCTCTGCATCACGCCCGATTTTGTCGAGGGTTCCATCTTGATACTCTTTTAGCAGTTCGATGCCGTTGTGGTAGAAAATGCGAGAGAGGTCAAAAGCATCGCGTTGGTCTTTTGCTCGCAAGTTTGCATGAATGAATCCCGAACCTGCCAACGATTTCACATCATCCTTTGCCGCCATTCTAGGATTGTCGCCGTCTTCGGTTCTGCCAGAAAACAGCCATGCCTCGAGATTGTCTGGCGACTCTATGCCAAGTTCTTTTGCCGTCTCGGTCAGGGTCTTGCAGTAGTGCGAATAGACTTCAGCCGGATTGGTGGATTCGGCATAAAGTAAGTCGTCATCTACGGGTACATAAAAATAGAACGGGTTTTCGTTGCGCCCGAACATAAGGGCAAAATGGGAGAGTTTCAGGAAGTTGTCGTAGATAAAGGGACGCACCTTGGCTTTCGTCCCGTAGCCGAGGAAATACATAACCTTTGTGAAATAGCTTGAACCCAATCCATTGATATGGTTCTCCCCTCCGCCCGTCATCGAAGTGTATGCCTCTTCAAGTTTAGATTCATCAATTAAACTCTTGACACGCTTCAACTTCTCGACGACGGTGGCAGGGAATTGCTCGACCGCGGTCTGGAAATGCCGCTGTGTTACCATGTACTTGTGCATCCCGCCCCACAGCACCGCAGCCACGAATCCCTTGTAGAGGTCTTCTTTCATGCACTCCGCCACAGCGTTGCGCGACAAGCATTCGGGGATGGTGTCCATCACAGCAGCCACCTCTCCATTCTGGCTTTTCACACGCTCAATGATAACCAGCGGGGAGCCGTCCATCCTGCAGGCCCAGTTGAACTCCTGTTGCTCGAAGTTATTGATTGAATCAACGTTGGCTTTTACAAAATCGTAAAGTTTCATAATGATTTATATTTTAATGTTGGTTGATTATACGCGATAGTTTTTCTTGTGCTCCGGACAGTCCTCTTTCCGCGGCGCGGCAGTACCAATATTTCGCCTCTTGGAGGCTCTGTGCTGTTCCGAGGCCGTGAAAATATATGTCGCCGATAAGGATGTCTGCATTCTCGATTACCGTTCCATCCCGCTCCTGCGTGGATTTGACAAACAGCCGTAGCGCTTTGGCATAGTCTTGCTTTACACCCCAACCATTGTAATACATCAATCCAAGTCTGTAGCAAGCTAACGGCTCGCTTTGGTCGACCGCCCTTCGATACCATTGCAATGCTTCTGCATCGCTCTGTTGCACGCCATCCCCGTGGGCATACAGGTCTCCAAGGCTGATTTGAGCCATGGCGTCGTCCTGATCCGCCGCCAAGCGGAACCACCGTGCCGCCTCTGCATGGTCCTGTTGCACACCGTCGCCCTCTTCATAAATGAAGCCCAGTTCGCACTGTGCATCGGCATCGCCCTGATTGGCTGCCATGATGAGTTGTTCTAATGAGGTGTCCATACTTCAATATTGTTTTGCAAAAATTGGCTTGATAACATTCGTTCCAGGAAAGAGGGCGTCGTAGAGGTCGGAACCTCCAATTTCAAGATGATTGGGTTCGATTTCCATCACCTTGTCCCACATTTTCAAAGCCCCTTCCCGGTCGCCCATGCGGAGCAGCACCTGCCCGCGGGTGTCGTACCAGTCGGCGTTGGCAGGGTCGAGTTTGATGGCCTTGTCGGCAAGCGCCAAAATGGAAGCCATATTACCGCCAACCTTGTTGAATTTCAGCAGGCAATGAGCCTTGCAATCGAGCATCCGCGCCAGGTCGCCGCAGTGTTTTTTGCCGCTTGGGGTGAGGGTCTTAATCGCTTTGTTTAGGTACCCTTGGGCATATAGATAATCCTCAAGGTCCATATACAAACGCCCCAGGTCCTCATAGGCTACGGCAAGCAGCAGCTCACGGTGCTCGAAATGCTGCTCCTCCTCACGGTCGAGCAGGGCTATGAGTTCATGATACTCGGCCTTGGCGAGGTCGTACCGCTTCGATTTGCGGTGGGCAAAAGCGATGCGGCTCAAGACGTCAACATACTGGAAGATGGAACTATCATTGCCGCGATGCCCCAATGCGCGGTAGAGCGGCAGCAGCTCGGTATAACACTCTATCTCGTGCTCGCAGTCTCGAAGGGTCATATAGATGGTCCCCAGCGTCTCCAGCGTGTTGGCCAGCGGCTGAAGATAGGCGGCGGCATCGCTGTCGTCAAACCTGCGGCAGGCGCGCAGACTTATCTTGCAGTATTGCAGAGCCTTGCCGAAGTTTATCTCCTGCCAGTGAACGCAGGCCAGGTGGTAGGCCGCTGTCATCGCGAGCTCGTCGGCATCATCCAAGTCGCGTTTTTTGCACTCGATGCAGTACCGATATGCCTTTTCGTACAGAAGTATGGCGTCCGTTAGTTTGTCCTCCTTCTCCAGCAGGTTAGCCTGTTCGCAGAGCGATTTGGCCATCGTCATTTTCATTTCGCGCTGCTTCATTGCAACTTCATTCACCACTATCATAGCCCCCTCCTTTCATAAAACCCAACCACATCGAAATAGTAATGCTCCTGCGTACGACACCCGTCAATGAAAACATTATAAGTCTGTTGGAGAAGCTTCCGGCCCTCATGCGAACGGAGTAGACAACTGGAACATTCTGCACGTTTGTCCCTGACGTCTGTCCAGTGCAATATATACTCGCAGATGGAATCCGTTATTCCCAAATTGCGAACTGGCTCGTCTATGATGAAGGGGTTGTCCATACTGCAGCCCCTATTCATTCTGTTGTAGTCGGCATACAGCGTGCGCTTCTCCACAAGGCCATTTCTTTCCAACAAGCGGTACATCAAGGCGCAGTCCTCATCGCTGTCGGTATACAGCGTCGACGCATACTCCGCCACCTGGACGTCTTGGTCCGTATAGTCCTGAATGGGACATTCATTCAGCCCATCAACACTCCCAATAGGCGGCATCTCGATAGCAAGGAGACGTCTCCTTGTACTCTGGCGTACAGAGTCGTTTCCCAGCATCGCCTCCCTCGCCAACAGGCGAGCCTCCATCGAGTCGTCACTGTAAATCAGCCAGTCGACAAGCAGCTCCGGATTGCCGCTCCCCGCTGCAAGTGCAAGGTCTCCAAGCATTCTGCAATATGCCTCGTAGCACTCCGCCTCCGTGCTTCCTTCGGCAAGTTTCACTCTGCCGTCATCCTCTCGGTAGAACGGTTGTGTGCTACCCGTCTCCTCCACAAGAAGGGCACAATGCACCCGCATCATATAATAATTATACACCACAGGACGCAACATTCCACTCATCTCCGAGGAGAGGAAAAACAACACCTGCGTAAAGACAGAACTCCCCACTCCCTGAGCAATCTGCAATTTGGTCGGGCTGTTGGCCGCTTCATATATATACGACAGGCTTTCCTCTCGACACAAATGTTTGCGCAGCGCCTCCAATTTCCTGCGGATGGATTCGGCGGGTTCGCTCAGCAGAGGAAGCACCCTGCCAATGGGAACATGGTCGCGATACAGGACATCCCACAGAATTGTCGCCACAAACCCCTTGTACAGGTCTTCCTGGTAACACTGCCTCACCGCCTGCCGATTCAATTGATGGGGAATACCCACAATGGCCTCTTCAAGCAAAGGGCATTTTTGCAACAAGGCTTGCAACTTCCTTCTGGGCCTGCCGTTTTCACCGCCGTACCAGTCTACCGCCGGACGCTCATATAGCATCCACTGGTCGGAATGGTCAATGATAAAATCGTGTAAATGCATAATTGTTGATGTTATGTTTCCCTCAATATAGTCATTCTATCCAAAACCCGCCTATTAACGTATTTTAACAACAATGGCATGGCAATAAAAAGCCGTGAACCCTAATTCTCTGTTCTGTACCTGAGGTTCGCCCCCCCCAACCGCATCTGGAACCGTGAACGCCTCTCCATCCCTGCGTGGTTAGTTTGAAATTTGGCGATTTAAGGTATGCACGAAAACAGCTCTTCAGTCTCAACAGTTTTCTTTTTTCGGTCAAAAAGTCCCATAATTGTTAATATTTTTTTTCACGCCTACTCTAAAATGCAGTTTTCGGCTTCCCTGCTGTCCTCTATGAGCCGGAAGCCGATGCTGTCTGAAATAAGGGGCATGAAAAAGGCGCAAATCCTTTCGACAATCTGACGTTTGCCACTTATTCTAGTGTGGGTGGTCTGGAAATACCTTGATACAAATAAGTGGGGAAAGAATCCACGCCAACGCGTGAAACCATCCGCAATCCTATTTCCGTATCAGAGTAAAAGTTTTCCAGACCGTTTACACTAGGAAACAAGGAGCGTCAAGCTCAAAATATTAATGCTGTTCTATATCTGTTTTCTACATATCATCATTCATTCTAAAATCCGCTGCAAAGGTACAAACAAAATTTCATTCTGCAAAATTTTTCTTTTCCTCGACCATGCGTACCGCGGGGATGCGGAACCGAAAACGCAGCCCTCCCCCACCCATCCACCCGACGATATGCAGGAAAGGAAAAAGAGGAGAAAAAGAGGAGAAGAAGAGGATACCTCTTACCCACTTATTATCAGCCAGTTGCAACCGGGCGATTTTAGACCGTTTTTCGGGTTTTTGGTGACTTTTTTTTCAGAAAATCCACGCCGCTTGGTGAAGCTTTTCTCCTTGATTATCGAAACTATAAATAAAAAACTTTGGAGGAGGTATACTAAACGAGGCACGGAGACGTTATAGAGATGCTTTTTGACCATTAAAACAGACTGAAAGATGCAAGAACAGAACACTTCGCTGAGCAATGCCTACGACCATGCCGCCACGGTGCGGTTCTTCCGCCGCTGGTGGAAAGTGCTGACGGTGGTGGCCGTGGTGGCGCTGGCGGCCTCGACGGTGGCCGCATTCATGATCAAGCCCCTCTACAAGTCGTCGGCCGTGATATTCCCCACCAACTCGAACCGCCTGTCGAAGGCCATCATGGGCTACCACTACAGCCTCGACTTCATGGACTACGGCATCGAGCGCGACTGCGAGTACGCCATCCAGATACTGAGTTCGAAGCGTATGCAGCAGGCTGTGTGCGAGCACTTTAACCTGATGGAGCACTACGGCATCCCGGCCGACCATCCGCACCGGATGCACAAGCTGGATGTGCAGTACAAGAGCAACATCACGGTGCGCCGCACGGACTTCCTCGGCGTGGAGATCGGTGTGCTGGACCAGGATGCGCAGTGGGCGGCGGACATAGCGAACTATATGGCGGCGATGTACGACACGCTGTGCCACGACATACACCAGGACCGCGCCGAGTCGGCCGCGGAGGTGATGAGCGAGGTGTGCACGGCGATGGAGCGCGAAATCGACTCGCTCGCGCAGCTGCCGGCCACGGCATGGCGCACGAAGCTGATTGCCGACAAGTGCGAACAGCTGGCCGACCTTCAGACCCGCTCGACGCAGACCACCGTGGACAAAGGGCTGAAAGTGAGCTACAAATACAGTGTCGACACCGCCACTCCGGCCGACAAGAAGGCCTACCCGAAGCGGCTGCTCATCATGCTGGGCGGCATGCTGGGCGCGGTGGTGGTGTGCATCTTTGCCCTGCTGGTGTTTGTCAAAAAGGAGGACTAGCCCCTTGCGCGAATGGTTCGCTAAGCACGGACGTCTGCTGACGGCGCTGCTGCTGACGGCGGTGTTCATCGTGGCCGAGGCCTACGCCCTGTGGTACAGGGGCAACGCGATGGTGGCCCTGGTGCCGGTGGCGCTGCTGGCGGTGTGGCTGCTGGTGACGCGGCTGGAGACGGCGCTGCTCGTCATGGCCCTGCTTACGCCTTTCGCCATCAATATGGCATTGCTGCCGGGCATGGAGCTCTCGATGCCGGTGGAACCTCTAATGATTTTGTTTTCAGCCATTTTCCTTTTCCGCGTGCTGGCGGAGCGCGACTACGACCGCCGCCTGCTGCGCCACCCGGTGACGCTGCTGGTGACGGCGTCGCTGGTGTGGATGGCTGTGACGTCGGCCACGTCGGAACTGCCCTGGGTGTCGGCGAAGTACACGCTGGCGCGGCTGTGGTTTGTGCTGCCGTTCTTCTACGCCTCGGCGCAGATATTCCGCAACCAGCGCAGGATCAGCCAGTTCTTCTGGGCCTATGCCATCGGGCTGGGCGTGGTGATCCTGATTGCCACCTCGAAGACGCTGGGCAACTTCAGCGACCTGCAAACCCTGCACCGCGTGATGAAGCCCTTCTACAACGACCACACGGCCTACGGCTGCGCCATCGCCCTGATGCTGCCGGCGGCGGTGTACTTCTGTGCCGTAGGGACGCGGCGCGCCGCGTCCGCAAGCGAGGCCTCGGACGCGGCACGCCGCGTCCCTACACCGGGACGGGTGCTTGCCTTACTCCTCATGGCGCTGCTCTGCACGGGCCTCTTCTTCTCCTACTGCCGCGCGGCGTGGATCAGCGTGGTGGGTGCCATCGGGGTCTATGTGTTGATCCGTATCGGCATGAAAGTCAAGTGGATGATCCTGCTCTTCGCGCTGGGAGTGGGCGGCTTTTTCGCCTACCAGGGCGACGTGCTCTACCGGCTGGAGAAGAACACGCAGGACTCGAGCTACACGCTGGCCGACCAGGTGAAGTCGATTTCCAACATCTCGACCGACGCCTCGAACCTCGAGCGCCTCAACCGCTGGGCGGCGGCCTTGCGCATGTGGGGCGAGCGCCCCGTAACGGGCACTGGTCCAGGCACCTACCAGTTCCTCTATGCCAGCTATCAGCGTTCCTACCAGCTCTCGACCATCAGCACCAACAGCGGCGACCTGGGCAACGCGCACAGCGAGTACATCGGCCCGCTGACCGAGCAGGGGGTGCCGGGGGCGCTGCTGGTGGCGGCGGTGTTCCTGGCCACATTCGTCACCGGCGTGCGCGTCTACCGCACGGCCAAAGACCCCGCCGTGGGGCGTATGGCGCTGGCATTCACGCTCTCGCTGCTCACCTACTATGTCCACGGCGTGTTCAACAACTTCCTCGACACCGACAAGCTTTCCGTCCCCTTCTGGGCCTTCACGGCCGCGGTGGTGGCGCTGGATGTCTATTCGGAGAAGAAAACTGATTATTTTGAAAAAGAATAGGATTGCAAATGGAACCACAACTGACACTCTTTGACGTATCTAAAATGGAATCGACCTCCAAGCCCATTGAAATTGGCTATATTGATGTGCAGGGATACAATCCATCTCGTTCATACACTTCGATAGACTTATTTTCCGGGTGTGGTGGGCTTACTAAAGGTCTACAGATGGTGGGGATTCACTCCATTTTTGCCTCTGACATCGACGAGAACTGCGAAAAAACCTTCACCCGCAACTTCCCTGACACCCCCTTCCTCTGCAAAGATATAACAGCCATCACAAAAGAAGAAGTTGACGAACTAACCCAAGGCGAGGTGCCAGACATCATTGTCGGTGGCCCCCCGTGCCAAGGATTCAGTCTGGCCAACAAAAACAGAAACAAGATTGCAGATGACCCAAGAAATAAACTGTTCTACGGTTTTGTGAAATTCATAAACTGGTATTCTCCGAAAGCCTTCGTCATGGAAAATGTCAAGGGATTGCTTTCCATGCAAAACGGGAAAGTCATTCGCACCATCATTGACGAATTTTCAAATTCCGGCACCCAGGGATACGATGTTCAGTACAAGATCCTCCGTGCATCAAACTATGGTACCCCCCAGAATCGAGAACGCGTAATCCTGATTGGTTTCAGAAAAGACCTGAAAATCATCCCCAAACACCCAGCTCCCTACAAGTTAGACCATCTCGTTACCGTGGATGAGGCCATCATGGACCTCCCTCAAATCAATGCCGGAGAGGGCTGCGAACCCATGGACTATGCCACCGCTCCACAGAACGAGTTCCAGTCCCTTATGCGTAAAAATTCGACGGCCATATACAACCACATCTCCATGAAGCATACGTCTCGACTTGTCGATCGCTTCAGTGCTATCAAGCCGGGGCAAAACCTCACCGACGTGTGGGAAACACATGGGGCTGTAAAACGTGGTGCCCCCGAAGAGAAATCAACTATCAAATACTCTCAAAACAACCAACGGCTTTTTGGCGACCAACCGGCGCCCACAATTGCAGCGTCATTCCAATCGAATTTCATCCATCCCCATCTGAACCGAAACTTCACCGCTCGGGAGGGGGCTCGCCTGCAATCCTTTCCCGACGACTTTATTTTCGAGGGAATGAGAACGAAGATGAGCTGGGAAAAGGGGTTGAGCCAGTACCAGCAAATCGGGAATGCTGTACCCGTCCTGTTGGCGAAAGCCATTGGAGAAGACATCACCTACCTGCTTGACCACGCATAGTATAAATCATAAATATAATTCAGCCATGAAAGAAAAGAACAATAAGCACTTGGCAACACTGCTCGACATAGCCAACCACAAAATCCAAGGCATCGAAATGATTGCTAAAGTGGACGAACACCGAGCATACGGAGGCATCATCCGGGCAACAAAAGGAAAACTCCTGGAAGAATTGTGTAAAGAATTAGTGTTGATCGCGTGGGATGAGTTGGGCGGAAGACGGGAAGACATAGACTTCTCGGACAAAACTATTAAGGTAGGCTCTAATAATTGATTATTTTAAGTTTCTGGTTTAAGCGGAGAGCCTACTTTAGCCGCTTCGCCAGAATTTGTTATTATTTGCAAAGTTAATTCGAGGTGCAAACAAGGTTGCAAT
>Ga0256404_1008152_pt1 | contig 15965 bp, 12 predicted proteins | sample RumenRJG_01DNA_FD_185990 | JGI IMG/M metagenome (GOLD analysis project Ga0256404, IMG submission 185990) | Bovine rumen microbial communities from Lethbridge, Alberta, Canada - RJG_01 | ecosystem: Host-associated > Mammals > Digestive system > Stomach > Rumen | place: Canada: Alberta | collected...
CGCTTTCAATCTGTAAGTTTGGCGCAAAGGTACTCATTTCAAAAGTAGGGAGTAGGATTATTATTGGGAATTACAGTGCTAATGAGGGTTTCAGAGAATTGTTAACGATTTTTCGTGGACACTAGTGTTGTGGTTTATAGAGTGACAATGTGTGGTCTCCAAATATAATTACAGAATTGTAATTATAATAAGGCTTTTTGTTGCCATATCCTAAAATTGGTGTCTCGCCTTGTTGTATGATTGGGAACGAGCCGTTTTCTTCTACTTCTGCGATGTATTCTTTGAAAGAAACGCTATCACAAATATCATCAATAATGTATTCATTCCAAGATGAGTGAGATAAGAGTTTTTTGCAAATTGCCGACGATAAGGGAAAATAATCCCTAATGGGCGGAATAATGGTCGCCCATTATAACAATTGCGAAAAGCAAGTTGTTCAAATCAAAGAATTAGGCGACAACTTTACGGTAATGAATCTTTCAAAAGATAATTTGACTGATGAGGGCAATGATTGTGTGCTTTATGGAGAGTTATTTACGACATATCATTGCACAATAAGCGAAATCAAAAGTAAGACCACTTTAACAACTGGGCTTACTTTTAGCCAAAGCAATGATTTGCTTTTCCCCTCATCAACTACCGTTGACGCAGTTTCTCTTATTGCACCATCGGCAATTACTGTACCTAATGTGGTTTTGGGCGGCGATATGTTTGGTTTACATATCAACGAGCGATACAGTAATGTATACCTAGCGTTCTTGTTCAACTACATTCTGAAACAACGATTGGCAAAGTATGCACAAGGCAGCACGATTATTCATTTGCATTTCAACGATATTTGTAATGCAAAAATCGAAGTGCCCAATCTCACTGACCAACTAACATTTGTAGAACTTTCAAGCAAGGTTCAACAAAAGATAGCAACAGAAATCTCAATGCTTGCAAATCTACAAGCATTGAAATCTTACTTGTTACAGCAGATGTTCATATAAACATTTGTTGAAGTAAGTATTGTTTCTGCTCATTGTAGTGGTCGGTAATAGATTGCTCAATAGCCATTTTGCGCTCTATCCTTGATAGTATATTAGCAATTCTTTCTTGTTCTTCAACTGCTGGGCAATAGATTTTGGCTTTGCCATAATCCTTGAAGTAGATATGAGGAATTGCCATACCAGTTTTATAGGGCGCAAAATTGAACTTCATTAAGCAATAGTATAGATAACGCAAATTGTAACCGCTCTTTGCGGTCAAATAATTTGAAGTGCCTATTACAGAATACTCTCCAGTCGCAATACGAACATTGCCGACACCCGAACCGTCTTTTACAATAAGAATTGAATTGCCATTGATTGCAGGAGAATCAGTATAACCGCAAACTCCGTTTGCGCCATAAACTCGGCATTTTCCCAACTCTTTTAACTGGTTCTCTTGCAATGTTGATGAATGGCAGTCCAAACAATCTGCAATTCTCACATTGGGCGAATGTGCGGTAAGTTGTTCAATAATTCCGCCCATTAGGGATTGCAGTTGTTCTATCAGCTTGCTTTGCACCGCAATACGGCGGTCGAGCAAGCCGATAAAATCTGCAATTCTCTTTTGTTCGACACTTTGTGGCAATGAAACTGACAATTTCTTCAGTTCATTGCTATAAAGATGAACAACTGAAACACCTTGTGCTATTCTTGCGATGTCATATTTCCTAATGCCATTGAGTTGATAACTCATAAAACGCCCATCGTGTGGCTCATTCAATCGAATAATATTAAGGTCGCCACCAAGTAGAACATTGTCGTCAAATACACAACGAGCGGTTGCTATATCTTCTGCCGTTTCACCTGACGACGGAATTATAACATCGTTGCTTTGGCTCTTTACTAAATCGGTTGGGTCTAAATCAGTTCTACTAACCACATCTTCAATCACTTCGTTTGAATATGTGGTGTATAACTCGCCATAAAGAATACAAGGCAAGCCTGTTTCACTTCGTTGCTCTTTTGAAATGCCAGCCCCTTTGCTAAACTCTGCAATTCCTTGCAAAGTTGACGTTTCCCACGGTTCTGTGAACTCTGGGAAACGCAAAGGGGGGACTTATACCATAATCACTGCCATCTAGGATGATTGACGGTTAATTATTATACTTAGTGATATCTAGTTATTAATCATCCTTAATTGTTTAATCGAATCATTAAATCATGGCAGAAAGAAAATCATTTCGTCAAGTTGCTGAGATGTGGAAAGAGGACAAACGCAAGTTTGTAAAACTCTCTACGATCTCGGCTTACTCGCTGATTTTGGAAAACCACCTTTTCCCTACCTTTGGCGAGTGTACCACTATTGTTGAAAACGATGTGCAGCAATTTGTCATCGACAAGCTCCAATCGTTGAGCCGCAAAACTGTGCAGGACTTGCTGATTGTCTTGAAAATGGTGTATCGCTACGGCGTGAAACAGCACCATTTCACTCACGAGGAATGGGACATCAAGTTTCCAACCGTGCAAGAGAAACCTGAAGTGGAAGTCCTCTCCGTCGCCAACCAAAAGCGACTACTCGCTTTTGTACGTGAAAACTTCAACTTTCGCAACCTCGGCATATTGATATGCCTCTCTACTGGTATGCGCATTGGCGAGGTCTGCGCCCTAAAATGGCAGGACATCGACCTCACCAAGCGAGTTGTCACCATCTCCAAGACAATTGAGCGGATCTACATCATCGATGGCGACTGCCGTCACACGGAGTTGATTGTCAGTACACCCAAGACGCAGAACTCGCACCGCGAAATACCTTTGTCAGGCGAACTCTACAAGATACTCTCACCGTTGATGAAAGTAGTAAACCGCTCGTTCTACATTCTAACTAATGATAGTCAGCCTACTGAACCGCGTACCTACCGCAACTACTACAACCGCTTGCTGAAACAACTTGACATTCCCATTATCAAGTTTCATGGCTTGCGCCACAGTTTCGCCACACGGTGCATCGAGAGTAACTGCGACTACAAGACCGTGAGCGTCATCCTCGGCCACGCCAACATCGGCACCACGCTCAACCTCTACGTTCACCCCAACCTGGAACAGAAGCAGAAGTGCATAAACCGAATGTTCAAGTCACTCGGCAAGTGACACCGACACTAATGCATAAATAGTGTCACATGTAATGGTATAGTGGGCTTTATGTTCACTATACTTTTTTAGGTGTATTACTTCGCTGAACTTCAATGGTATTGCGAGTGATGTATTGCTGTTAATTGAGGCAGCTAAGTATCTGATATTCATAGTATGATTATTGCCAACTTAACAGCGTGCAACTCATTACTCAAAAAGTTATCAACAAAAAGCATTTTTAGTCTATCATTAACAAAGCTATTTCAGCAATTTTTCGTATCTTTGCCGTTAAGTAACTCTTACTTTTTATGTTTTCTAGCATGCAATCAATGACAAAAACATTACTTAACATATTGTCGTTCAATAGTCTTCCTAATGGAACCAAAACGTTTCGGTTGTTCACCATTTTTAATTGTCATGCAAGGTTCAATCAGAGCATGACGCAATCTTTGCTCACCTCTATGGTCTCATCTACGATGAAGTACTCATCGTAGCCAAAGAGACTCCAATAACATGAGAGGAATACGAAATAATCCGTATGACACTTTAATAAATATTAATTAAGAAAAATATTGTAAAGACATGATAATAAAGCAAATTAAAATCAAGAATTATAGAACGCTTGAGAATGTAGAGGTTTTCTTTAATGGTTATTATACTGCGATTAGTGGGAAAAATAATGCAGGAAAATCTAACATAATTAGAGCAATAAGAGGAACTCTGAATCAAGGTATGAGATTAAGAATTCTGGGAGGTTCATATTTTGGTATCGAAGGTTTTGATTGGAATGATGATATCACTAGTTGGAAAAAGGAAACAAAGGAAGATATATCCCTAAAGATGACAATAGAAATTCATAAGAATAGAGATGCTGCGATATATCGTTTCCTAACGGATTTGATTTTTAAAGATGTTAAGAACTTTGAAATATCAGAAACAGAGACATTAGAAATCAACTATACAAAGAAGCCTAATAATACTTCAGAATATAAACTGTATTTGGGTTCAAATGAAGTTGAAGGTGATTACCAAAAACGAGAGGTATTAAAAAGATTGAGAAGTACAGAATGCTTAATATTCCATAATTCCACAAACAGAGGCTTTGGGCCATTTGATGAGAGTATGGATAGGGTTTCTAATTTTATATCTGCTCATGATTCTGCTGCAATTAATAAAAAAAGAGAGGAATTAATAAAGCTAATACAAAAGTCGCTTAAAGACCATCAGACCGAATTAACAAAATTATTAGGGAATTTGGAAGAGAAGTATGAAGTAAGTTTATCGACTCGTGGACTTAATTTTGAAAGCGAATCTATTGATATCTCTCTAAAAGAAAAGGGGGCTGATGTTTCATTAGAAGATTGGGGTAGTGGAACAAGAAATAGAACTCTGATTTTCCTAAATATTTTAAATGCAAAAAGAGCACAGCAACTTAGTACAGAGTCGGACAGAATAACCCCAGTTGTTATCATAGAAGAACCAGAGTGCTTTTTACATCCTCAGGCTCAAGCTGAGTTTGGCAGAATATTGCAAGATTTAGCAAACCAGCTTCAAATACAAATTATTACAACGACACATAGTCCATATCTTTTAAGTTTAAAATCGCCAGAATCGAACATATTATTAGATCGTGATGTTAGACCTAAAAGCAAGGATGCAAGCTCACATATTATTGAAACAAATACAGAAAACTGGTATGAGCCATTTGTTGTTGCATTAGGTATTAATTCTTCTGATTTTGGGCCGATGAAAGATATAATATTTAGCGAGAACTCAAAAATCCTATTAGTTGAGGGGTCAATTGATAAAGATTATTTTAGTTTTTTCCAAGAAGCAATACACGGAAAAGATGCTCTTCTTTCTGATATTGATATTTTTCCGTATGACGGAGCAGATAATGCCAAAAACACCATTCTTATGAATTTTATAAAGAAAAAGTTCCATAAGGTAATAATAACGGTTGATGTTGATAAATATAATGATGTCCAAAAAAGCCTAACTTCCATTGGTTTTAAGGAAAATACTGATTTCTTTGCAATAGGGAAAAAAGAATCCGGGAAAGAATGTATTGAAGGGTTAATTCCTGCTTCTGTATGGGCGGCGGTTTTATCTGCAAATACAGAATTATCAAGGAAAGCTGTAATGAGTGTCGGAAAAGATCAAAAATCAGCCAAAAACGAATTGAAGAAACTATTGTTAGAAGAATTCATAAAAACACCTATAAATGAAGAAACTCATAAGGACTTTTATGATTTGATAAAGAAGCTTAATAAAGCATTTGCAAAAAAATAAACATACACAATAAGGCAATAATCTTTGTCAGTGTATGTTACGAGATGTAACAAATTTGAAGGAATATGTAGGACTTTAATACTGAACAAATCATGAATCATGACCTCGAATACAGAGGTTTGCTAATACCATAACTTCTATATTATCGTTTAAATAATATGGCAAAGGATAAAGAATACATACAGGGGTTTGAGGAATACATCCGTCAGGGTGAGCCACAGAAACAGGAACGGGGTCGCGCCTGGCAGACTGCTATCGGTTTGCAAGAAGTTGATGGACTGAAGACGTCTCCATACTTGCTTGATACCGCACGCAAGCACATTGAGGGCGACATCACAATAGGCGAAGCCAAGCAGCTCATCGACAGCTATTACAAGTCACTGGAGGGACGCAAGGAGACAGCAGGTGAACGGACTGAGGAAGCCGATAAAGTCTCAGCACGCATCACCGAATTGTTGCAGGAACAGACGTTCAACTTTTCTCCGGCTCAATATGCTGCAATTCATCGTCGTTTATTTGAAGGCATCTTCAAGTTTGCTGGTCGCATCCGCGACGATAACATCACTAAGCGGGAATGGGTGCTTCGAGGAGACACTGTCTATTATGCCAGTGCCGACACCATCAGCGAGACGCTTGAATACGACATACGTCAGGAACGAGACTTTAGTTATTACGGCATGAGCATGGATGAATCAATCAGGCATCTCACCCGCTTCTGCGCTAACTTGTGGCAAATACACGCCTTTGGTGAGGGCAACACCCGCACTACGGCAGTCTTTATGATCAAATATCTCAAGACGCTCGGTTTCAAAGTCACCAACGACCTCTTTGCCACTAACTCTTGGTACTTCCGCAACGCTTTGGTTCGTGCCAACTACAGCAGCTTGCAAGACGGAGTAACCGAAACTACCATATTTCTTGAGCGCTTCTTCCGCAATATGTTGCTAGGCGAAACCACTCCACTCCGCAATCGTGAACTGCATTTGGACTGGAACTTGTCAGCAGAAGAGCAAAGTGCAACCCCAACATTCACAAGTGCAAATTATGCCCTTGGGCTGCCTGCGAAGTGCAAGAACTGCACTTTGGAAGAAATCGCCGTGTTGCGAGTGATACAGCAAAACACATCGGCCCCACAAAAGTTTGTTGCCAGTAAGATAGGCAAGTCTGAGCGCACCGTCAAATCCATCACCGCCCACCTCACCAAGCAAGGAATCGTCCGCCGCTCTAAAGGTAAAGGCAGCCTCTGGGAAATCTTCGGAGGTTAAAGGGTTAATTTATTAACTCCAGCCATTGCTCAAGTCTTGCGTGCATTCCCCGACAGACCGCCCACCCGGCAGCACTACCGCCCCACCCTAAAAATTACATCGTGCTGAACCCAATCGGCAACGCTTGATAAATTTTTTCTTGCTACGCAAATAGGCTGCGGTCAGGTGTTGTACCTTTGCCGGCGATTATGCGGCACCAATTTGTTATACACTTTGTGTATAAGGAATTTGAGCCCCAAAATTAGTTGGCGAGATATTTGGTTGCATAGCTAAAATACACTAATTTTGCAGCCGATTTTTGAGAACAATAATATTGCAGCAATGCAGAAACTGAGAGTTGACATATTTAAAGGAATTCGTTTTCAAGGCACAAATTGCTTTGAAAGCTATCGTCACATGCTCCCGTCAAGTGCATGGACGCCCGATGCCCACAAGTCGACTTTCCGGATTATGCGAGAGAACCCATATCTTACTGCAATGTAACGCATAGTCGTCCCCTATAGAGATACTACTCGATTTACGAAGTGGTTGGAAAGTCAAGCAATGGCGAGACATTCCAACCACTTTTTCATGGTGCCCATCACAGGCGATGAAGACTGACTTACCACCAGCCACCACTTCTCCTCATCGCCTTTGGCCAATGGCACCGACAATAAATCAAATTATCAATCGCGCACATTGTGGCGCACAAAGACGTCAAGAAATGATTGAATTCAAGAAGTACAGCTCCATCGAGAACTCGTTCAACCGCGAGTTTATGGAGAACGTGGTGGCTCAGGTGCCACCCGACATGGCATGGGTCGTACAGGAGAAGGTGCATGGTGCTAACACCAGTTTCCTGTGCGATGGCTGCGAGGTGAAGTTTGCCAAGAGGACTTCGTTGCTTGCCGATGACGAGAAGTTCTACGATTTTCAGGAACTGCTCGACCACTACAAGGAGCGAGTGATCAACCTGTTCAATGCTGTGAAGAGAAAACGCTCCGAAACAACCGCAATCTCGGTCTTCGGCGAGATGTTCGGCGGTCTCTACCCTCACAATGAGGTGAAACGCAATCCTAAGATGTCGCTCATCCAAAAGGGCGTTTGCTATTGCCCCGAGCATGAGTTCTACGGTTTCGACATCTATGTCTTTACCGAAAGCGAGGGTCAATACCTGCCGGTTGATGAGGCAAACGAACTGTTTGAGACTAATGGTTTCTTGTATGCAAAGACCTTGTTCCGTGGTTCGCTCACTGAGTGCCTGCAACAGCCCAACGCTTTTCAGAGCAAAATCGCCGAATGGCTCGGGCTGCCGGCTATCGACGACAACATCTGTGAGGGTGTGGTGATACGTCCAGTGATGCCTTGCTACCTGAGGAATGGTTCGAGGGTTCTCATCAAGAACAAGAACGAGCGTTTCGCAGAGAAAAAGGGCGTGAAGAAACGCAACAAGCTCTTTGCCGAGCCAGTTCCTTTCAGTGATGAAATGAAAACGCTGATTGTTGAAGCTGAGGCATACGTCACGGAGAACCGTCTCGCCAACGTGGTGAGCCACATCGGCGAAGTTCATTTTCCTAAAGACTTTGGCAAAGTCATGGGACTGTTCTCGAAGGACGTGCTTGCCGACTTCCTCAAGGAGTATGGCGGTGAATTTGACGCGCTCGACAAGTGCGAACAAAAGACTTTCAACAAGGAAATCAACAAATTCTGCTCTGCCCTGGTGAAGCAAGTTTATATGAGCCAGGCTTCTATAATTGAGTAAAACCGATTAGTAACATTCCTCTCCATGCCTCAACATCGGGGCATGGGGAGATAAAAACGACAACGATGAAACAGTTTTACAAGAGTTCGATATGTGGCACAGGTGAACGCCCCTGCAAGCCAGAGGTTTCCACGATTTAAACAACCAGAGTTATGAACGATAAAAGTATTACACACGATAATGCCAGCAAACAAGAATGCGTTGATTCGCTACAAGACCATAGACCGCTGCCTGCGGAACCCGTACCGGAGGTGGACCATCGACGACCTAGTCGAGGCCTGCTCCGACGCCCTCTACGACATGGAGGGCATCGTGAAGGGGGTGTCGCTGCGCACCGTGCAGGGCGACCTCCAAATCATGCGGTCCGACAAGTTGGGCTACAACGCCCCCATTGAGGTGTACGACAAGATCTACTACCGTTACGCCGACCCGGATTACTCCATCAGCGACACGCCGCTCAACGATGATGACTGTGACCTGCTGCTTCACGCCATCCAGCTGCTCAGCGGTGAAACAGCAAATCTCGAAGATGTGAAGGAAGTCCTTGTTCAAGTGAGAGAACGTCTCACCGTTCTGCTCATTCACGAATAGTCAATGCCCCAGCTTTTTCGCGGCGGGTAAAGCTGGGGCATTCATTGAAAAAAGGCTTTAGCCGCACTATTTTTTAGAAAAAAGTGCAGATTATTTTTGGAACGCAAAAAGGCTGCAGTCGGGTATTATACCTTTGCAGCGTCAAAAAGAAAAACAACGGAGAATTACCCAAGTCGGTGAAGGGGACGCACTGCAAAACTGCGGGTAAGCGAGCAAAGAACTGAGCCTGCTCATGTTCTTTCGAGCGAGAGCAGTTTATCGAAACCGTTAGGCCGGTGAAACGGCGCAATGGTTCGACCCGAGTGAGCAGCGAGAGCAGAATTGAGCTTGCTCAAGTTCTGCCGAGTCGCGTGCGAGGAAGCCTGTGGCAGTCCATTATTCTCCGCGAAAAAATGGAGGTTTGGCAGAGTTTGGTTGATTGCGCCAGTCTTGAAAACTGGAAGGCGGTGAAACGCCTCAGGGGTTCAACCCGAGCGAGCAGCGAGAGTAAAGACAAACTTGTTTGATCTTTACCGAGTCGCAAGTGAGGACGCTGTAAGCAATCCCTTAGCCTCCTCCACGACTGGAACTTTGGCAGACATGGTGTATGCGCAGGACTGAAAATCCTGAGAACGTGGTTCGACTCCACGAGGTTCCACAACCACACATACTCTCGTGGCGCAATAGTCAGCGCGTCTGTCTTATACACAGTAGGTTGCAGGTGCAAGTCTTTCAGCGTCAATGGGCATCGCCTCAGCATAGCACGAGCAAGCTCTTGCTCTACATTCGGCTCGCGCCATTGGTCCTGCCGAGAGTACAACGACACTTAGGGTAATAGTTCAGTAGGTAGAATGCTTGGTTTGGGACCAAGTGGTCGCACGTTCGAATCGTGTTTACCCTACTAAATTTAGGGTATAGGTCAAACGGTTAAGATGTCGCCCTGTCACGGCGCTCGGAGCGGGTTCGGCTCCCGTATACCCTGCAAATGGCGTTATAGAGTAACTGGTCAACTCGTCGCTCTTTCAAGGCGAAGATTACGGGTTCAAGTCCCGTTGACGCTACAAGATTGACTTCGTAGCTCAGTTGGTAGATGCACTTGACTTTTAATCAAGGGGTCGTGGGTCCGAATCCCACCGGGGTCACAAAACACTTTGGAATGTAGCTCAGAGGCAGAGCTGGTGACTGTTAATCATCAGGTCGCGATTTCAAAATTCGCCATCCCAGCAAATTGCCTCATAGTGTAATCGGCAACACAACGGCTTTTCCAAGTTCGAGTCTTGGTGAGGCAACGAAATGCTCCAGTAGCTCAATGAAAAGAGCAACAGACTTCTACTCTGAAGGTTGATGGTTTGAATCCATCCTGGTGCACAATCTGTGAGGATACCCAAGCGGTTAAGGGGGCGGTCTGCAAAACCGTCATTCGTCGGTTCGAATCCGACTCCTCACTCTATCCAAATAAAAATAATAAACGTGGCAGAAATCTATGGTTCTCTGCCAACTTTTCGCCAATTAGTGAGTCCTTTTCTGTGGCGTTTTTCATCACCAGGACTATCACCCATCATCATAAGAAGGTGATGCGCTGGATTCAGTTTGTCGGAAATTCCGACGAACTGCTTTGAATGCCAAAATGCAAAACCGACATTCACAAGTGCAAATTTTGCCCTTGGGCTATCGGCGAAGTTAAAAACTGCATTTTTGAAGAAATCGTCTTATTGTTAGAGATACAACAAAACCAATAAGCACAGAAGTATGTTGCCCGTGAGATTGGCAAATCATAGCGCACTGTCAAATCAATCACCGCCGAGCCTCACCAAACGGAGAATTACATACCTCTCCAAATGTAAAGGCATCCCGTGGCAATTCACAAAAGCAACATTGTAATTGCAACATAATCAATCATATATGGCACATTATTATGCATCATTCCTTACGCTTATGAAGTGCCAATATGTTCAATGCTAAATATTTGATTCTGTTTTATTGATTTTTCAAGAGCAAGTTAATTATTGCTCGTCTAGCATAAACAATCAGTTTGTGCCTTAGATTGAATTCCAAATCTCTCTTCTCTTTTGGACCTCTGAACACTGAGTCCATCAAGAAAATATCTCCAGTATGGGTGATTTTGCTTCTAATATTGTATATCTTATTATAATTGGCAACATCTTCATCGTTCGCGGATACGTATTCCTTTAAGAATTCCTTTACTTTCTTCGTTACACCCCAAATTGGACGTCCACATTTGGGGCATTTATAAGGAGACGAGGATATTGCATGACAACTTTTACATGCCTCTATAACCTGTTCTTTATCGCAGTTTGCAATATCTGCCAAAGTTTCTAATGCCGCCACGGCTGCCAGAAAAGACAGGCTATTTTTGAAATCCCCTAATGAAATGCTATCTGAAATAAGAAAAGCAGCAGAAAAAACTTTAGCTTTTGTTGCCTCATCCAATGCAAAGTAAGCATCAAAACACTTCACAGTTTCCTCTGACAAAGTCACTTCTGCTTTATCATTACGCACATCGTATCGATCCTGTTCATGAGTTCCCAAATAAGAATACATCTTCATCAGCTTCATTCTCTCTTCAACTTCAACCTCAGAGAAATTAATAATATTCAAATCTAGGCCTTTATACGGATAATAAAAACATGGATAATAATATTCACTCATCTGATTGAAGATATCAATCTCTTCATATTTATACAGATTACAATTATTCTCCGACATCAACAGGAGTTCAGCTTCCACCCCCCATAATGGTATCCTTACACCCCAAGAAGAAGCATGTATATCTATTGTAAAGAACCGATAAGGAGAAAATGCTGTTAGAAGTATGCAAATTTCTCTTTCTTTATTTAATTCCAGATTGAAATCCCACCGTTCATTTTGCTGTTCATTAGGAATTTTGTACTCTAAAAAGCAAGGGTAATCAACTACATATTTCGTTATTGGAGGCCCAACCTTACTTGTGTACGGCATAAGTTGGAATTCATCACGGTAACGAAATGCTTTACGTAATGGGGTATTTGTGAAAACAATTTCTCTTTGTATACTCATACTAGTTCTCATTAGGATTTGCCTGCTCTGTGTTTGCTAGCGTTTGCGTATTGTTAGGTAAATGTTGAGTAACCGCCCTAGTTGCATTTGATTGTTTGCCTTCTGATATGCTTCACAGCCCCTCGTCGCGAGTTAATACACTTGTAAGAACTATTAAATGGGGATAATAGCAAGAGCATATTTTTGACTGTTTGTGTCTAAAGCAACATCATACTCTTTTATCCCTTTTTGTTTTGCAATTTCACGTAAATGTGATTTATATCGCGGCTCCATTTCTGGACCATAATAAATTGCCTTCAGGCAATTTGAATCTTTTATTTCAAAAAAATCCTCTTTGGTCTCAGAAGTATTCAACGGTTCAACATCCAAAAGGCGCCATTCTTTTTCATGTGAGTATTCTGTCTTATCTTTATAGAGATAAATTCTTTGAAAAAACAAATGATCAATAGGGTTCGTTGTTGCATATTGTTTTTTAATGCTTTCCGGGACATTGTAGTATTCTAAATAATTCTGACCAGCCAACCTATCTATCATTTCAGTTGCATCATACTTATGTGAAGAATATATGACGGGAAAAAGCATTACCGCATGGTTGTTAATAGTTAAAGATCGCCACCCTCTAAAATCATATTCTAAAGCAAATCCAGTATAGCCATTGGCATAACTGTCCCACATGAATTTTGATTTGACCGTTTCTGTAAAACATGCCATTTTTGTCATCTTGTTAGCTCGTGGCCACAGTTCTTGCGCTGTAATATATTTTTTCCATTCGGATAATAAAGATTTATATTCAGGCCATAAAGACTCTAATATTTCCCCATCCGATTTAGAGTTCTGGATAAGTTCCAATATTTTTGAGGTCATTGGATTCAATGGAAATGCAGAAGAATTGGTTTTCAAAGCTAAAAGCACAATTGGCATAAACTTATCATATACATTTCTCACTCTATTCAACAAAGACTTGTGGTCATAGTAGATTGTTGAATCAAATTTATCAGGGAACCTAGATGCAGTACATACAGGAATAGTATTTTGCTCAAATGAAATAATACTATCAATGTTGCATTTTCGAAATCGAAACAGCTTATTGGGTATATATGGCTCGATAAAAGAAAATAGTTCCGAATAACGTTTTATTATCTCCGCATTCTGCAAACTGCTTGGAATTGAGATAGACTCTATCAATTTCGCAAATTCTGTCTTAAATTGCTTTTTCGTGTAAGTCAATCTTTTTGCCATAGTCGTTTTCTTCTTACTCTAGTTGTATTTATAAACAGGATTTAATGAAGTTACTTTCTTATTCATCAACGCGAGTCAATAATCTAATGGGTTTGTCGCTTTGGTGGGGCGAAGAAGGGTGCGGATGTCCACATCGAGCAACTCGGCCACGCGGGTCAACGTGTACAGGTCGGGCTGGCTGGTGTTGGTGCACCACTTCGACACCGTTGCGGGGTCCTTATCTAGTTGTTCGGCGAGCCACTTACTGGTGCGCTCAGTCTCGGCCAACACGGCTTTGATACGATTTATACGTTCCATCTTGATTGCAATTTACTTGATTTTGAACGCAAAGATAATTGAAATAATTGGAAGTACACTCATGAACCAATCTTTTTCTCATTTCAGAGCAAAATAATTACCCCAAAATAGTCGCCATCTCGCAAAAATGCTGTACCTTTGCATTGCGGTTGAGCCGTTTTGGACAGATTGTCCGCAACCGCTCAATCGCAATTCCTGCATCGCCCGACGTGTCGGCACCGCAGGAATCACATATTATAAAGCGTTATTGACGCTTTGTTCTTTGGCTACCAGAAATTAGCGACTTCTTAGTAACAGTCAAAGGTCAAAGCAACAATAGACGCTCACAGGTGTGCTATACACCTACCTCACGCCACCAGTGGGTGGCTTGGGGTGGTTTTGCATATCGGCGTGAGGTCTAGAGTTGCTCGATCCAACTGTTACGGGCAACGCTAAGCCTCTGGTAGCGGGACGAGCACAAATAGGCTCTCACGCTTTTTTATTAACCCTTTGGTCAGAAGTGAGCCACGGCCAATACAAGAATGAATGCCTACTCTACGGCATTACAATTTGGTTCCTTGACGACAACAAGATATAGTTTTTCGGGACACGAATCTTTTCACTGCAGATTGCTTTGGTTAAAGAAGGGATATGACTTTCTTAACAATGGCCATGCTTTCAATTCACCAGATGCAGTTGTTCATCTTGGCGTGGGCAAGAATATGGTGTCAGCAATACGCTACTGGCTCAAAGTCTTTGGTTTGACAGAAAACGACGTGCAGACAGAACTTGCCCATTTGGTATTCACAGACAATGCAGGTTTTGACCGGTTTCTTGAAGATACCAACACACTATGGCTGCTTCACTACAATCTTACAAACTATGGCATCGCAAGCATCTACCGTCTCCTGTTTCTTGAATATCAGCGCGAACATAAAGAGTTCGATAGAGAAACGCTGCAACAGTTCATAAAACGCAAGTGCTCCGTTCCTGAGCAAAAGAACGTATATAACGAGAACACAGTAAAGAAAGACGTTAACGTGCTACTACAAACATACGTGGCACCTACTTCTCTGAAAACACTTGAAGACTTTTCCGCATTGCTGATTGACCTTAATCTTATCCAGTCAAAAAGCACTGAGAATAAAGGCATCACATATAACTTCAACGAGATTAGTTCTGACGCAGTTGCCCCCGAAATTATCTTGTATTGCCTTATTGACATCAAAGGAGAAGACAATACAGTATCATTTGACAAGCTGAAAGAATTGTCACTTATTTTCTGTATGCCCCTTTCCGAATTGATTGAAGCAATCAAGAGAATTGAAGCCAAAGGCCGATATGGCATTCACTATACAGACAATAGCGGCATTAAGAATGTTCAATTCACTCGCACTTTCAACAAGTACGATGTATTAAGAGACTACTACCAAGCAATATGAGCTATACACCATCGGTAAATATTGAATACGAAGCCGGCAATGAGTTCAATTATATTGTAACGCCAAACGCACAGTCAGTTCTGGGCAATATTGTAACTAGTTTTCAATCTGGTTATCACTCATTCACTATCATTGGAACATACGGCACTGGCAAGTCAAGCTTTATCATGGCACTTGAGCGTGACTTGCGTAAAAATGGAGGTGAGCTGTTGAGAAATAGTAAAGTTTTCAATGCTGAGGGATTTGAATTTATCAATATTGTTGGCGACTATGCGCCTTTGAGCAGTTTGCTTTCGCGAAAACTGAATAGCGACACCAGCAATATCTTTACGACACTTGGCAATCTGTGTCAGTCGCTAAAGAAACAGAACAGATTTCTGCTTGTCGCCATTGACGAGTTCGGCAAAATACTTGAGCATGCCGCCAACCACAATCCCGAACAAGAATTATATTTCCTTCAAAAATTGGCAGAGTTTGCCAACGTACCAACTCGCAGAATAATACTCCTCACGACCCTTCACCAGAATTTCAGTGCTTATGCATCCAAACTAACCGAAACGCAAAAGAACGAATGGAGCAAGGTGAAAGGTCGCTTCAAGGAGGTGGTGTTTGTTGAGCCAGTTGAACAACTGCTTTATCTTGCTGCCAAACAACTCGGCAAACAATCAACCCACAAAAAGACGTGGCCAAATAGTAAGGACATCACCCATTTGGCGAAAGAATATCGCATCATTTCAAAGGAGTTAGAAATCGAGACAATTAATAGGCTATATCCCCTTGATGCCATTTCGTCTGCTTGTCTGACGTTAGGCATCCAGCGATATGGACAAAATGAGCGAACGCTTTTCTCGTTTCTCACTGCAGAGGGTAACAACTCCGTCCGTCAATTTAAGGCATCTTCCACTTTAACATACAACACCGCATCTGTGTATGATTACCTTGTGTATTCGTTCTTTACTGCCCTTGCTGAGGCTAATGCCGA
>Ga0256404_1008154_pt1 | contig 15960 bp, 19 predicted proteins | sample RumenRJG_01DNA_FD_185990 | JGI IMG/M metagenome (GOLD analysis project Ga0256404, IMG submission 185990) | Bovine rumen microbial communities from Lethbridge, Alberta, Canada - RJG_01 | ecosystem: Host-associated > Mammals > Digestive system > Stomach > Rumen | place: Canada: Alberta | collected...
GGCATGTCCATCTCCGCGCGGCAGATGGACGCGGCGGTGTTCCACCCGGACTGGTCGGAACTATTTGACGTTGTGATCGCGGATGTACCGTGTTCCGGAACGGGCGTGATCCGCCGCCATCCGGAGATCCGTCAGCGCAGCCTCCGGGAAGTTGAGGACCTGCGTGCGATTCAGTCAAAGATCCTGGATACTCTGGCCTGCTACGTCAGACCGGGCGGAACGCTTCTGTATTCCACCTGCTCAGTTCTTCGGGATGAAGATGAAGGGCAGATCACCGCTTTCCTTGAGAGATGCCCGGAATTCAGACTGGTTCCTGTTGAGCTGAAGGGCTTCGACTGTGAAAACGGCATGCTGCGGTCCTGGCCGCAGCGCAACGGAGATGACGGCTTTTTTGCCGCCAGACTGGTGAAAAAGAATGATTGATATTCTGTCTCTGACTCCGGAGGAACTCCGCAAATCCGTGCAGGAACTCGGCCTTCCCGGCTATCGCGCCAAACAGATCTCCGAATGGCTCACCAGAGGATGCCGTGATTTCGCGGAGATGTCGAATCTGCCGAAGGCCCTGCGGGAGACCCTGCCTCAGTATTTCGATCTGACCGCTCCGGTCATGCTGCGCAGACAGACCTCAAAGGAAGACGGGACGGAAAAGTTCCTCTGGGGCCTGAAGGACGGTAATTCCGTCGAGACCGTGTTTATGCGTTACCACTACGGCAACTCGGTCTGCATTTCCAGTCAGGTCGGCTGCCGTCAGGGATGCTGCTTCTGCGCCTCCACGATCGGCGGGCTGGTACGAAATCTTACACCCGGTGAAATGCTGGATGAAGTGCTGTTCACGGAAAAAGAGGCGGGAGACCGTGTCTCCAACATTGTCCTGATGGGCATCGGGGAACCGATGGACAATCTGGACAATGTGCTTCGGTTTCTGCATCTGGTGAGTCATCCGGAAGGACGGAACATCGGGCTGAGGCATATCACGCTCTCTACCTGCGGGCTTCCGGAGGGGATCGACCGTCTGGCGGCGGAGAAGCTTCCGGTCACGCTCTCGCTGTCGCTTCATGCGCCGGAAGATGCGCTCCGCTCCAGACTGATGCCCTCCAACCGCGGCATCGACACGGTACTGGATGCCTGCCGACGCTATGCAGATCTGACAGGGCGGCGTGTGTCCTTTGAGTATTCCATGATCCGGGATACAAACGACTCTCCGGAACAGGCTGCTGCGCTGGCTTCGCACGCCAAACGGGTCGGGGCTCATGTGAACCTGATTCCGCTGAACTATGTGGAAGAACGCGGACTTCTGCCTTCGGAGCCTTCCGTGATCCGTGCGTTTCAGAAAACTCTGGAGGATGCCGGTGTGACGGTTACCGTCCGCCGCCGTCTCGGAAGCGATATCGATGCTTCCTGCGGACAGCTGCGCCGCAAATACCAGAAAACATAAGAACACAGGAAGGTGAGACAGTGAACTGCTTTGGGCTCACAGACAAGGGAAAAGTCAGACAGGAAAACCAGGACAGCTTTCTGATTGAAGACTGCGAAAAGGCTTCCTGTTCCATTCTTGCACTCTGTGACGGGATGGGAGGAGCAAACGCCGGCGGACTCGCCAGCCAGCTCTCAGCCAAAGCATTTGTGAACTACATTTATCGCTATCTCTCCACTTACCCGACCCGCCTGTCAGACTATCCCAGGCTGATGCTTGAAGCCTGTGAGGAGGCAAACGGGGTTGCCTGGGCCTACTCCCAGTTCGGCGATTATCTGAGCGGGATGGGTACCACCCTGGTTGCCGGCGTCATCCGGCGAAACGGCGCCGGCTATGTGCTCAACGTCGGAGACAGCCGGGCCTATCAGCTGCATCGCAGGACCCTGCGTCAGATCTCCCGGGATCATTCGCTGGTGGAAGAACTGCTGGAAGCCGGAATCATTACCCCGGAGCAGGCGCTGCATCATCCCCAGAAGAATGTGATTACGCGCGCTTTGGGCTCTGATCATGAAGTCACGGCGGATACGTTTGAAGTCAATCTCAGTCCGGGAGACTGTCTGCTGCTCTGCTCGGACGGCCTGACCAATGTGGTTCCGGAGGACGAGATCACAGCGGTACTGAGCGATTCGGCGAACTCAGAGGCCGCCTGCCGGGATCTGATGGAACTTGCCTTATCCAGGGGAGCCCCGGATAACGTCACGATCGTTGTATGGAAAAGATAGATGTAAAATACTGGCTCGGAAAGACTCTGGACGGCCGCTATGAGATTATTTCTCTGGTGGGAGAAGGCGGCATGGCCTGGGTTTACCGCGCAACGGATCTGCGGCTGAACCGCGATGTCGCAGTGAAGATCATGCGGGAAGACGTTGCTTCGGATGAGACCGTCCGCAGCCGTTTCTGCGCGGAGTCTCATGCGGTTGCCATGCTGTCACACCCGAATATTGTTGCCGTGTATGATGTAAGCCACAGCGACGCGCTTGAATACATTGTCATGGAACTGGTGGACGGGGTCACGCTGCTCCAGTATATGGAGAAGAAAGGCAAGCTGCCCTGGAATGAGGCTCTGCATTTTGCGCGGCAGATTGCAAGAGCTCTGGCCCATGCCCACAGCAGGGGGATCATCCACCGCGATATCAAGCCGCATAACATCATGCTTCTTCGAGACGGAACCATCAAGGTAGCCGATTTCGGCATTGCCGCCCTGGAAAACGAGCTGTATGAACAGAACGGGGAAGCGGTCGGATCCATCCATTATATCGCGCCGGAGCAGGCGAGGGGAGAGTACCCCGATCCGCGCAGCGATCTCTATTCTCTCGGAATCGTCATGTTTGAGATGTTTACCGGGCGAAAGCCTTATCTGGGCGACAGCATTCAGGAGATCGCCGTCAAGCACATGAATGCCGATCCGCCTTCCATGCTGGCGCTGAACCCGAGCCTTCCGCCGGAACTGGAACGGATTACGCTGAAGGCTATGTGCGCCGACCGGACCAACCGTTACCAGACGGCAAACGAACTCGTGGAGGATATCGACCGGTTTCTCTACGACAGGGAGAGTGTCTCACCCGAGGGAAATCTGCAGGTTGAAAATCCGGAGAATGATCCGGAAGAACGTGCCGCTCTTCGAAGACAGCAGTTTTTCCTGCATTGGAACGCGAGCAAGGTATCCTGGCTGGCAGGAAGCTTTCTTCTGCTGGCGGTTTCGACAGGCCTGCTGTACTTCCTGTGGAATTTCTGGATCCGGGATCTGTTCAACCCGGCTGTCCGGGTTACCCTTCCCGACTTTCAGGGACAGAATTACGACACCGTATCCATGGATCCGGACTATCTCTCCACGTATTCCTTCCACGTGCTCTACCTGGTTGATACCGATCATGCACCGGGGACGATCCTCTCACAGTCACCGAATCCAGGGAGGAGTATCATGATGACACCGGGCGGAGTTGAGGTCAATCTTTCCGTTGCAACGGGTGATACGGTGGCCACGGTACCGGATGTCAGCAACCTGGATTATCGGACCGCGACAGCGATGCTGCGTCAGGTGGGATTGTATATCGAGGTCGTCAACGCTTATGCGGAGACGGTCGACCGGGACCGGGTGATCCGGACGGAACCGTCTGCCGGTATGGAAGTGAACACAACCTCGCTCATCTACGTCTATGTCAGCTGCGGCACGGAAAAGCGAATGCTCACCGTACCGAACCTGATTGGCCTCTCCGAAGAGGCGGCTATCTCTCAGATCGAATCCAACGGCTTCAGTTACGGCTGGTCCCAGCGCGAGCACTCGGACCTGATGGCGGGAACCGTTGTGGCGCAGAGCCTGTCCGCGTTCTCGACGGAGGAGGAACACAGCATGATCTATCTCACCGTCTCGGACGGTCCGGTGGTGCAGCCATGACCGGACTGCTGATTCGAGCCCACGGAGGCTTTTTCGACGTGGAGACGGAACCGGGAACGATCCTGCCCTGCCGTGCACGTGGACGCCTGCATCTGGATGGAACAGAGCCGCTGCCCGGGGACAGGGTCCGATGGAAGGAGGACGAGCACCACAGAGGCTTTGGAATCCTCACCGGGATCGAACCGAGACAGAACGTGTTCATCCGCCCCAGCATGGCCAATCTGCAGCAGCTTGTCTATGTGGCGAGCGCAGCCCGTCCCCGGACCGATCCCTATCTGATTGATCTGATGAGTGTGGTGGCTGAGCGGGCAAACTGCCTGTTTCTGCTCTGCATCAACAAGATCGACCTGGAACCTCCGGACGTTCTGAGCAGCATTTATGAGCACTGTGATTTTCACGTGCTGCCGGTCAGCGCGGAAACCGGAGAGGGGGTCGACGAACTGCGCAGGCAGTTATCCGGCCGAATTTCCGCTTTTACCGGAAACTCCGGTGTCGGGAAGACCAGCCTGCTGAACCTGCTGCTTCCGGGGATTGACCGCGAGGTCGCCGGGATCAGCGAAAAGCATGGGCGAGGCCGACATACCACCAGGCTCACAGAGCTTTTTCCACTTCCAGAATCCGGATACATTGCGGATACCCCGGGATTTGCCGCACTGGAATTCGGAAGAATAGCGGATATGGAGGATGCCGAGATCGCGCTGTGCTTTCCGGAGTTTCCGACAGATCGCTGCAGGTTTCCGGACTGCATTCACCGTGCGGAACCGGACTGTGCCGTACGGGACGCGGTCAGGAAAGGCACCGTCCCGGCTTCCAGATATCAATCCTACCTGCGTATGCTGCAGGAACGCCCCAGCACTATAAAAAAATGAACATCTGAAAGGAGATTCATACTATGTCAGGACATTCAAAATGGCACAATATTCAGAAAACGAAAGGTGCTGCAGATGCGAAGCGTGCGCAGGCGTTTACCAAAATCGCCCGTGAAATGATCGTCGCCGTGAAAGAAGGCGGAAGCGGTGACCCGCGCTCCAACTCCCGTCTGGCTGCCGTCATTGCAAAGGCCAAAGCCGCAAACATGCCCAACGACAACATCAAGCGCACCATCGACAAGGCTCTCGGCTCCGGCAGCAGCGAGAACTATGAAAAGATCGTCTATGAGGGATACGGCCCCTCCGGCGTCGCGGTGATCGTCGAGACCATGACCGACAACCGGAACCGTACCGCCGGCGAGATGCGGCATTACTTTGACAAGTATGGCGGAAATATGGGCCCTGCCAACTGCGTCTCCTGGTCCTTTGACAAAAAAGGCGTTATCGTCATTGACAATGAGGACGAGGAGCTGGACGAGGATACCGTGATGATGGATGCTCTGGAAGCCGGCGCCGCGGATTTTGAAACCGACGGTGATGTCATGACGGTTTACACCGGGGTTGACGATGTCGCTTCCGTCGCAGATGCCCTGACGGAGAAAGGCTACCATCTGCTCTCTGCCCAGGTCGAGATGCTCCCTCAGAACGGTACCGTGAAGCTTACCAATGAGGACGACATCAAAAATATGCAGAAGATGCTGGACATGTTCGAAGACAACGATGATGTCCAGAACGTCTGGCATAACTGGGAAGACGCAGAATAAGCCGTAAAGAATAAAAAGAAGCCTCCATCAGAGAGATTGCCATCTGGTGAACATCAGTCCCGCATATTTCATAAATAGCAGACATAAGAACAATCATTAATCAGAAGGTCTTTTACAGTTAAGAAACCGACAACAGATATAGCCTATAACGAGAGAATTTCTTTTGCCACATAATCTCCGAGCTCGTCAGTAGTACAAATTATACTGCCTTGAGGAGCGGATTCACTCGTAAACAGTTTCTTACTGATAGCCCGTTTGACAGCTAAATCAATGGCATCTGCAAGATCATTTCGACCGCAACTGTACCGAAGCAGCAGAGAAGTGGCATCAATAATGCCATATGGGCTGGCAATTCCATTGCCAGCCCATTGCATCCCATTGGGGTGATGAAGCTGATTTGGCGTATATATTCCGCGGCCATCCATAGCAAGTTCAGCAGATCCAAAGAGCCAGGGTGTGCCGGATATCTGTGAAATCTCGTCAGCCAGGATATCGCCAAACACATTACTGGCAAGAACGACGTCAAACTCGGAAGGACGAACCAACAGCTCCATAGCGGCATTATCTACATAGTGATGGGTCAGATGCACTTCCGGAAAATCTATGCCAACATCGCTCACAGTCTGTCTCCAAAGCTTGCCCGAGTACAGTATGTTGGCCTTATCCACGCTCGCAAGCTTCCGCTTCCTCTTTTTAGCCTGTAAAACCAGGTCTTCGCCGATTCCATCGCCGGCAGATACAGCAATTCTGTATGTTTCCAAGTGCATAGCTCCTTATGGTAAAGTTGTTGATAGAGTGAAAGCGGATGCCGAAACATCCGCCTTATATAAGAACCGGGAATTTTTCCCGGGTTAGGGAGCTGGGCAATTACTACCCAGCTTTATTCATTATATCAGAGAGGCAACTCCTGCGTCAAGGAATTAGCCAGTGCAAATAATTGATTTACAAGTAAACCGACTCGGGTTAAAATATGTATGACAAAAAGACCAGTAAAGCAGTAAATACTTGTTGAGGAGACATTTTATCATGGAGGAAGTCTGTTTGTTTCTTGTACCCGAAGGAGGATTTATCTGGCGGTATCTGGATCAGCAGCCTGACTAGGAAAAATGATTCGACTGAAATACGGAAATACCAATACGTTTTATATTCCCGGTAAGCCCGGAGGCCTTCTGATCGACACTGACTTTGCGGGAACACTGCAGGCGTTCTTTAGGGCCTTGAAAGCGAATCATCTGGAATTGAACGACATTTCCTATGTTCTGCCAACTCACTGCCATCCGGACCATGTTGGCCTGATCGGAGAACTGCAGCATCTTGGCGTTAATCTGCTTCTGATAGATAAACAGCTTACTACAGTCCACTTCCCAGACGAGATATTCGGGAGAGACAAACACCTGCGGTATGCTCCCATAGATGAGAAACGGGCTGCTGTTATTTCATGTGATGAGAGCAGGGAATTCCTGCGGTTAATCGGCATAGAAGGGGAGATCATCAGCACACCAAGCCATAGTGAAGACAGCGTCAGCGTCATACTGGACAGCGGAGACTGCTTTGTAGGTGATCTGGAGCCCTATGAATATCTGACCGGATATGATGATAATCCTCAACTTGAGAATGAGCTCCCTTGAATTTGAAAAGTCATGGCGAGTCAATAAAGTCGTTTCGTAATCTATCGCAAAGGCATTAGAGGCTGACAAAGGCCGGAGCTTATAAAAGGGAGAATAGATATTATAAGGTCAGATTCCCTTTTGAACAGATTCGATATACTCTTCACCGGGACCATCATATACTGCTTTATCGAAAGCGGCCATGATCCCGCCTTTTAACTTCTCAAGGGAATCTCCCGGATGGGCTTCAAAATACTTTTTCCCTTCGTAATATACAGAAGGAACATAATGGAGCCCACATTCTAGCCTTCCGCGGCAAGGCGGAAGACCCGGCGGATGCCCTCCAGTGGGTAATCCACGAAGCGGCCGTCGGAGATCATAGCGGCAACCTCCTCCTCACCGAACCAACGGGCCTCGGCCACCTCCTCCTCTTCCAGGGAGAGGGCCTCGGGATCCGCCTCCGCCCGGGCGAGGTAGTAGTCGTCCAGTACGAAGGAGAAGGGCTCGGTGAACAGAAACCGGAGCGCCTCCTCTTCCAGGGAAAGCCCCAGCTCTTCCTCCAGCTCCCGGCGGGCCGCCCGGAGGGAGCTCTCCCCGCTGAGGACAAAGCCCCCCGCGCTCAGGTCCCAGCAGCCGCCGTAGTGCTTCTTGGCGGGCTGTCGCCTCTGGCAGAGCATCTCGTTCTTTCCGTTCAGCACGCATACGTGGGCCACCAGCAGCCGCTCGTCCCTCTCCAGAGGTTCGCCACGGCGGACAAGTCGGCCGGTGGGCCGGTGCTGAGGATCGTAAACATCTATGATTTCGTCTGCGGAATACTGTTCCCGGATCTCATCCATGCTGCTGTCTCCTTCTTTACCGCGAGGAGCTCCCGCTAGCGCGGAAGCACCTCTCCAAATTCCCCGCGCCGTCCCGGTCATCCGCCGCTCCACGGTGATGCCGTGCCGCTCCACGAAGGTGGGGTTAATCTCTTCGGCGGTGTTCTGGTTCAGGCCAACGACGACGGTGCTGGCGTTCTGTCAGAGGAGGAGCCAGTCCCCCTTTAGGCAGTGCTCCAGCAAATACTGCTCAGGGCGAGGTTGAAGCACGGGTCAACGGAACCCGTTTCCGGATAGTGTACGGGCATAGGACATCCGGTCCGGCCCTCAGGCCTTCTTCGCCAGGGCCTTTTCGAGGAAACGCTGCTTCTTGATGATGAAGCGCTCGTGAGTACCCTGGCCGATGAGCCCGCATTCGTCGTAAGCCCGGACCTCGAAGACCAGGCGGCGTCCGTCAATCTCCGTCAGGACGCTCTCAGCCCAGACCTTCATGCCCACGGGGGTCGCCGCGTCATGGCTGACGTTGAGACGGGTGCCAACGGTGCTCTGCCCCTCCTCAAGATGCGGCGCCACAGAGCTCTGGGAAGCCTCCTCCATCAGAGCGAGCATATAGGGGGTGGCGAAGACCGGCAGGTCCCCGGAACCCACACTGGCGGCGGTGTTCTGGTCGGTGACAAGGCATTCGGTACGGCCCTGAATGTTGATTTCCAGCATGATAAAAACCTCCTTGAAATAAAAAATATGAAATGATTCAACATGTTCATATTATTTTAACCGAAAGGCTCCGGCAGTTCAAGTGCGTTTGTAAAAGCTGATCGGAATGTGTTCCGGCTTCTGACGAGATGTGCGGATATTGACTGTTTTGAGTCTCTGCTGAACCATCTTGTTGACATGGAAATGGACTCGCTTTAGAGGGATAATGAATATCGACATGAAGGATCTGAAAGAAATAGTGCGTATGGGTGAGAACAGAGATATTCTTCCTAAGCGGCCAGCATGAAAGAACATGAGTAGTCGTCGGATCAATTAGGTTAATCTATATACCAGTATGTTTTTAGGGTTTCCGGCATTACAGCATACAGAGAATCTGCAGCAGTATTCGGATCCAGAGCGTATTGATTCATTGTCCATTTCCTGTACATGTATGTAATACCATAGCAGAATACATCGAGCTGCATGCTTTCGGAATTAGTAAAGCCTTCTCCATTTCTGTTCTGTCGGGTAATTTCCTCAACAACTGACCTGGAATACTGGAAAACATAGTTTTCAAACGAGTTTACCCCGGTGGTCATAAATGCCCGGTGAAATTCTGACCACTCATCACGTGCGTAGCAGTAGAGTTCATAGAAAAGATCGCGGTAGTTACTGCAACCCCGGAGACAGGAATCTAGGAGATTTTTATAATTTCGGTTCAATACATCATATTTGTCTTTGAAATATCGGTAGAAAGTTGCTCGCCCAATCATAGCTTCATCTGCAATCATCTGTGTGGTGATCTTCTCAGCCGGCATCTTTGAAAGCAACCTATTAAAAGCATAGATAATATCCCGTTCGGTCCTTTCCAAGCACTGCACCTTCTTTATGATGACGATCCCGCAGTTGCGCGAGCAGGGATATAAGGGCTTCTATGTGGCCATCGGAGCACAGAAATCCGCTAAGTTGAACATCCCCGGAGAAGAACTGGATGGTGTTCAAGGAGGCATTGATTTCCTGCGCAAGGTTAATCAGAATCAGGAGAGCGGGATCGGCAGGAAAGTTGCCGTAATTGGCGGCGGCAATGTAGCCATGGATGTTTGCCGCACGGCAGTACGCCTGGGGGCTGAAGAAGTGAGTATTGTCTACCGCCGTACAGCAGAGGAGATGCCCGCAGACAAGGAGGAAGTCCGGGAGGCTGAGGCCGAAGGTATCGTTTTCCGTTATCTCAATGCACCGGTGGAAATCCTTGGACAGGACGGCAGGGTCTGCGGTCTGAAGATTGAGCAGATGGCGCTGGGTGAGCCGGATGAAAAAGGACGTCGGATGCCTGTTGGCACCGGCGAGTTCGATGTTCTGGATCTGGACACCGTTCTGGGCGCAATCGGCCAGACGCCCGACTGGGGCAGCCTGCTAGAGGGCAGTAAGGTTGTTCTTGGCAAGAAGGGGTATGCAGAAGCAGACAGCTGGACCTATCAGACAGCTGAACCGGATATCTTTGTTGGCGGTGATATCTACACAGGTCCTAAGTTCGTGATTGATGCGATTGCCGCAGGTAAGGAAGGCGCAGATTCTCTCCATCGATTTGTACACGAGGGACATAGCCTGACGCTCGGCCGTGTCAGGAGAGATAACTTCAAGTACATCGACAAGAGCAATGTATTGATTCCTTTGAATGGCTATGACTCCGCCAGACGGAATACACATGGAGTAGATGAGAGTAAGATAAAATCTTTCCGTGATGAGCGTCTTCCCTTCACGGAGATGCAGGTAAAAGCAGAGTCAGCCCGTTGCCTGAAGTGCGGCGCTGCATGGGTGGACAGCAATATCTGCATCGGATGCGGTTTGTGCACCACTCGCTGCAAGTTTGACGCGATCCATCTTCACAAGGAATATGATGCCTGGGGTGTTCCGTATGAAAAGCTGGTTGGACATGTACTCAAAACGACTGCCCAGCGCGTTGGACGCCGCCTTGTGAAAAAGGATATCTGAGATGCACGAGATTGGTGTACTGACAAAGGCGGTCGACTTGGTTGAAACAACGGCAAAGGATAACGGACTTGATCACATCAGCTATATCACTCTGGAGGTCGGAGAACTGACGGGGTATGTGCCAGAGTTTTTCGAGAAGTATTATCCGGTGGTGACGGAGGATCGGCCGATCTTTGCGGGATCAGAACTCCGAATCAAAGTAGTAAGAGGACAAGCTCTCTGTCTGGAGTGTCAAACCCTATACAACGTAATGAGGAATGAGGGACGTTGCCCCAAATGCAAAAGCAGGGAGAAAAAGATTCTGGGCGGTCAGCAAATTCTGGTAAAAGACATCGGGTATTAACATGAGGTCAATGATGGAAACACCGCTGATTGCGTTCTTTTATGAGAAAGCTGCAAGACCGTTTCTGTACGGAAAAGATGGCCGATGAACATGAGCACAGAATATTAAAAGGTTTTCAGAACAACAAGCACATGGGAGGAATGGTATATGGAGTTTCAGAAATTGATATCAGAACGCAGAAGCGTAAGAAAGTATTCCTCCGCGCCGAGTCACAAGGACCTGGTAGAAATACTTACTGCAGCGCAGATGGCTCCATCCTGGAAGAACAGTCAGACGACAAGATGGTATGCGGTTGAAAGCCCTGAAAAACTGGAACAAATTCGACTTGCCCTTCACACAATCAATCAGCAGAAGGTTGCGAATGCTGATCTGATTGTTTCCACTTATGTCCGCGACATTGCCGGTTTCACAAAAGGGGAGCCTGACAACGAAGTCGGAAACGGCTGGGGCGCTTATGATCTTGGACTCCACGATGCATATCTGATTATAGCGGCAAAGGAAGCAGGATATGATACGCTGATAATGGGGCTGAGAGATGCTGACAAAATCAGGTCTGCATTGTGTATTCCTGAAGATGAGGAAATCCTTTCCGTTATTGCCATCGGAAAACGAGCGGAGGAACCGGTAATGCGTCCAAGAAAGCCAATTGAAGATATTGTAAAATTCTGTTAAGCCAAAGAAGGCGCTGCCTCGGACAGCTTTTCTGCTGTTTGGAGGCAGCGCCTTAGAGGTTTTTATAATTAAAAAAAGTTGAAGAAGGAGTTCTTCTTGTGGATGGCAGCGGGGAACTGGAAGCGGTAATGAGAATATACTCCCTTGCCGGTGCAGACTGGTATTATCATCTCGTAACGCCATTCGCTTATGGCTGAATTGGCTAAAGAACTCTGAACAGGACCGGGACCGGCTTGAATACTCCGGTTTTGAAAACGTAGATTAATTCTGGGCTATGAACGGAACACTGATTCAAAAATACATACAGGGTGGATGATTACTTGCTCTCCAGGTCTTCAGCTCTCACTGACAAAAAGAGTATCCTGCCCTGCCTGTTCAACATCATCCTGCCACATCAGTTCGTTTGTGCTGAGCAATGTGAAAGAACCGCTTCCGTTTTCATAAACCAGGGCTTCAGAATCAGAACCGTCCTCAGCAATAGTGATGATACTGTGTCTGCAATCATCATAGTGAAGGGTATTGCTTTCAAGAGGGGAAGCCGTCATTGTCCAGACATACATTTCTGTTGCGCCGTTTCCCCAGTTGATCTGGACATGATACAGATCGTCAGAGCTTTTTTCTATGGAAATATAGCCTCGACCTGCGATCTTTTCTGACCAAGTTCCGACCAAGCTGTCCGGCGTATAGCCGAGAAGAGCCATCCCGTCTGCCAAAGCGGTAAAGATACGAGCACTGCCGTTAAGCTTGCTTTCCGCAATGACAGCCACAGTGTATTCACCCGGCTCTGCGTTAAAAGAAGCGGAATCACCCCCGCTGACGGTCGTTTCGTACATCGGTTCATCCGGAAAGGCATTGGAGCCAAGCACACCATGTGTGAAACGGCAGCAGATCTGGCCACCGTCATTCATGCCGGTTGCATCAATGACGATCTGTTCGTTTTCATCGACATTCAAATATCCGAGACCCATGCTGTCCTTTGGACCGCGGTCAGCTGTAACACTGATGCTGTTGTCATCATTAGTGCTGACGCCGAATACGGGCTTCTGCCCGCAACCGGACAACATAAGAACGGCGAGAAAAAGAGGGAGAAGTTTCTTTATAAACATTGCATTTTTACCTGATTTCTTTAAATTCATTTGTCATCATGGGCTGAGCTATATCTCTGATTCAGAGAGGTACACACGATTGGTCGAAGAGTTCTGTGAAAGCATTTTCGGCAGCACGCCGACTATGCCAATCACCGGGAGCCCTTGAATGAACTTCGTCAGAAGCATATCCAATGCGAGCGAAGCTTTTCTTCCGTATGAGATATTCGTAATAATTCTTTCTCAATTGTGGTCATATTCTCACCTGGCACTCTGTGAGTTAGTATACCACAGAATACAGAATATACCAAAGGGAAAATATGGTATTCCTGTTACAGGCCGTAGGCTCCGGTATGTAACTGCGATGGAACAGCCGCCCGGGAAGAGAAGGCATCGCTGCTTACATCGAAGAAAAACACGAAGTCTATGCGAATGAATCAGCTTAGCAAATAGAGTTCAGATTCTCAGCCCTCCTGATGCAGTATATATCATCCAGGCTGATTGCACAGCTTCCAATATACAGTAAGCGTTTGGGGAAGTCAACTTTCCATACATGATCAATAAGTTCAACATATCGCCCTTTACTGCCATAAGCAGCGTGATTCCTGTCAGTACAGGGAATATAGTATTCTACAGACACGGTAATGTTGTTTTTCTTTGCAAGCATCCTGTTTGCAGTAAGCGCTGCGAGTGCAAAAAACTGATGTTCCAGCTTTGAAGACTGCTGCTGGTCTATTTCACGTTTCGTTTCGTAAATGACTTCTTTACTGCCGACCGCATCGGAAAACCCTCGCAGCGCGTCAAAAGGGGCAAATATTTTGGCTCTCTGGCCGAGATCCATATTCGGATGCCTGCACCAGAACTCATCAAACTTCTGGTGGACAGGCCTTCCGGCATAAAACAGATCCCGATGCGGGAAGTCTGCGGGCATCGGCAAATAACCTATCATGACAAATACTCCTATCCGGCAGATGTTATATATCAGGCTCGGTGACCGCCGATCTGAAGATTTCTTTCCAGGGCAGTAGCACCTTCTCTGAGATTGGTTCCTTTGAACAAAGCGTTTGCCCCGTATTTGCTTCGAACACTCAGCATTGCGCCTTGAAGACGGTTTTCACGCTCAAGAGCATCATAGTCAGTGAACAGGTCGAGCTGATAAACTCCATTGCTGTCCTGAACGTCATTCGCTGACAATCCAAGGCGTCGGTAGAGCAAACGGTGATCCGTCTTCCTGTCAAACTGAGCGAGCAGAACAGGGACAATGATCTGGCTGCTGTTGGTTCTGTTGCGGAGCCGTGCGGTACCGTTACTGTGGGAGGGATGCAGTCTGCCGTAAAAATCAATACTGAGATCGCCGTTATAATCTGGTACCTTTTCAAGACTCTTATAATCATAGGACACCCACCACGTAAAATCGTCTGAGATAAGACCCTTATTAAAAAGATCCGAACAAGTATGATCGATCATCTCATGGAATACGACCCTTGCCTCATCATAGAGGTAGGGCCTTGGCAGTACCTGACCATTGGACAGGGAATGAGCTGTAGTACGATATCTTTTGATATCGGCCATAGTAACCGGTTCGATGCCCCAGGCGTGATCGATCAGAATTTCCCCGTCAATACCAAAAGTCTTATAGAAGAACTCCTCATCAAATCTGCTCCGTCTGGCGATATCAGCCATGGTTTTCATACCGGCTTTCATGAGCCTTCGTGATTTGCCCGGGCCGATCTGCCAGAAGTCTGTAAGGGGCTTGTGATCCCAAAGAAGAATGCGGTAGCTTTCCTCATTCAGTTCGGCGATTCGGACGCCATCCTTGTCGGGCGGTGCTTTCTTGGCCACAATGTCCATTGCTACCTTGGCAAGATAGAGGTTGGTTCCAATACCAACTGTCGCAGTGATTCCGGTAGACGCGAGTACATCGTGAATCATGGTCATTGCCATAACACGGGCTGGTTCAATTCCGAGCCGAGCTGCCTCAGAAGCATAGGCATACAGATATCTGCTGCAGTCTATAAAGCATTCGTCGATGCTGTATACGTGAATATCCTCAGGAGCGACGTATTTCAGATAGATCTCATAGATCTTGGCGGATATTCTCTCGTACTCCGCCATCCTCGGAACTGCTATGGTGTAATGGATCCTGGTATGATGGCGGATTTCATACATTCGAATTGCCTGTTTAGCTTCAAAGAGCCGAGGCCTGGATGGAACTCCGATAGCCTTGAGTGCAGGAGAAACCGCAAGACATATGGTCTGATCCGAACGGGATTCATCTGCGACAAGCAGGTTTGCCTGCAGAGGATCCAGATCCCTGTAAACACATTCGACAGAAGCGTAATAGCTTTTCAGATCAATACAGATATAAGCCGCTTCCATAGCAGTCAGTGGAACAGAAATCTCTGAGTGTCAGTCAATAAGGATTTTTTGGATTCGGGGTAATACGTGCGCCTGATAGCCCGCAGAATGGAAATCAAACCGTCCATGCTTTCGCGCCCATCGAAGCCTATGAAGATGCTTCCGGAAGGACTAAACTCTTCATTGCTGTTGAACAGGGCGAGTACAGGAGCGCCTGAAGGGCTTTCCAGAATATTGATATCCACATCTCCGGCTCCAAGCTGTATGGTATGTTTTTCAATATTGATCATGCAATGAAATCCTCCTGATTATCTGTTGATCTTGTTTACATAATAGCAGTACACCTGTCCGAAAAATTTCCCTCGATGGATGAAAATCAAATATGCGAAAAGCAGCGGCATTCAGTTGCTGCATATGGTCCCTGTTAAAATAACAGGAGAAAGTGTACACGAGCGTTACGGACTCTTTAGGGCTCTATACAATTGAAGATTACTCCCCAAATAATTAAAACCTCCTGCGAATGTTCATCATGAACTGCAGAAGGTTTTCATCCTTATCTAGATCCCCTGGAAACGCCTTTCAGTTGATACGGTCAACATTTCCCAATACCTCACAGAATCGCCCTGCAAAGGATGGCTCAATACCATTTCCGCTATATGGAGTGCTCCCCGGACAGCTTAGTGTTGCTAATGAGTCCTGAAAATGATAAAATATAAAAAACATATCAATAACAGGAGAAAAAACTCTGCTGATGAAGAGTAAGCGGTATTTAAATCGCTTTTCCTTCAGAGATGTGAAACGATCTCACCGACAGCGACGGAGAGATATCCCTAAACGACGGTATCCTGTACAACGTGTCATTATAGGAGACAGGAATGAAAATAATAACTGGA
>Ga0256404_1008156_pt1 | contig 15956 bp, 13 predicted proteins | sample RumenRJG_01DNA_FD_185990 | JGI IMG/M metagenome (GOLD analysis project Ga0256404, IMG submission 185990) | Bovine rumen microbial communities from Lethbridge, Alberta, Canada - RJG_01 | ecosystem: Host-associated > Mammals > Digestive system > Stomach > Rumen | place: Canada: Alberta | collected...
AGAAACTGGATAAGACCTGTGATCACGGCGATGATGCCGACTCTGAAACGGAATAATTTTGAAAAGTGTACTCAAAATGTACTCACGAGACATAGAAAAAGTCCGGAAGCCCAGTGTTTATGCTGGCTTCCGGACTTTCAATATTTATTCGAGCTCGATGGTTCCCGGCGGCTTGCTCGTGAGATCGTAGAGCACGCGGTTGACGCCCTTCACTTCATTGATGATACGCGTCATGCAGGTCTGCAGTACGCTCCACGGAATCTCGGCGGCTTCCGCTGTCATGAAATCGCTGGTCAGAACGCCCCTCAGCGCCACTGCGTAGTCGTACGTCCGCCCGTCTCCCATGACTCCTACCGACCGCATATTGGTGAGCGCGGCAAAAAATTGTCCTTTTCCGGTATCGATCCCGCCCTTCTCCAGCTCTTCCCTGAAGATGGCGTCCGCCTCCTGCACGATCCTGACCTTCTCCGCGGTGACATCGCCGACAATTCTGACGCCCAGTCCCGGTCCCGGGAAAGGCTGGCGATATACCAGATGTCTCGGCAATCCAAGCTCCAGGCCGGTCTGTCTCACCTCGTCCTTGAACAGCATCCGAAGCGGTTCCACAATCTCCTTGAAATCGACATGCTCCGGCAGGCCTCCGACATTGTGGTGGGACTTGATCACGGCGCCGCCGCTTCCGGTTCCGCTCTCCACCACATCGGGATAAATGGTCCCCTGGGCCAGGAAGTCTACCTGCCCGATCTTTTTGGCCTCTTCCTCAAAGACGCTGATAAATTCCGCGCCGATGATCTTCCTCTTCATCTCGGGATCCGTGATGCCGGCCAGTTTGATATAGAAGCGCTCCTGCGCGTTTACGCGCACAAAATTCAGTTCAAAGGGACCCTCGGGTCCGAATACCGCCTCTACCTCATCTCCTTCATTCTTGCGAAGAAGTCCGTGGTCCACAAAGACGCAGGTCAGCTGCTTTCCGACCGCCTTTGCGAGCAAAGCAGCCGCCACAGAGGAATCCACGCCCCCGGAGAGTCCCAGCAGGACTTTGCCGTCCCCGATCTTCTCCCGCAGCTCTTTCACTGTCGTATCCACATAGGAAGACATCTTCCAGCTGCCGGTGCACCCGCAGATCTCCATCACAAAGTTTTTCAAAAGCTGCGTCCCGAAGGGTGTGTGTACCACTTCCGGATGGAACTGCACCGCGTAGAGTCTGCTTCCCGGATCTTCCATGGCCGCCACCGGGCAGTTGTCCGTGTGCGCAGTGATCTTAAAGCCTCTCGGAGGCTGCGCGATGTAGTCGGTGTGGCTCATCCAGCAGGTAGAAGTCTCCGGAGCATCGCTTGCCATTCCCTGGAACAGCTTGGAGCCGGACTGAATTCCATCCAGCTCTATTTTGGTGAGGCCGTACTCACTGACGGGGGCCGTCTTCACCTTGCCGCCCAGTTTATGGGCCATGAGCTGCGATCCGTAGCAGATGCCCAGCACAGGGATCCCCAGGCCGAACAGGGCCTTGTCGCAAGTCGGCGAATCGTCCGCATAGACGCTGTTGGGCCCTCCTGTCAGGATGATTCCCTTCGGGTGCATGGCCAGGATCTCTCCCGGCGTCTTCGTATAAGGGTGGATCTCGCAATAAACGTTGCATTCTCTGACTCTTCTCGCGATCAGCTGCTTGTACTGTCCGCCAAAGTCCAGGACTACGATCAATTCTCTGTCCATCGGTCCGCTCCTTTCATTATATGTCAGGTGTGTCAGGGGGACGTATCCGGTGACACAAAATGTGTCACCGGATACGTCCCCCTGACACATTTTTGATACAGCAAAAGGCCGCCACAGAGTGACAGCCTTTCTGAATCTCTTACAGTTCGCAGTTACCCACAGTTCTGGGGAAAGGCAGCACGTCTCTGATGTTGCCCATGCCGGTCAGGTACATGACGCAGCGCTCGAAGCCCAGGCCGTAGCCTGCGTGGCGCACGCTGCCGTACTTGCGCAGGTCGAGGTAGAACTGGTAGGCCTCCTTCTCCATTCCCAGCTCATCCATGCGCTTCTCCAGCTTCTCCAGGTCGTCCTCACGCTGGCTGCCGCCGATGATCTCGCCGATGCCGGGCACCAGGCAGTCCATGGCCGCGACAGTCTTGCCGTCCGGGTTCTGCTTCATATAGAACGCCTTGATCTCCTTGGGATAATCTGTCACGAAGACAGGGCGCTTGAATACTTCCTCAGTGAGGTATCTCTCGTGCTCGGTCTGCAGATCGCATCCCCAGTAGACCTTGAAGTCGAAGTTCTTGTTGTTCTTCTCAAGGATCTCGATGGCCTCCGTGTAGGTCACATGGCCGAATTCGGAGTTTACAACGTGCTCAAGGCGCTCGATCAGGCCCTTGTCCACGAACTGGTTGAAGAACTTCATCTCCTCGGGCGCGTTCGCCAGGACATAGCGGATGACATATTTGAGCATGGCTTCCGCGTTCTCCATGTCGTCCTGCAGGTCCGCGAAGGCCATTTCAGGCTCGATCATCCAGAACTCCGCCGCGTGGCGGGTCGTGTTGGATTTCTCGGCGCGGAATGTGGGGCCGAAGGTATACACATCCCGGAAAGCAAACGCGAAAGTCTCGACATCCAGCTGTCCGCTGACGGTCAGGTTTGTAGGTTTGCCAAAAAAGTCCTGTGAATAATCGACTTTCCCGTCCTCAGTGAGAGGAAGCTGATCCAGAGGAAGAGTGGTCACCTGGAACATCTCTCCTGCGCCTTCTGCGTCACTTCCCGTGATAATGGGGGAGTGCACATAGACAAAGCCTCTCTCCATGAAGAAGGAGTGGATCGCGTAAGCGATCAGCGAGCGCACGCGGTACGTCGCCGCGAAAGTGTTGGTGCGGGGACGAAGATGCGGAATCGTTCTGAGGTACTCGAAGCTGTGGCGCTTTTTCTGAAGCGGGTAATCGGCTGTGGAAGCGCCTTCCAGTTCGATCTTTTCAACCTGCATCTCCAGGGGCTGCTTCGCGCCGGGGGTCAGCACTATTTTGCCCGTCGCAATGATTGCCGTTCCGACGTTCATCTTCGCGATCTGAGCAAAATTCTCCAGTTCACTGCTGTAGACCAGCTGCAGGTTCTGGAAGCACGAGCCGTCCGCGAGCGCGATAAACCCGATCGCCTTGGAATCGCGGTTGTTGCGGATCCAGCCGCCTACCGTCACCGTCTTGTCTGCATAACTTTCTTTCCTGTCAAAAAGCCCGCGTACAGTCACGAGCTGATAATCCTGTCTCATTTCCCCACTCCTTTGTTTCTGTTATGTATATACTGTTCAGCGTCCCGAATGCTCCGCGCTGATCACTGTGCAGCCTCTGCTGCGGGCGCTGCCGTATTGCCTGTTGATCCTTCCTCTGCTGCGGGCGCGACTACGGTAGTCTTGCTCTTGAGGAAATCCATGATCTTTCTCTTGTCGAGGATCTCTCTGTAGGCCTCGATATCTTCTCTGGCCACTTCTTCCACAGATGTAAATCCGCTGTTGCTGACGGCAACTTCCAGCTCTGTCTGGAACGCGTCATCCGACAGGGTGAGGCCTTCCTTGTCGCCGATCGCCTTGAGCATGATGCTCTTCTTGACATTCTCGACAGCCATGTCGTTAATGTCCTGCATATAGCTCTCTTCCGTGGATCCGTAAGCGATCTGCATGAGAGTCTTAAGATCGATGCCGTACTGCGTCGCGTAAGATGTGAGCTCATTCACGATCGCTTCGCTGTTTCTCAGCACCATAGCCGGCGGAACATCTTTCTTAAATGTGGTCTTCTCGCTCAGAGCATTTCGGATCGCCTCTTCCAGTCTCTGTGTGTACTGGCTCTCATTTTCCTCGACCAGATAATTCCTGACGTATGTGCGCAGTTCGTCTGCGGTGCTCACCGGATTACCGAACTCATCCGTGATGCCCAGATCGGTCACAAACTGGTCTGTGAGCTCCGGCACCACATACTCCTGAATGGAGTTGATGGTCACTTCAAATTCCGCGTCTACGCCCGCCTTGGTGCTGTCGCCGTAGTCCTCGGGGAAGGTGAGTTCCAGTGTCACCGTATCGCCTACCTTCTGGTCGATCAGTCCGCTCTCAAACCCCTCGATAAAAGAGTTGGATCCGATCTCAAGATTGTACCCCTCTGCGCTTCCGCCGTCAAACTCTTCGCCGTCGATTCTGCCGACATAGTCGATGTTGACGACGTCGCCTTCCCGCACGGTTGTCCTCTTTGTCACTTCCTTGAGTTCTCTCTTCGCCTGTCTCTGGCTGTCGATCATTGCTTCGACTTCTTCATCCGTGACTTCAGCTACAGGAGCGACTTCAACAGTGAGTGACGCGTAGTCAGCCGGAAGGTCCACATAGTCAGAAGCTGTAATGCCGGACAGATAGGCAGTGGGATCATTCATCCACTCTTCTTCCGCCGCCACTTCTGTCGCCGCTTCTGCTGTCGTCGCCACCGCTGCCGCGTTCTCTGTCGTCTGGGTGCCGGTACTGCCGCATCCGGTCATCGCTGTTACGATTACAGCAGCAAGAACTGCTGCTACTGCTCTTTTTTTCATAAATGAATCTGCCTTTCTAGAATCTTTCCGCAAGATAACCAGTATAGTTTAGCATAATAGTCCGATTCTTAAAAGGTTTTTGTATTACACAAATATGAACTTACAGTGAAATTTTCGAAAAATATTCCTGTCTCCGCCATGAATTCGCTTGTTGCCTTGCCCCTCATTCAATGTTAAAATGCTAAGTAGCGTATCGTTAGGAGGGCATGGAATTGAGTAAAGTTTCAATTATTTTATTAGTGATCCTGGTCATATTGATCGGCGTTCTCGTATTTCTCTACTTCATGGGAAGACGCCTGCAGAAGCAGCAGGACGAGCAGAACGAGCGTCTCGAAGCCAACAAGCAGCCGGTAGTCATCATGGCAGTGGACAAGAAGCGGCTCAAGCTCAAGGAGTCGGGACTTCCTGAGGAAGTGATCGCGCAGACGCCGTGGTACGCCCGCCGCTCCAAGGTCCCGGTCGTCAAGGCCAAGGTCGGAGCGAGGTTCATGAACCTGATCGCGGACGAGAAGGTGTTCGATCTGATCCCGATCAACCAGCAGGTCAAGGCGATGGTCAGCGGAATCTACATCATGGACGTCAAGGGTATGCGCGGCAAGAAGCTCACGCCTGACACCACTGTCAAGAAGAGCTGGTGGCGCAAACAGATGGACAAGCTGCAGGAGAAAGCGGGCGCCAAGCCTGTCAAGTAACAGAATTCATTACGGCAAGAAACCGGTGGAAGCAATTGCTCCACCGGTTTTTTTTCGTTCTCAGACTCGCGGGCTGCGGGTTCCTCACAAGGGCTCAGCCTTGACTGTCACCGCGCACTCGACCGGGTCTCCCCCCTGCAGATACAGCGTGTAGGACACCCTCGCGTGGAAGTTGTCCCCGACCTGCCGCATGGCGAGGCGCTTTGTGTATATTTTCATCAAAATAGTGCCAAACCCGGTCTCATACTCGCTCTCGAGTTCCTCCAGAGGCCTGAAGTACATGCTCGTGCGCACCGCGCCGCTTCTGATGATCCTGCAGAAGGCGTCCGCAAATTCCATCCTGGACTGTGTGACGGCGCCGCTCTCGGGATCGATATCCCTGTAAGTGAATATATGAATTCCGTCCTTAATCTCATAGAGAGCGCGGCAGGCGGTCGTATTTCTGTCGCTGCGCCCCTCCGCATCCGTCTGGTCACCCGTCACTGTCAGCCATACATCCCTGCGCACGATCATTCCCCTGCGTCTTCCTGAAGATGTTCCCTGATATAGCTCCACTGTCTGGCAATATGGCTGCGCGCCGATTTCTCCGCTACTTCCCGGTTTCCCGAGATGACAGCCTCGTAGAGCTCTTTATGCTCCCGGATCAGGTCTTCATAGTGTCCGTCCTCCCGGATGAATTCATACCGATAGCGGTAAATGTTGTCCGCAAGTCCGTCGAGAATCTTTCCGAGTTTCTGATTTTTGGCCGCTTTCAGGATCAGGTTGTGGAATCGGACGTCGGCGTCCGCGATCATGATGCTGTCCTCGGACTGCGTGCTCCTGACAAAAGCATTGTACGCCTCGTAAAGCTCCGCCTTTTCTTCCTCCGTGATCCGCTCGCAGGCAAGCCCTGCGCTGAGCTGTTCCAGCGCGCTTCTGACCTCCATCACATCCTGCAGGTCAGAGACCGTCATCCTGGACACTCTGGCCCCGCTTCCGGGAATGATCGTGACGAGGTTTTCCTGCTCCAGAAGGCGGATCGCCTCTCGGATCGGCGTGCGGCTGGTTCCGAGGATCTTGCCGAGTTTCACCTCTGTGAGTCTCTCTCCCGGCTTGATCTTTCCGGTCAGGATCGCTTTTCGAAGCGACATGAACACTGCATCGCGAAGCGGCATAGCTTGCTGTTCTTCTGTCATGGACATTCCTGCGGTCAATAAATTATTGTCTCCCATCGACATCCTCCATAATCCGGTAAACAAAACTGCAGACTATCACTTTACAGTCCTTCTCTTCATCCTGCGCCTCAAATGCCTGCGCTGCCCGCACTGCCTGCTGCATATCGGAAAAGACGGCAAAAACAGTAGGCCCGCTGCCCGACATCTTCGATGTGAGCGCCCCCTGTCCGATAAAGAACCTCTCGATCTCACCGATCCTCGGATACATGGCACCGGTCACTTCCTCCAGGACATTGCCGCACGCACCGGCCATCCCTTCGAGGTCTCCTCTCCGAATCGCCTCGATCTGCGCGTCGATATCGGGGTGCCTGACCTGCTGCAGGCTGTCATATCTCTGATAGACCTCTGCAGTGGACACTCCCACCGGCGGTTTACAAATTACGAGCCCGCACTGCGGCGCGTCGGGAAGGACGGTCAGTACCTCTCCGATCCCTTCCGAGAGCTGCGTTCCGCCCGTCACGCAATAAGGAATATCCGCGCCCAGCGTCACGCCGATCTTCTGAAGCTCCTCGTCGCTGACATGGGGCACGAACAGGTCTCTCACGGCCCGCAGCGCGGCTGCGGCGTCCGTACTGCCGCCGGCCATACCTGCCGCCACCGGGATCCTTTTGTTCAGAGTAATCCTGAGATCCTTGCGGATCCCGTACTTATATTCCATGCGGCGCACGGCCCGCACGATCAGGTTGTCTTCTCCGACCGGGATCTCCCCGCTGTCAGACGAGAGCGTGATCTCCATGGAAGGACATTCCCTGTCCTGCGTCTCGAAGATCAGCTCATCAAAGAGGTCGATCGTCTGCATGACCATCTTCACTATGTGATAGCCGTTTTCCAGCCGGCCCAGAATGTCAAGACTCAGGTTGATCTTGGCATACGCTTTTTGTTTTACTTTTCTCATAGAACAGCTCCTGTTAGTTCCCTTGCTGCCGAAATATTATGTCTGACCAAATACTGTTCCATCCCGTCCACGACTTTCTGTGTCAGGCAGGGATCATGAAAATTCATCGCGCCCACGGCAACAGCCGACGCGCCCGCGAGCATAAACTCCACTGCGTCCTCGGCGCTCGCGATGCCGCCCATACCGATGACCGGGATCTTTACGGCGTTTGCCGCCTGCCACACCATCCTGACGGCAACGGGCTTGATGGCAGGTCCCGACAGTCCTCCTGTCTTATTGGCGAGTACGAACTGCCTCTTTTCAATATCGATTTTCATTCCCGTGATCGTGTTGATCAGCGAGATGGCGTCCGCTCCTCCCGCTTCCGCCGCCCTGGCCATCACCGTAATATCGGTCACATTGGGCGTGAGCTTCATGATCACGGGCTGCTTTGCCAATCTTTTGATCTTTGCGGTGATCTCCTCGAGACACTTCGGGTCCTGTCCGAACTGGATCGCCCCCTGCTTTACATTCGGGCAGGAGACGTTGATCTCGAGCATGTCCACCGGCTGGTCCGCCAGGCGCTCCACAACGTCCAGATATTCCTCTTCCGTGTGTCCGCACACGTTCACGATCACTTTCGTATCGAACTGCTTCAAAAAAGCGAGGTCCCTCTCGATAAAGACATCGACCCCGGGATTCTGCAGCCCGATCGCGTTGAGCATGCCGCCGTACACTTCCGCGACGCGCGGCGTGGGGTTTCCCTCCCACGGCACACTGGCGACGCCCTTGGTCACAACGGCGCCAAGGTGATCCAGATTTACAAATTCCGAGTATTCCATACCGGATCCGAATGTCCCGGAAGCGGTCATGACCGGATTCTTAAGTTCGACGCCGGCAATGTTCACGGACATATCCGGCCTTCTGCTGCTCTTCTCCATCAGATTGCCACCTCCTGCGCGTCAAAAACCGGTCCTTCCGTGCAGATCCTGGCATTGCGGACGTGAGAGTGACTGTCCACCTCGACGGTTTTCGTCACACATCCCAGACAGGCGCCCACGCCGCAGGCCATCCTCTCCTCAAGGGAGATATAAGCGGGAATGCCCTTCTCCTGTGCGAACTTCTTGACCGCGCGCAGCATGGGCATAGGGCCGCAGGCGCACACCGCGTCCGGCTCCACCTCGTTTTCTCTGACCGCGTCCAGCACATTTCCCTTCGTGCCGACGCTTCCGTCCTCCGTGGCGATCAGAAGCTTTCCGAAAGACGACAGTTCCTCCGTCAGAAAGAGATCGCTGTTTCTGTATCCCATGGCTGCCGTCACATCCGTTCCCGGGATCTGTGAGAGCGCGGCCGCCAGTTCGACCATGGGCGGAATGCCGATTCCGCCTCCTAAAAGCAGCACCTTTTTCCCCGCCAGTTTCTCCGGGTCATAGCCGTTGCCGAGAATTCCCAGCATGTCCACCTTGTCGCCGGTCTTCTGCGCGGCAAGTGACGCCGTGCCCGCGCCCGCCGTCCGGAACACGAAGCGCAGCTCCCTGTTTTCCGCGTCCCATCTGCATATACTGATGGGCCTGGGCAGGAGCCTGGACGCGTCATTGGGGTAGAGTCCCGCGAACTGGCCGGGCTTTACCTCCTCCGGCATATCTTCTTTCCGGTACTGCAGCGTCATGCTGTAGATTCCTTCGGCGATGCTCCTTATATCCGTCACCGTCATTGTTGTCTTTTTTTTCATATAGATTCGTCCCGTGTCCTGTCCCTTGTCATTCCTGCGCGATCAGCGCGCTGTTTCTGTGATAGGTCTCCATCATCAGGTCTCTCACCTTATCGGGAAGCTCCTTCTGTGCGTTCCTGTCCATATCCGCTGTCTCGATCGGCTCGCCGAACTCGATTACGACAGGCGCCCGCTTCAGCCGCGGATAATGGTCCTCGAAAATATCGCCCATCCCCACCAGCGTGACAGGCACGACGGGAACCTTGGCCTTAGTCGCTATTTTGAAGCTTCCCGCGTGGAAAGGCAGGAATTCGCCCTCCACCTTGCTTCTCGTCCCCTCGGGGAAGATGAACATGGAAATGCCGCTCTTTACATTCTCAATGGCCGCCAGGATCGTCTTGAGGCCCTGCCTGGGGTCCTCGCGGTCCAGGAACAGGCAGTGGATCTCCTCCATGATCAGAGTGATCGGGCTTCCCTGGAGCTCTTTTTTGGCGACAAAGCCGCAGGGATACGTGATCAGGGAACCCGCCAGGATGATGTCGAAGATGCTTCGGTGGTTGCCCACAAAGAGCACCGGCTTATCTGTCGGGACTCTCTCGAGGCCGATCACCGTGGCCTTTCCGCCTGCCAGAAACCAGATCCCTTTCATGGCAAATCTGGCGTATGCGTGGCGAAAGTTTGTGCAGGATCCCGGACTGGCCTTTTCAATCAGCCAGGTGATCAAGTGCAGCGGCAGGTCGATCAGGATGACCAGGGCCGCGAACAAAAGCGCCAAAAGCGCGCGTATAACCCACATATTCTGTTAATTCCTTTCTATAACTGCATACTATATCAAAGTAATTATACCAGAAAATACAAATTCTGCCACCATACCGCAAGCGTCATACATGGTATACTGGTATTAATAATGCAAGAACTGTCTGTATTCGTTTCACGGTTTGCAAAGGCGCGGAGATCCCCGCCTTTCCCGGACAAAGAAGGGAGAACTTATATGCTGATGATCCGTAACAGTTACCTGATCGATCCTGCTTCCGGCACGGAAGGAAAGCGCGACATTCTCATCGACAACGGCCGCATCGTCAAAATAGAGCGGAATCTTCTTCCTCCGGCCGGCGCATCGGTCATCGATGCCGGCGGCATGATCGCCTGCCCCGGCCTCATAGACACACACTCCCACTTCCGAGATCCCGGCTTCACTTACAAAGAAGACCTCTCTACGGGCGCGGAATCCGCCGTCAAGGGCGGATACACCACGATCATCCTGATGGCCAATACCAAGCCTCCCGTGGACAGCGTCCCTGTGCTGCAGGACATCCTCGAGAGAGGGCGCAGGCTCCCCGTCCGTCTCTGCAGCTGCGCCAATGTGACAAAGGGCATGGCCGGAAAAGAGCTGGCTGACCTCGCCGCGCTGGCGGACAGCGGCGCGGCGGGCTTTACGGACGACGGACTTCCCATCATGGACAGCGCTGTCCTGCGTTCGGCCCTGGAGATCGCCAAAGCCCTGAATCTCCCCGTCAGCCTCCACGAAGAAGACAAGAGCCTGATCTCCGAGAACGGCGTCAACGGCGGCGGGAAGGCCGCCGCGTTCCTGGGTCTTGCGGGATCGCCCCGCGAAGCCGAATACACCCTGATCGCCAGAGATGTGCAGATCGCCGCCGAGCTTGACGCGCCGCTCTGCATCCAGCACATCAGCACCGCAGAAGGCGTCGACTATGTGCGCCGCGCCCGCAGAGGCCACCCCAGCATCCACGCGGAAGCAACGCCCCACCACTTCTCCCTCACGGAAGACGCGGTCATCGCGCGGGGCACCCTGGCCAAGGTAAACCCTCCCCTTCGCACCGAAGAGGACCGGATGGCCATCATCCGCGGCCTGCAGGACGGCACCATCGACATCATCGCCACGGACCACGCCCCGCACGCGACGGCGGAGAAAGAAAAACCTTTCGTCCAGGCTCCCAGCGGCATGATCGGCCTCGAGACGGCCCTCTCTCTCGCTGTCAAGAATCTCGTTCAGCCCGGGCATCTCACCATGATGCAGATGCTGGCCTGCCTCACCTGCAATCCGGCCGATTTCTATCACCTCGAGACCGGGCGGCTCGAGCCGGGCGCGCCGGCGGACCTCACGATCTTCGATCCCGACGAGGAGTGGATCGTTCCTTCGGAATTTGCCTCCAAATCCTGCAACTCGCCTTTTATAGGCGATAAGCTTCCCGGCGTGGTGCACTACACGATCGTGGGCGGGGAGGTCGTATACCGCAGATAGTGTCCGGTACACCTAAAAGGGCTGTCGCAACTGCGACAGCCCCTGCTATTGTCTATTCCTTGAAAGCGCAGATATCTTAAAAGCTTCAGGAGATCCTGCCTCTCACAAACTCGCACAATTCCTCAAGCGCCATACCCCTGGAAGCCTTGAACAGAAACGCCGTATTCGGCCCGACCAGCTCCTCGAGGACTTTCTTGGCCTCTTCCTTGTCCGCGCAGGGCCGCACGTCCTCCATGTCGCACTCGAGCGCCGCTTCCGCCAGCCATCCGGCCCGCGTCCCGACCGTCACCAGCGTGTCGATCGGCAGCTCCGACGCGTATACGCCCACCTCCCGGTGCAGCCTCTCCGCAAAGGGCTCCAGCTCCAGCATGTCGCCCACCACAGCCACTTTGCGCTCCGCCGGCGCGTTCGCCAGGATCCCCAGCGCCGCTTTCATGGACTGCGGGTTGGCATTGTACGTATCATTATAGAGAAGGATTCCCTTTCCGGGCTTCTCGACGTCCATGCGCATGCGGGTCGCCTTGAAGTCGCGGATTCCCGCCGCGATCTCCTCCTCAGACAGGCCAAAATACTGCCCGACCGCAGCTGCCGTCATGGCCGGATAGATCATGTGCCTGCCAAGGCTCGGAATCTCGACCGCGAAGGTGCCGGAAGGCGTCTGCGCCTCGCACCGAACCTCGTCCGCAAGCGTATCTTCTATATTCACGGCTCTGTAATCACAGCCTTCGGATTCCCCCGCCCAGTGGAAAGTATATCCGCCGGCGTCGATCCCCGCGTACATCTCCGCAAAAGGACGGCCCTCGTCGCCGTCAGCATCCTTAACCCTTTCCGCGCCGGGGCGTAGCGTCGCAAGGAGCGCGTCATCCCCGTTCAGGACGGCCGTCCCGCCTTTTTTCAGTCCGCGGAAGATCTCGCATTTTGCGCGCAGGATGTTTTCCCGGCTTCCCAGATTGCCGATGTGGGCGTCTCCGACATTCGTGATCACCGCCACGTCGGGCTGCGCGATGCGGACCAGATAGTCGATCTCGCCCAGGTGATTCATTCCCATCTCCAGGACCGCGATCTCGTCCTCCTTGCTCAGGCAGAAAACAGTCATAGGGAGCCCCACATGATTGTTCAGGTTGCCGGCGGTCTTGAGGGTTCGATATTTTGACGAAAGGACGGACGCCACCATGTCCTTCGTGGTCGTCTTGCCGACGCTTCCCGTGACCGCCACGACGGGAATCCCCAGTTTGCGGCGGTAATAAGCCGCAAGGTCACCCATCGCCCTGGTCGTGTCCGGTACCAAAATACAGAACTTTCCTTCCGGTATCGCCTCGGGCGCTTTGCTGACGAGGCACCCTTCCGCGCCTTTTTCAATAGCGCCGGGCACAAAGCGGTGCGCATCCAGGCGTTCGCCTATGATCGCGACAAAGAGGTCGCCCGCCGCCGCTTCGCGGCTGTCCGTCTGCACATTTACTATGAATGTGCTGTCCGCGTCAACATTTCCCAGAAGCTGTCCGCCGACCGCCTCAAGAATTTCCTTTACACTGATCTTTTCCATTCTTTCCCTCTCAGTTCCGGTTCGACTCGCGCGCCGCCGCGAAAAGCCGCCCCTTACCTGTTAAGTCCGTCCTTCACAATGATCTCGCACAGCTCCTCGTAGGAGATTCCTACAGCCGCCGCCTCCTGGGGCACCAGACTTGTGGGCGTCATACCGGGCAGCGTGTTGACCTCAAGGAACCACGCGTTGTCATATTTATCCACGATGAAGTCACTGCGGGAGTAAGTGCGCAGGCCGAGCACTTCGTGCACGCGAAGGGCCATGTCGCCCATCTGCTTCTCCACCTCGGGCGTGCAGCGCCCGGGACAGATCTCCTCGGTGGCGCCGGCCTTGTACTTGTTCTCATAATTGTAAAAATCCACCTTGGGAACGATCTCGACCGAAGGGAGCGCCCTGTCGCCGAGAACGGCGCATGTGAATTCCCTTCCTTCGATCAGCTGCTCCACGAGAATATCCGGGCCAAACTGGAGACACTTCTCCACTGCGGGGCGCACTGCATCCTGGTTCGTGACGATATAGACGCCTACCGAAGAGCCTCCGGTGGGTGTCTTGACCACGCAAGGCGCCTCGATCTTCGCCGCGATCGCCTCCGCGGACTTTGCCGCGTCCTCCTCACTTGTGATCGCGCCGGCGTGGAAGGTCTTCCAGGCGGGCGTGCGCACGCCCTTGTCCTTGACCATCTCCTTGGTCAGCATCTTGTCCATGGCGATGGCGGCGCCCAGATACCCGGATCCGGTGTAAGGAATGCCCAGCATGTCGAAGGTCGCCTGCACGCGCCCGTCCTCTCCGTTCATTCCGTGAAGCGCCACAAATACGATATCCGCCAGACGGCAGATCTCCAGCACTCCTTTTCCGAACAGCGAGGGACTCTTCCACTTTCTTGACTCTCTGACTTCCCTCAGGTCCGGTGCCGTCCCGTCAAAAGACAGCGCCTTGAGCTCCGGCAGATTCTCAAAGAGAGTCTCCGGCTCCTCTGTCACATCCTCAAGTCCCATAAACAGGTCGACAAGCACCGCCTGGTGCCCCCTGCTCCTGAGTGCCCTGCATACTTTTGTTCCCGACAGAAACGATATATTTCTCTCTGTGCTCAGTCCTCCGCACAGAACTACGATCTTCATATTGACCTCCTGTTACCGGCTGGTGTTATCCTATTGCATCATGATTATAGCATACTGCTTCTCCAAGTGGGTAGGGCCTGCATTAAGGCCGGTCATATCCCCTTCGGACGACTCAGTCTCGAAGTAGCGTGGAGCTCCGAAGGGGATATGACCGGCCTATATTATCCAGCCTTACCTATTAACTCTTATGCGTTTTTCGGCCTTCTCCCCCTCCTCGCGGGAATAAAGACCTTCTCAAGATGCCAGATCTCCTGCGCGTACTCCTCGATCGTTCTGTCGGAGGAGAACTTGCCGACGTTGGCCACGTTCATCATAGCCATGCGCGCCCATCTCTTGGGATCGTTGTAAGCGGTCTCGACAGCGCTCTGCGCCGCTGCGTAGGACTCGAAGTCAGCGAGGATGAAGTATCTGTCCGCGCGGTCGGTTCCGCGTCTGCTGAGCAGGGAATCGTACAGAGGACGGAACAGATCCGGATCCTCAGGGGAATAAGTGCCGTCGATCAGCTGCACGAGCACTCTGCGGACATTCTGGTCCTCATTGAAGATTCTCTTGGGATCATAGCCGCCGTAGTTCTCGTAGCGGATGACCTCCTCAGAGGTCAGGCCGAAGATAAAGGCGTTCTCCTCGCCTACTTCCTCGACGATCTCGACGTTGGCGCCGTCCATGGTTCCCAGCGTCACCGCGCCGTTCAGCATGAACTTCATGTTGCCGGTGCCGGAAGCTTCCTTGGAAGCCGTGGAGATCTGCTCGGAGACGTCTGCCGCCGCGATGATGATCTCCGCGTTGGATACTCTGTAGTTCTCGATGAACACGACCTTGATCTTGTCCTCGATGGTGGGATCGTTGTTGATCACATCTGCGACGGAGTTGATCAGCTTGATGGTCAGCTTGGCCGTCTTGTAGCCGGCTGCCGCCTTGGCGCCGAAGATGAAGGTTCTCTTCTTGAACTCCATGTCCGGGTTGTCTTTAAGCTGATTGTAAAGGTACATGACATGCAGGATGTTCAGGAGCTGTCTCTTGTACTCGTGCAGTCTCTTGACCTGTACGTCGAAAATAGAGCGGGGATCGACTTCGATTCCGTTGTGCTCGAGGATATATTTTGCCAGGCGGACTTTGTTCTTGTACTTGATGTTCATGAACTCTTTCTGCGCCTTGGCGTCGTCCACGTAGACTTCCAGTTCCTTCATCTGGGACAGATCCGTGATCCACTCGTCGCCGATCTTATCGGTGACCCACTTGGCCAGGTTCTGGTTGGCGTGAAGAAGGAATCTTCTCTGCGTGATACCGTTGGTCTTGTTGTTGAACTTCTCGGGGAACATCTCGTAGAAGTCCCTGAGTTCCTCGGTCATGAGGATCGCTGTGTGCAGCTCCGCAACGCCGTTTACGGAGAAGCCCGCGACGATCGCGAGGTTAGCCATGCGGACCTGTCCGTCATAGATGATGCCCATCTTGTAGATCTTGTGGCCCACATCTACGCCCGTGTTGTCATAGCGGGCATGGATCTCTCTCTCAAATCTTCTGTTGATCTCCTCCACGATGGAGTAGATGCGGGGAAGGAGTCTGGAGAAGAGCTCGATGGGCCACTTCTCAAGCGCTTCCGCCATGATGGTGTGGTTGGTGTACGCGCAGCTCTTTGTGACGACATTCCATGCCTCGTCCCATGTCAGAGCGTACTCATCCATGAGGATGCGCATGAGCTCGGGGATCGCCAGCGTGGGATGCGTGTCGTTGAGCTGGAAGACATACTTCTCATGAAGCTTTCTGATGTCGTCGTGTGTCTTCATGTACTTCTGGATCGCGCACTGGAGTGTAGCCGATACGAAGAAGTACTGCTGTTTGAGGCGCAGCTCCTTGCCCTGGATGTGGTCATCGCAGGGATAGAGGACGTTGCAGATCGTGCGGGCCAGGTTCTCCTGTTCCACGGATTTCTGGTACTCACCTCTGTCAAAAGAGTCCAGCTTGAAGCTCACTACCGGCTCCGCGTCCCAGA
>Ga0256404_1008157_pt1 | contig 15956 bp, 13 predicted proteins | sample RumenRJG_01DNA_FD_185990 | JGI IMG/M metagenome (GOLD analysis project Ga0256404, IMG submission 185990) | Bovine rumen microbial communities from Lethbridge, Alberta, Canada - RJG_01 | ecosystem: Host-associated > Mammals > Digestive system > Stomach > Rumen | place: Canada: Alberta | collected...
GATCGGAATCCTTCAGCGTCTCCGGGATCAGGGAAATACACTCGTCGTGATCGAGCACAATCTGGATGTCATCAAGACGGCGGATTACATCATCGACATGGGACCGGAGGGCGGCGATGGAGGCGGCACCGTGATCGCCGAGGGCACGCCGGAGGAAATCACAGAGGTGCCCGGGTCATGGACAGGAAAATATTTAAGGCCGTATCTGGAGCGGGACAGGAACAGGACGCCGGAGGAAGACGCGGGATGAGCGGAAGCGCGCACCGGTCCGCAAAAGGCGGATGCCCGGGGGAGGATTGAAAACCGGCTCCGCGTCTGAGGCGCGGCGGCCGTGTTCATCGGAAAGACAGGGAGCGGGTTATGGCATTTACGGATATCGGAATCGATATGGGCACCAGCGATATGGTCGTCTGGTACAAGGGGAAGGGCGTGATCATCCATGAGCCGACGATCGTCGCCTATGACAAGGAACGCGATCATATCGTTGCCTTCGGTGAGGAGGCGCGGCAGCTGGTCGCGCACAACAAGGGAAACATCGTGGCGATCCGGCCGTTCCGGAACGGCACGATTTCGGATTTTCAGGTGACGGAGCAGATGCTCCGGTACTATATTCAGGCGGCGATCGGCCGCAACATGATCCGCAAGCCGAACATCTCCCTCTGCCTCCCGAGCGGCGCCACCGCAGTGGAAAGACGGGCGGTGGAGGAAGCCGCGTATCAGGCGGGTGCGCGGGACGTGGTGATCGTGGAGGAAACGGTGGCGGCGGCGATCGGGGCCGGCATCGACATCACCAAGCCGGTGGGCAATCTTGTCGTGGACATCGGCGGCGGCACGACGGACATCGCGGTGCTTTCGATCGGCGCGCCGGTGATCTCGGATTCCCTGAGGATCGCGGGCGCGGCCTTCAACGAGCAGATCGCCCGGGCGATCCGCCGGGACCACAACCTTTTCATCGACAACGATCAGGTGGAGGATGTCAAGATCCGTGTCGGTACCTGCTTCAAGCGGCCGAAGGTCGAGACGATTCAGATCAACGGACGGAACGTTCTCACCGGACTTGAGAAGACGGCCTCCATCACATCCGAGGAGATCCGCGAGGCCCTTGAGGACAGCACGTCACGGATTGCCGACGCGGTCCACGGCGTGCTGGAGAAGACTTCGCCGGAGCTGGCGGCGGACATCACGACGCGCGGGATCGTGCTGACCGGCGGCGGTGCCCTGCTGGACGGTCTGACGGAGCTTTTAGAGGAGAGAACCGGCATCAACACGATGGTAGCGGAGAATCCTTCCGAGTGCGTGGCCGTGGGTACGGGACTCTACTGCGAGCTGATGGACCGGCTCGGACGCATCGATTTCTGACGGATGAAAGGGGGATCATGCAGGAGCGCATCACAGGCGTGATAGAGCATGTCATCTATCGCAACGAGGACAACGGCTACACAGTCTGTACGCTGCGCGGAGAAGAGGGCGAGATCACCTGTGTCGGCTATCTCGCCGGGCTCCGCGAAGGGACCGGCATCGAAGCCGAGGGCGCTTACACGGAGCATGCGGCCTACGGGCGTCAGTTCCGGATCGACTCGTTTACATACCATGAGCCGGATACGGCGGACGCGATCGAGAGCTATCTTGCCTCCGGCGCGATCCGCGGCATCGGCGCGGCGCTGGCGAAACGGATTGTGAAGCGTTTCGGAAACGACACGCTGCGGATTGTCGAGGAAGAGCCGGAGCGGCTGGCCGAAGTGAAGGGCATCAGCGAGCGGAAGGCCAGAGAGATCGGCGGACAGGCGGCGGAGCAGTCCGATATGCGCAAAGCGATGCTTTTTCTCAGCCGGTATGAGATTTCACTCCGGATGGGCATCCGGATCTACAAGACCTACGGGGAGAATATGTATGAAATCCTCCGGACCAACCCTTACCGTCTCGCGGAGGATATCGACGGAATCGGATTCCTGACGGCAGACCGGCTGGCCCGGGAGATCGGGATCGACGCGGGATCCGGTTACCGGATCCGGAGCGGTCTTCTCTACGTGCTGGCCGCGGCTGCCGGAGAAGGCAGCGTGTACCTCCCCGAGGAACAGCTGATGAGCCGCGCCGTGTCCCTCCTCAGTGTGGACGGAGAGCAGGTGCGGCATGAACTCACCGGGCTCTGCTTCGAGCGGAAGGTCGTGCGGAAGGAGAATGACGGGCAGCCAATCGTCTACGCGGGGAGCTATTATCATCTGGAGCTCAGCTGCGCGCGGATGCTGCTGGATCTCTGCGAGCCGTCCGGCGTCACCCGGGAGGCGGCGGAGAAGGATGTGGACGCGCTGGAAGAGGACGGCCGGATCGTGCTGGACGAGCGCCAGCGGGAGGCGGTGATCGGCGCAGCGATGAACGGCGTGCTGGTGCTGACCGGCGGGCCGGGTACCGGCAAGACGACCACGATCAACGAGCTGATCCGCTACTTTCGGAGAAAACGGGCTTCCGTCCTGCTGGCGGCGCCCACAGGACGCGCGGCGAAGCGCATGACGGAGACTACCGGGTACGAGGCGTCGACGATTCACCGGATGCTGGAGGTGACTTCGCCGGCGGAGGATTCGCCGGAAAGCGTGACCTTTGACCGCAATGAGACGAATCCGCTCGAGGCGGACGTCGTTATCATCGACGAGATGTCGATGGTGGATATCTTTCTGATGCATGCCCTGCTGTCCGCCGTGGCGGTCGGTACGAGGCTGATCCTCGTGGGCGATGTGGACCAGCTTCCGTCCGTGGGTCCGGGCGCGGTGCTGAAGGACATCATCGCCTCGGAGGCCTTTCCCTGCGTGCGGCTGGACCGGATTTTCCGTCAGGCGGAACGCTCTGATATCGTCGTCAACGCCCACCGGATCAACCGGGGCGAGCAGATCTCGCTTGACAACCGTAGCCGCGACTTCTTTTTTCTCCGCCGCAGCGATGTGAACCGGATCATCAGCGGCATCATCGAGCTTGTCAGCCGGAAGCTTCCGCCCTATGTTGACGCGAAGCCGTATGATATTCAGGTGCTCTGCCCGATGCGCAAGGGACCGCTGGGCGTCGAACGCCTGAACGGAATCCTGCAGCGCTATCTTAATCCGCCGTCCGAACGGAAGGCGGAAAAAATCTTCGGCGATCATCTGTTCCGGGTGGGCGACAAGGTCATGCAGACGAAGAACAATTATCAGCTGGGCTGGGAGGTCCGCGGCCGGAACGGCGTGCGGACGGACAGCGGGGACGGCATATTCAACGGAGATATGGGTGTGATCCGTTCCATCAGCGATGCGGGTCAGTGCCTGGAGATCGAATTTGACGAAGGACGCTTTGTCGAGTATCCCTACGGGGCGCTGGAGGAGCTGGAGCTCGCTTATGCCGTGACGATCCACAAGGCCCAGGGCAGCGAGTACCCGGCCGTGATTCTGCCGCTGCTCACCGGCCCGCGTCTTCTGATGACGCGGAATCTCCTCTACACGGCGGTGACAAGGGCAAGGAGCTGTGTCGTGATCCTCGGAAGCGAGGAGACGGTGCGCGGCATGATCGGAAACGAGTCCGAGGAGCATCGCTACACCTCCCTCGACGTCCGGATCCGGGAACTGGTCAGCGGGCCGGAGGGCGCGGAGGATCCGATGCCCTGCGGCCCGCCGGGACGGCCGGAGGAGACGCCGTTTTCCGGACAGCCGGAGAGCACGGAAGCAGGTACGAAAGAGGAGATGCCGCTTTCCGGACAGCCGGGAAGAGAGGCGGATGACCTGCTGTACGAACCGCCGTTCTGAAGGCGGCGCACAGCCGCCGGATCTGTCCGGCACAGCGTTCCGCGGCAGCGGCGGCATCCTTACTCTCTGCAGGAAGGCGGTGAACTGCGTGAAAGAGAAATGGTACGATCCCCTGCTTGATCTTCTTTATCCGCCGCGATGCCCGGTCTGTCACGGCATCGCGCCGAAACGAGGCGTCATCTGCAGGGAATGCATGCCGCGCCTGCCGGTGATCCGCTCCCGGCGCTGCCGGATCTGCGGCCGGCCGGTGCCGGAGGACGAACCGTACTGCGGGGACTGCCTTCGGACGAAGCACGCCTTCTCACAGGGAATGGGGCTCTATCTCTATGACGATGTGATGCGGGAGTCGATCGCGGCCTTTAAATACAAGCGCCGGCGGGAATACGGCTCCGTGCTCGGACGCCTGCTCTTTCTGGGTACCCGCGACCGGGTGGATCTGTGGAAACCGGATGTCGTGATCCCGGTTCCGCTTCACGCGGACCGGCTCCGGCAGAGAGGATACAATCAGGCCGCCCTGCTGGCCGGACCTGTGGCGGAGGGAAACCGGCTGCCGATGGATGAAAAACTGCTGCTCCGCACAGGACGGACAAAAGCGATGAAAGCGCTGGACGCCGGGGAACGGAGGGAGAACATCCGCGGCGCGTTTTCTCTTGCGCCCGGTCGGACGGCGCCGCGCCGGGTCCTTCTGATTGACGATATTTTCACCACAGGCGCCACAGTCGACGCCTGCGCGGAGGCGCTGCGGGCCGGCGGCGCCCGCGAGGTGTATTTCCTGACACTCTGCACGGGAGCCGGATCGTCCGGGCGTCTCTGAGCGGAGGAAGAGCCGCGGCGAAGAATTGCCTTCCGTTCTGCTCCGGCCGGCGCGGAATAACCCCCCGAGAGGCTTCCGCCGAGAGGCGCCTTCCGGTATGATGATCGTCGGAAAAGAAAAACGGAAGGAGAATTTCCATGCATATTCCCGAAAACTATCTGAGTCCCCAGACCTGCGCGGTGATGACGGCCGCGATGGTTCCCGTATGGGCCCACGCGGTGAAGAAGGTCCGATATGAGATCCCGAAGGCGAAGATGCCGCTTCTTGGCGTGGCCGCGGCGTTTTCCTTCGTCGCGATGATGTTCAACGTCCCGCTTCCGGGCGGCACGACAGGCCACGCGGTCGGCGGCACGCTGGTCGCGATTCTGCTCGGTCCCGATGCGGCATGCATGTCCATCACGATCGCGCTGGCGATCCAGGCGCTTCTGTTCGGTGACGGAGGCGTGCTGGCGCTGGGCGCGAACTGCTTCAATATGGCGTTCCTTCTTCCCTATGTGGGGTACGGGGTCTACAGCGCGCTGCGCCATGCCATGAAACAGAAGGACAGCCGGTATCTTCCGGCCGCAGTCGGCGCCTACGCCGGCATCAATGCGGCCGCTTTCGCTGCAGCGGTGGAATTCGGTATCCAGCCCGCGCTGTTTCATAACGCGGAGGGCCGGGCGCTGTACTGCCCGTACGGGCTCAACGTTTCCGTCCCGGCGATGATGATCGGCCATCTGACCGTATTCGGAATCGCGGAGGTGGTGTTCACGGTAGCGCTCTGCGCCTTTGTCGGGAGAACGGCGCCGGGACTTTTCCGCGACGCTTCGGTTTCGCAGAAGAAGAGAACCGGACTGAAACCGCTGATCATTCTGCTGGCGGTTCTGATCTGTCTGGTTCCGCTGGGACTGCTGGCGGAAGGGACGGCCTGGGGCGAGTGGGGCGCTGATGAAATCGCGTCGGTCGTGAGCGGAGGAAAGACGCTGAACTATACGCCCTCCGGCATGAAGAACGGATTCAGCCTTTCCTCACTGCTGCCGGACTACACGGTGGCCGGGCTACCGGACGCCGCCGGCTATATCGTATCGGCTGTCATCGGTGTCGCGCTGGCGATCATCATCTTCCGCCTGATCGCGGCGGGGATGAGGGAAAAGAAAGATTTCAGACTGGACGGGAGCGCGAACGGATGAGCGAAACCCGGACCGGGGAGATCCCCGACTGGATGCTTGAGGAAGAGGTATATGAGCCGAAGAAGGACCGGGAGCGGTTCATTTCGGGGAGCCTCCTCAAGCTGATGAGCATTCTGTCAAATGCACGGGAGGACGGCAGCATCCGGATCGGAGGCACCAGCCCTTCCGTGAAGGTTCTTTGTACACTCTATCTGCTGATTCTGACGGCCTGCAGCCGGAACGCGTTCTTTTCCTACTGCGTTCTGGCGGGCTGTCTTGTGCGTTACTGTATCCTTCCGGGACGATATCTGAGAAGAATCATCCGGAGCGGCGCGGCGGCGGCCGCCTTCAGTATGCTGCTCATGCTGCCTGCCGTATTCATGGGCCAGCCGAACACGATGCTGACGGTGTCGCTGAAGGTGTTTATCTCAGTCAGCCTGATCGCCTGCCTTGCGGCGACGACGCCCTGGAACCGGCTGACCGAGACGTTTCACATGTTTCATATCCCGGATCTCTTTATCTTCACCTTTGATCTGACGCTGAAGTACATCGTGATTCTCGGCGATCTCTGCGTGAACATACTGACCGCGCTGCGGCTGCGGTCCGTCGGCCGCAACCGGAACAAGAAGGAATCCTTTTCCGGCGTGCTCGGTCATGTCTTCATCCGTTCGAGGGAAATGGCGGAGGAGATGTACGGCGCGATGCAGTGCCGCGGGTTCGAGGGAGAGTATCACAGCATCAGAAAGAAACGGTTCCGCTGGGCGGATCTTCTGTATGCACTGCTCGCGGCAGCCGTGACGGCCGCGTTCTGGTATCTGGAAAGGATGGCGGCATGACCGGAAATATCATGGAACTCAGAGACGTCTGCTTCGCGTATGAGGATCAGATCGCGCTCCGCTGCATTACCTTTAATATCGCAAAGGGTGAGACCATCGTGCTTGAGGGACCGAACGGGTGCGGCAAGTCGACGCTGTTAAGGCTGCTCAACGGGCTGGTCTTCGCGGATGAGGGAACCTACCGGTTCGAGGGCAGGGAGATTTCGCGGCAGAGCATGAAGGACTCCGCCTTTTCGAAATGGTTTCATCAGCGGGTCGGATTCGTTTTCCAGAACTCGGACGTGCAGCTTTTCTGTCCGAACGTCGAGGAGGAGATTGCCTTCGGACCGTCCCAGATGGGCCTTCCGGAGGCGGAGGTGAAGCGCCGCACTGACGATGTGATCACGCTTCTCGGCATCGATTCTCTGAGGGAGCGGGCGCCCTATCATCTGAGCGGCGGAGAGAAGAAGAAGGTGGCCATTGCGTGCATTCTGTCGATGAACCCGGAGGTTCTCGTGCTGGACGAACCGCTGGCGGGACTTGACCGGCCGACGCAGGAGTGGCTGATCGGTTTTCTTCTGAAGCTGAAGAAGGCGGGCCGGACGATGATCATCGCCACACACAACGAGGAGCTGGCCGAGAAACTGGGAGACCGGCATATCTTCTTCAATGACCGTCATGAGGCGGAGGAGCTGCAGGTATTCTATCATTCCCACCGGCACTGCCACGTCGTCAGTCCGGGAAACTCGGAGGCGGAACTGGTTTACGAAGGGATCGAGCATCACAGCCATGACGAGGAGAAGGAAGGCTGAACCGTCCGGGGCCGGATCTGAGGGACCGGACTGGGGCATGAAAGAAAACGGAACGGGAACCGCGGCGGCTGCAGAAACGCAGCTGCCGCGGTTTTTCGGAAATCCGGCGGATCGGAAACCGATTGGCAAATGGCTCCGGCCGGAATACAATGCGGATAAGGAACAGACGGAACGGGCGGCTGCATGCTTTGGAACGGAAAGGCGCGGCAGGGAGGACGCTATGATGGAAGTCGATACGAAAGGCGAGCTTTCTCTTAAAAAGATCGCGGAGAGCGGACAGACCTTTCGCTGGAGAGAAGAATCGGACGGCTGGTGGCGGATCGCGGCCTTTGACCGGGTGCTGCGCGCGCGTCAGGATGGCCGGATGCTTACACTGGCGTGCACGCGGGAAGAATACGAGACGGTCTGGCGGAGCTATTTCGATCTGGATACGGATTATGCGGCGATCCGCCGCACCATTCCGGCGGAGGACGCATACCTGACGGAAGCCGCCGCCCGCGGAAAAGGAATCCGGATCCTCCGGCAGGATCCGTGGGAGATGACCGTGACCTTCATCATCTCCCAGCGAAAGAACATCCCGGCGATCCGGACCTGTGTCGAGAAGCTGTGCCGGATGACGGGCCGGAGACTGCGCGCGGATTCCGGCCCTCTGACGGCGGAGAAAGCATCCGGAGGACGGCCGGGAAGCGGTACGGACAGCGGCGGCGAAGCGGAATACTGCTTCCCGACTCCGGAGGAAATCCTCCGTCTCCGCTGTTCGCGGGCGGAGGGACGGCCCGAACGCGAGGAGCCGCTCTGCTCCTTCCGGCAGGCCGGGTTTGACAGCTGCTCGCTGGGATACCGAATGCCCTATATCCGTGCGGCGGCGGAATGGGCCCGGGACCGCGGCGGACGAACCGCGGAACGGCCGGATCCGGAGTCCTTACGGGAGGGGAACGGCGGGCTGAGAGGGCTGGAAGCACTCTCAGACGGCGAGCTGATGGAGACGCTTCTCGGTATCCGGGGCGTGGGCGTCAAGGTCGCCTCCTGCATCATGCTGTTCGGATTCCACCGGCTGAACGCTTTTCCCGTCGACGTCTGGATGAAGCGGGCGCTAGAGACGCATTACCCCCAGGGCTTTTCCCTTTCTTCATACGCTCCTTACGCGGGTGTGATGCAGCAGTACATGTTCTGCGAGGAGAGGAGAAGGCATGCCGCGTCCGGCTCCTCCCGGAAGGAAAATTGACGTTTCGTCCGGATGCCGTTATTAATTGAACAGAAAGACAGGAAGCTGACAAACCGACTGAAGGAGGACAGATCATTGACGATCACGGTCTATCTGGGAGCGAACGAAGGAAACAGCCCGGTCTACCGGGAAGCCGTGGCCGAGCTGGGCCGGTGGATCGGCGAGAGCGGGCACGCGCTGGTCTACGGCGGATCGGGAACCGGTCTCATGGGATGTCTGGCGGCCAGTGCTCTGGCGGCAGGCGCCAAAGTGACGGGGGTGGAACCCCGGTTCTTTGTGGAGCAGGAAGTTCAGTACGAGGGACTGACCCGCCTGATCGTGACGGAGGATATGTCCGCGCGGAAGGCGAAGATGATCGGGCTGGGAGACGCGTTTATCGCCTTCCCTGGCGGAACGGGCACGCTCGAGGAAATCACGGAGGTGATGTCGATGGCGGCTCTGGGCCGTCTGGACGCCCCCTGCATCCTGTACAATCTGAATGGCTACTACGACGATCTCCGTCATCTGCTCTTCAGGATGAGGGAGGAGGGGTTTTCCTCTGAGAAGCGTCAGGCAGGCATTTACTTCGCGGACAGTCTGGCGGAGATTCAGGCGATTCTGAGCCGCGCGGAGTGGAACGGCCGGAAAGGCGGATGACTGGCCGGTTCCGCCCGCCTTCAGATGGAACGTCTGACCGCCGGCTGTTCAGATCATGCCGCCGGACGGGCCGAAGACGTCCCCAAAAGAGTCAGGCGCGAAATTTTCAGACAACAACAGTCCGATATGGTATACTTAAAACAGCTCCGGCCCGGCGGCGGGAGAAGCTGTCTGTTTCAAAGAATTCGTTATATCGCCAGTGAGAGGAAAAAAGATGGAGTTTCAAAAGTTTCTGTACGGTACGGCATATCATCCGGAGCGGTACGCGGCGAGAGACGACCTGCTTCGTCAGGATATCGAGCTGATGAAGCAGCTCCGGTTCAATCTGGTGCTTCTGAAGGCAGACGCGCTCCGCTACGCGCAGGGCGTGGGAGGCGGCGAGCAGTGGCTGCTGGATCTGATCCGGGATCTTGCCGATGACGGAATCGAGACGGCGGTCGAGATCTCCGGAGCGCTGCCGTCCAAGACGCTTCTCCGGAAACTGGACAGCCATGATCGGGTGCGGTTCTTTCTGGCGTCGGAGGAAGAGGACGAGGCGACGGCCGCACTGGTCAGAAGACTGAAGGGCATCGGGCTTGAGAAGCCGGTCGCGGCAACGATGTCGAAGGATCTGATTCTCTCGGGAGACAGAGAGCTGGCGGACGCGGCGGATATCCTCTGCTTCAGCAGCAATCCGGACTGGGTGACGGGCGTGCCGATGGAGACGGAGCGGAAGGTGTCTTATCTGGAGGACCGGATCCGTGCCGTCAAGCATTCCTCCTATATTAAATGCAACATCAATCCGGTTTCGACGAGGAGTTCCGGCGTGCGGCGTCTGAAGCGGCCGGGAACGCTGGCTCAGGAAGTGCTGCAGTCGGCGGCTCACGGCGCGAGAGCCTTTCTGTACCGGGAGTGGCGGCAGCCTCTGACCGGGCCGGACCGGTACGGTGACGCGCTGATCGGGCATTCGGGAAGAATCAACGACCGGATCATGAAGGAAGCCTGTCAGATCGGGCGGATGTCGAGGGAGCTGAACGAGATTGTCGATGCCCGGGAGGCGGCGAAGACGGCGGTGCTCCCGGGCAGCGCGGACGAGTGGCATGCGGCCTATCGGTATTACTCCGCGCTCAGAGAAGGCGGACTGCCGGTGGACATCATCGACCAGAGCGCGGACTTCGCGGCCTACAGCCTGATCATAGCGCCGGGAATGCGGACGCTGGAGGAGGGAACCGCGGAAAAGATCCGCTCCTTTGTGGCCGGCGGGGGCACATGGTTCGGAAACCTGTCGCCTGCCTCGGAGGGAGCGGACGGAAGCTGCTTCGAGGGCGATCTGCCGTACCGGCTGACGGACGTATTCGGCATGCGGATCACGGATTCGGAACGGCTTGCGGACGGGGAGACGGTTCCGCTGACCGCCTCGTCGGATTTCCGCGGCCGGTACGGGGCCAGCCATGTCTGCGAGCTTCTGACGGTCACGGACGCTGAAATCGTGATGAAGTACGACGGACAGTTCTATCGCGGTACGCCGGTGTTCACGAGGAAACAGTTCGGCAAAGGATACGCGTACTATCTCGCGACCGACGCGTCCGGCCCGCTGCTCGAGGATCTGTGCGGCAAAGTCACGGGCGGTCTTCACAGGATGCCGCGGTCGAAGTCGATGGAGGAAATTTCCGTTCAGCGTCTGGACAGTCATGACGCGGAGTATGTGATTTTCCAGAATTTCTCGGGGAAAGAGAAGCGGCTGCCCGTGGAATACAACAAGCTGGACGTGATATTCGGCTATGACCCCCTGCCGGTGTTCGGCGCGATGGTGCTCAAGGTTCCGAAAGGAAAGAGAGAAGACTGAGCGCGTCTTGCCTAATCCTTGTGTTTTCGCTATAATTACTTTACTTCCGGCGGCAGGCGCAGCGAAGCGCCGGACGGAGAGGGGAAAGGAGACAAGGTATGTCAAAGTTCATTGATGAGTTCAAGACCTTTATTTCGCGCGGAAACGTGATGGATATGGCCGTCGGCGTTGTGATCGGCGGTGCGTTCAGCGCGATCGTCACCTCGCTGGTCGATGACGTCATAGGACCGGTCATCGGCATGATCACGGGCGGAATCGATTTCGGCAATCTCGCGATCCAGCTCGGAAGCGCGAAGATCATGATCGGCAGCTTCATCCAGGCCGTGATCAATTTCCTGATCATCGCGCTGGTGCTTTTCACCGTGATCCGGACGTTCAACAAGGCGAAGGAGCTCGCGCAGGGTCCGGCGGCGCCCGAGGAACCGACGACGAAGATCTGCCCGTACTGCAAGTCCGAGATCGATCTTCACGCTACACGCTGCCCGCACTGCACATCGGAGCTCGGCGAAGATCTGAAGGCGTAAGAACGGAACAAAGCGGAAAAGACGGAGAAAGGCCGGTCCGGGAACAGACGGCCGGGATAACAGGCGAAGACAGGTATGAATGAAGCGCAGAAAAGAGATCTGATTGAGGAATGCATGCCGCTTGTGGACGAGGTGATCGAGGACCTGGACGACGGCGTGATGCCTTCGGAGGATCTCCGTCAGGAGGGAATGGTCGGCCTTGTGCGCGGCGTCGACTCCCTCAGCGAAGACCCGGACGAATGGGGCGGCCGTTCCGTTGAGGAGACGGTGAAGGAAGCGATCCGGGCCGCGGCGCTGGAAGCGAAGGACGCGTTCATCGAGCTGACGCGGAAGGACGACCGGCTGATCGCCCAGGTGGATCTGCTGAATCAGAGCATCGACCGGCTGACGGAGGAGCTCGGCACGAAGCCGAACATCGACGAAATTGCCAACGATATGGGGATTACGCAGGACAAAGTGATCGATATTCTGAAACTGACGGGAGAAGATCTTGACGAGAGTAAGCTGCGGAAGCCTGAATAAGGACAGCTGATGGAAGAACGCAGGGATATCGAAAAGGCTCTGGCCGCGTCTCTCAAAAGACTGGCGGTAAGCAAACCGTTTGAAAAAATCACGATCAAGCAGATCACGGACGGGGCGGGTGTGATACGGGTTACGTTCTACAACCATTTTCAGGATAAGTACGACCTGCTGGAATGGATTGTCCGGACGGAAATTCTGGAACCTGTGCGGATCCTTCTGGCGAACGGGATGTATCGGGAATCCGTGATCCTGATCTTCACCAATCTGCGGAAGGAGAAGGAGTTTTATACCCACATCGTCAATCTGGAGGGGCAGAACTCCTTTCAGGATATCTGCAGGGCAAGCATCCGGAAGCTGCTGTACAGCCTTTTCAGTGAGGTGACGGGGCCGGTCGGAGAGAATCCGCTGCATCCCTGGATGACGCCGGAGTACCTCGCCGATTATTACGCGCAGTCGATGACCTTCGTCGTCCTGCACTGGATCCGCTCGGGAATGGCAGTCTCACCGGAGGAGGTCGCGACGATTTACGAGTATATCGCGACGCGCTCGATGTGGGATGTGCTCAAGGAGCTCCGGTCGCAGACGGCGGGACGCCTCACCGGGAAACTGACCGGACCGGGCGGAGGCGATACAGGAGACAGTTGACATTCAGACAGATCTGTCCGGGCGGATAGACAGATCAGCCGATTTGTAAAACGGAATTCGACAAGAGAAGGGGATTGGATAGACACCTGTCCGGTCCCTTTTTTGTATACTGTTTCACGCGGAAAAGAATCCGGCGGCTGCATGTTCCGGAAAAAAAACGGCGCAGGACATCCCGCGGAGGACAGTGACGGGCGTCCGGATCGGACGGAACGGGCCCGGACGGATCGCTTTTCCGGGCAACATGTAAAAGAAAGGCAAGAGAGGGAAGACGACGATGCGAAATCTTGGCAAGGCAGTTGTGAAGGCCAGATTTGTGATTCTGGCGGTGGCGATCGCACTCCTGATCCCGTCTTACTGGGGCTACACGCATACCAGAATCAACTATGATATGCTGACGTATCTGCCGAAAACGCTCGATACGATGCGGGGGCAGGACATCCTGGAGGACGAGTTCGGAACCGGCGCGATCTCGATGGTGATTGTCGACGGCAAAAGCGAGAAGACGGTCGCGGAGCTGAAAAAGAAGATCGAGAAGGTGCCGCATGTGAACAACGTGATCTGGTACGACAGCTTCGCGGATCTTTCCGTTCCGATGGAGATGCTGCCGGACAAGGTGCGGGAAGCCTTCAACAAGGGCGATGCGACGCTGATGGCGGTCACCTTCGATACGACCACCTCGGACGACGGGACGCTGGAAGGCATCAGGAAGATCCGCTCGATTCTCGACAGGCAGTGCTACGTCCAGGGCGTCTCGGCCGTGCTGGAGGACACGAAGGAGATGGCGGAAAAGGAGGAGCCGGTCTATGTGGGACTCGCCGTTCTGCTGGCGACGATCGTGACGGCCCTCAGCATGGATACTTTCCTCGCGCCGATCCTGTTCCTGCTGTCGATCGGGATGGCGATCATCTACAATCTCGGAAGCAATGTGCTGATGGGTCAGATCTCCTATGTGACGAAGGCGCTGGCCGCGGTTCTCCAGCTGGGCGTGACGATGGATTACTCGATCTTCCTGTGGCACAGCTTTAAGGAGAATGAGGCGCGGTACCCCGGAAATCCAAACACGGCGATGGCGCGGGCGATCAACGCGACGCTGCAGTCGGTCATCGGCTCATCCATCACGACGATCGCGGGCTTCGCGGCCCTCTGCTTCATGACCTTCAGCTTCGGCCTTGACGTGGGGATTGTCATGATGAAAGGCGTGGCGCTGGGCGTCGTGTCCTGCGTGACGATTCTGCCGTCGCTGATACTCCTGTTTGAGAAGGCCATCGAAAAAACACGGCATAAGCCGCTGATGCCGTCGCTGAAGAAGCTGCCGGCGTTCGTGCAGAAGCATTACAAGGGAATCCTGATCGCCTTCGCGGTGATGTGGATCCCGGCGGCGTACGGTCAGTCCCACACGGCGGTCTATTACAATCTGGACAAGACGCTTCCGAAGAGCCTTCCCTCGGTTCAGGCGAACGATAAGCTGAAGGACGACTTCGACATGAGTGCCACGATGATGGTGCTGGCCGACGAGAACCTGCCGACGAAGACCACGGCGGAGATGTGCGACAGCCTGAAGGATGTCAGAGGCGTCAAATCCGTGATCGGACTGGACGCGTTCCTGGGCGGCGGTCTTCCGCGTGAGGTGCTGCCGGACGATATCTATAACAAGCTTAATTCAAAGAACTGGAAACTGATTCTGCTGACAAGTCAGTACGCGACCGGAAGCGATGAGGTGAACAGCCAGATCAATACACTGAACAGTGTGCTGGACAAGTACGACAGGAAGGCGCTGCTGATCGGCGACGCACCCTGCACGAAGGATCTGGTCAACATCGCGAACCACGACTTCAACGTCGTCAACTGGGCGTCGATCCTGATCATCTTCTTCATCATCGCGTTCGTTTTCAAATCGGCGTCGCTGCCGTTCCTGCTGGTTGTGCTGATCGAGGGCGCGATCTTCATCAATATGGCCGTCCCCTACTATACGGGCGAGGCGCTTCCGTTCATCGCGTCCATCGTCATCGGAACGATTCAGCTCGGGTCGACCGTTGATTACGCGATCCTGATAACAAGCCGGTATCAGACCGAGCGATTTTCAGGAAAGACGAAGAACGATGCGATCTACATCGCGCACAGCACCTCGATTCAGAGCATTCTGTGCAGCGGGTTCACGTTCTTCGCGGCAACCTTCGGCGTCGGACTTTATTCCAATATTTCTCTGATCTCCTCGATGTGCACGCTTCTTGCGCGCGGCGCGCTGATCAGTACGTTCCTCGTCATTACCGTTCTGCCGGCGATCCTGATGCTCTTCGATCCGCTGATCGTCCGCACGAGCCGGGGGTTCATTCCTTCGAAGAAAACCAGACGGCAGATCAGGGCGGAGAAACGGCAGTCACAGAATCCGGTTTCGGAGCAATAAAGAAAGGAATGGTACAGGATGAAAAACAGACAGGTCATGGCACTGCTGCTCACGATCGCGATGACGGCCAATCTGACGGCCGTTCCGGGCTTCGCTTCGGCGGACAGTGTTTCGGAAAATGCATCCGGCAGCACGGAGAGTATGGCGGAAAGCGGAGCGGAGGCGGCTGCCGACGCGATCACGAAGGTCGCGGGAAATGGAAAGACCGGCTCCGCGCAGAAGAGCGAGACGGTGTATGTCTTCACTGACGCCAACGGAAATACTAAGAACGTCACGGTCAGCGACTGGCTTAAAAACAGGAACGGAGATTCAAAGCTGACGGATTCCACTACGTTGTCCGATGTGCAGAATGTGACCGGGGATCAGACTTATACGACTAACTCCGACGGGACGATCACATGGGATGCGGACGGAAGCGATATTTACTATCAGGGGACCACGTCGAAGGAAACGCCGGTAGACGCGAAGATCACCTACTATCTGGACGGGAAGGAAATCGACCCGAAGGATCTCGCGGGCAAGTCCGGCAAGGTGAAGATCCGGATTCAGTATACCAATAAGGAAAAGTCGGGCGACGTCTATGTACCGTTCACGGCAATGACCGGCATCGTGCTTTCCAACGACTCGGTGAGCAATGTCAAGATCGACAACGGCACGGTAGTCTCGGAAGGAAAGAACACGGTGGTCGTCGGTGTGGGCTTCCCGGGGCTGAAGGACAGCCTGGCTTCCGTCAAAGATGATATGAAGGATACCGCCGATCAGTTCGAGGAGGCGGCGAAAAACCTGAAGGCGGATTCGGACGCCGACAGCACAGATTCAGAC
>Ga0256404_1008158_pt1 | contig 15956 bp, 17 predicted proteins | sample RumenRJG_01DNA_FD_185990 | JGI IMG/M metagenome (GOLD analysis project Ga0256404, IMG submission 185990) | Bovine rumen microbial communities from Lethbridge, Alberta, Canada - RJG_01 | ecosystem: Host-associated > Mammals > Digestive system > Stomach > Rumen | place: Canada: Alberta | collected...
CGTGGCTTCTCTCCATAAGTATCCTCATACGAAATGATCACCTGGTCAAAGATATCCTGAAGGATTTCCGTGGTGATCTTTTCTCCCTTCTGTGGCATCCTGGGTTTAAAGAATCCAAGCATTCTTCCATGACTATCAAATACTACTGAACAGGCCGGGAAGTGAATACCTTTATCCACCATAGCCACGTCAAGGCCAACAAAACAATCTACTCCTGCTGGCATCTTTTGCACGATCCATGGAATCCCACCCGTCTTTCCGAGAATGCCTAATACGATATTATGAAGGTAATATCTTGCCTTGGATCCTTTCACCTTTGCATCTTGTAAAAAAAGTTTAGCCGTCTTTAATGTGATCATCTGTGAGGGAATGTTCATCTCAGCCCAAATCTTTTTGAACGGATTATATGGATTATCTTCATCCATTCCATCAGGAATAAGCGCAATTACGATATCAACATCTTCAATATCTTTTAATTTGTATGCTGCTCTCTTATAATCCAAGATGTTTCCGGTATCATATTCTTCATGAATCATGGGCTTTATTTGAATATCTATCAAATCATTTTTTATATATTTATCATTCTCACCATGATATTTTCCTAACTTTGCAAAACTATAAATGTCGTTTGCAACTTGTTTTAATAGATCATACTCTCCTCGAGGATATAAATACCCCACTTTAATCTTATGATCCGGCTTTTGATAAAATCCATGATTGAAAACCTGATACTCATTTCCCGGAGTAATAGTTTTCCCATCACCACATACTAAACCAGGGTGATTTATTGTTCCTATTTTATATCCCAGTTGTTTTGGCCGACAACAATCCTTAAGAAAAGAAAGACCTCCCAACGTGCATATATTACCAATATCTTCAATAAACTCTTTATCCGTTATTAATCGAGTAGCCATATTTCTTTTGACAAGAGAATCAATCCTTATAGAAAAATCAGGATCATAATTTGTCATGCTTTCTCTTGTAATAATAGGTGACAATGCTTGTGGATAATAAGGCAAGTCATTTACTCCCCTATTTAGTTTCACCTTTACTACAGGAGTATCATCCGGAAGATCCTTTACCCTATATCCCTCTTTCTTCTTTTTAGTATAATAATCTTTCAAACTATAGCCGAAGTCCAACTGATCTATAACTGTCCGGTCACATACCTCCGAGACGATACCACTTTGATTAAAACTACCCCACTCATTCTTAACATATGCTCCACACACATCGATGCCTTTATTGATCATATCCATGACAGTCATTTTTGATGTAAAAAGAGACTTTGTATCCAACCATAGATATGCTATCCCATCCTCCCGTATTTCAATACTTATATTGAATGCGCGTTCGAGACGGATACTTTTATCACGACATTCATAAATTGTGTATCCACCTTTTCCATCTGTAAACCAGCTGCTCTTGATATTACTATTAACGGAATATTTTCGATACTTATCCAAAACCAGAACAGTCTTCAATTTCTCACGAATCAAAAATCGTATATATTGCTCGTAAACTTTTCTGTTATCCAAAACAGGAAGCAACTGATGTCCTTCATATATAATTTGAAAGTCAGTATCTTCAGGAATATTTGTGATTTCTGATGTTGAAATAATATGCTTCCCATTCTCAAAAATTCCAATGTTTGAATTATAATTGGATAATTTCCTGCATGCTCCTCTGATTACTTTAAAAACATTTTCTTCTATATTGGAAGATTTCAATCTATAAATATGGAAGGAAACCTCCGGCACCCTACGATCCGACGAAAAAACTTCAAGCTTTAATTCATTCATTGCATTAACCCCTCTTATTAATGATGATTTTAAAGTCACGGAGTGATCACAACAAAACTTATGCACTATATTTTGTGCATATAAAATGTTTTTCGAAAAATTAGCGGATTCTTCATCCGCTAATCTCATCAGAACATTATTTTGTTTATTAAAGAGACAACATTTTCTCCGCCGTGAGCAGTATCTCCGGGTGTTTTAGCAATGGTCACAGTATATCTGGAATCATCCGCCAAATGTATTTTATAATGCTTGCCATCACCGGTAATTGTAAGTCCCAAAGCTTCCAGATCATGCTTAAGACTTTCACTCATACCGGAATAAGTCTTAAGTAGTTTTTTAACACGTTCTCTCTTTTGGGCTAAAAGTTTTTCGTACTGATTACTATTAAGAATGTCCCTTAAAACATGTTCCTTTCTGCTTCCTTGCTTTAACTTTGAAAGAGCATCTTCCACTAATTCAAGAATAATCTCTTTGATTTCTCCGGCATAGAGTTCTTCTTCATTCCCTTGAACTATAACTGGAATATCGTCCTTCTTTGCTAAACGTGCCCAAAGTGCCTTATTATCATTTTCCAGTTTTTTATTATCACTAATTAATTGTTCTATCTTCTGCTCACGTGAACTAATATCATCCTCAAAAACCTCATATACTTTATCAACTTCATTTTTTGCCTGTTTTCGTGCATTCTCAGCCTCTTGTAGTTCAGTCTTTTTGGATGAAAATCTGTCCTTTAATAAAGAATTGTTTACACCTTGCCATGTATAAAGATTATCTATTCGTTGGAGAACACCATATTTCAATACATTATTAACAACTGTATCCAGAAGCTGACCTGATACTCTTCTGAATCTGTATGGAAAAACATTATGTCCTAATGAATCATTAGGAAAATAAATGCCTATTGTTCCATTAATTTCAAGAGAATCGCCACATGCATCAAGAAAAGCATCATTTGATTGTCTATCCTTTTGCACAAGAATATGCGCCGCGCCCTTAAGTCTCTTACACATCTTTTCGAGATTAACCGGATCGGTATTATCAAAAGTTTTAGAAACATAAACTACAGGCAGTTGGTGCTCTATTCTGCCTTTAGTCACGTCAGCTATTAATGAAACATTATCCTCTGTTATCTCGTGTGCTTCTCTTAAAATCTCGAGACCATTATCAGGACACAAATAACCTTTTTGTATCAGAAGTGTAATGAAATGAGGCGTTGAAAACTGTGCACCTGTAATTACCGCTTTTTCCAGATAACTACGATCAAGCCTTATGGCCAAACGCATTTCATCGAAATTCATGATGTAATCCGTATCCCAGATTGCACCATCTTCCGCAACTTTCTCATAGCGTACCGCAATTATATTTTTATTGCGATATTCAATAATCTCAAGCCACAACTTATCATCACCGAAATGGATATCTTTCTCTCCGTTCCAACATATTCCTTTAATAATATTCTCTTCACGGGGGTTTGACTGATTCCATTCGATGACTAATTTAATGAAATCATCTTTGGACATCTTATCTTGTATTTGTAGCAATGTTGAATATAGTAACATAAGACTCTCCAATGATTAATTAATAATACTACAATTAGGGAATATTCTCATTTAAATTATAATTCAAGCATAGATATTATAAAAGCCATTCCTCATCATTCCATTTGTCAAAAGATCCAACAAAAGATGTATTTGATTGAAAAACTATTTGATCTTTGATTTTTTCATATATCTCCCAAAATTCTTCTGACGAATTAGGTTGAAGTATATCTTTATCATTGAAATAATTATTTTCTGCATTAATTAGGTAGACAACAGCTCCCATACTATAAAACAGATTATCTTTTCCTAGCTCATCACACAAAGCAGAATAAACTTCATCTCTAAATAATTCTGCAGCCAAATATACAACCACTTTATCATAATCCATATCATAATCCTCAACAAAATCATTAATGTAAGGATATTTTTCTATTAGTTTGTCTAAGTATGATTTATCAATTTTATCTATTAGATCTTCTACATATACATAATCAAGATAATTCTCATCTTCACAAGCTGATTTCAAATAGTCAAAAAATATTTGAATTAAAGCGACAGCTCTTAAATAAATGTTATATTTTTCTTCTTGTGTATGAAATATAGTTAAACTTTTACGACCTAAAACACTCCACATATACTCGTACCAATATAGTTCAGTATTCGCATTGCCTCTACTAAAAACTCTATGATTTTCAAATATTTTCTTTACGTCTTCATAACATATCTTATTATATTCTTCCATTACTTTACCTTTTATGATGTACTCACAAACGAGTACACCAACTTTCCTTTCTCGATCATTTTCACAAGTGTAGCTTCCGGTGAATAGAAGTTGTCATTATCGCTTGAGACTTTAGAAATATCAATCCCCTGCTTATCTGCTGAAACAACCACATTTCCTTCCAAAAATGTATTGGTTTTGATCGTTATTGAATTCTTTTTTGAATCAATAAAATCTTCCATGCTCATTTTTGATATGAGCGTTCTGATACCCTCTCCGGAGGATGCAAGCGGATAAACCAGCCAGCCCTCTTTCTCTTTGAAAGTCTTTAGGATTTTACTGTATTCTACAGATTTGTTATTAATTGTTATTCTTTGTTATCTTTTGTTATTATTTCACCCTTCTTGTTATCTTTTTTCAATAATATATCCTTTGATAAACCTTGTCATTCAACCACGAGTTAAATGACAATAATAACAACAGTATTTATTATGAGTATATGAAAACAGTTAGCGAAAAAACCATTTATGCAAAAGAAGTAGAAGATATTCTTGCCAAAATTGATGCTGAAAAATTTTTGTGGGGAGAAGAACTTTATAAGACAAAAATCATCGTATATCCGGGAAAAATAAAGGAAGTTCCGGGATACGAAATAGAAAAAAAGAATCTTATAAATGTTGGAATAGTTTATTTAGATTTAGCAAAAGGAAAATATATTAAAACCAGTATTGTAAGATGTAACTGGGAGAAAGAACTTTTATATATCGCTGAGTGTGATTTCAATGCAATTTGGAGGTGCTTACGTAAAAGTGTTGATCTTGGAATTCGAATTCAACGTGAAAAAGGTGAAGAGCTACATATTAAAAAGGCTGAAGACATCATAGATATTTCTCTTCTTCAACGGCGACGAAGCTGTGCTATTATAAAACATGGAAAAATAAAATATGTAACAAAGGAATTACCTCCGGAGTATATCAAAGCACAGGCAAAAAAACAAAGTTCGCTTGACAACTATAAAAATAAATACTTTTATGATATTACTGCTGAGGTTTATCACGACAAAAGCTGTGAATGCATTAAATCCATTGATCCGGTTAACTTCAGGTTTTCTGAAGTACTGCCTGAATATCTTAAACCATGCAGAAAGTGCAGACGAAAAATCTATTTACGTGAAGTCTGTTACCCATACGTAAAGATCATTCCGATTGTAGATCACTATCTTTCCAAATCAGGAATCATGAACTATCAGCTTGAAAAGTATGCATATGACTTCAAGCTGAAATTCAGGTACGACACCCCAAACGAACTGATAGTTAAAGGTAAGGAAGATACATGGATTATCAAAGGATTTGATGAAAACCTGCTGGTTTTATGGCATAACAACTATGTAAAAACCGGGCCGAATGAAAGGTATATAACAAACGGATTTCACAAACAAGGACTGGAAGGAAAAAATATTTACTTGATACTTGAGTATGTTAATGATTATACCTATGCAAAACATCTTGAGGCTGCTAAACCTTCAGAACAGCCGGAAATAGAAATAACCAATGATGAAATCAGAGAAGTAAATCTTGGCGTTTGGAGCCGGGTTACTACATTTACTCAACAAATATATGATAAATTACGATCTTTCTTCCATTAGGAATTTATGGCATTAAACAGTTAAATCATAATAGAAAGAGTGAAAATAATGTCCGATAGTACAATTCTTTTTAGTTTAGCCTTTATTGCTGCGATTCTTGGAATTGTTGGCGGCATAATCGCATCTAATGAGGACAATGCTAACAAGCTGACGAAGGGCAAAAAGGAGTCAACACGCGAAGATATTTGTTTAAATGCCTTGTCAAAGACTCTTGAGGCGAATAACCTCACATCCCATTGCTCATTAAATGGATATGCTGAACAGGCTTATTGTCTTGAAAAGTCTAAGGATGGGTGGGAAGTATATTCCGGTGAAAGGAATAACCATTATAATTCAAAAACATTTACAAATATCCTTGATGCCAGTATGGAACTTATACATTTGTTAAGCTTTTATTCTGATAAGGATACGTTAAAAAACCAATTCATTGATAATCTGATTAGTTGGCGTTGACATGAAAGTAAGAGACGTATCATTTAACACATAAAGGGACGGCTTAGAACGATCTCTCTGGACAAAGAAACAAAATGCTGCCGCTGGTGGAGTGTTTTGTAGAGTCCGATGGGTGGGTTCCGTGTGTAAACCGCAAACCAGTTAGGGGATTACCCGAAAAGAAAACACGGTAAAGAGGCTTCGGAGCCTCTTTTTTTATCCTAACTGATTAATATTAGAAAGAGCGAAAAAATGGAAAAAAAAGAAACGGGCAGCCCGCTTGAGTCATAAGACTGTACGGTGAAAACCCATTTCTTTGAAAGTTATTGTATTCTAATAATATAAATAAATCAAGAAGATTTGTTGATTTATGCAAATGTGGATTTAGGTATACATCCTTGATTTTCCATTTCCCATATTGCGGATTCTATGCTGTAATGCAACTGGATTTCCGGAAATTCATCCAGCTTTTCTTTGAGCATATATCGTGTCATGGCTTCATCGGCCACTTCTGATGTCATTCCATAATTTAAGATTAGGAAGCTACGGACAGCATCTGTATACCATTTCTTTTCTTTTTCAAGATCCATAAGTTGCCTCCTTACCGATTGTTATTTCGTTCTTTCCTTACATCAGAAACAAATGCAGCGAGTTCTTCATCTGTCATTGGATTTTTACTTCCGTCCACGCATAAGTCATTAAGTATATCCATCGGACTGCAAGTACTATCACACATTTCTAATCGTTCTTTTACATCTGCAAAATACCGGACAAGCGCATCATGATTGATCAGGAACACTTCGTCCGGGCATCCATCTATCTGTTTAAGGTCATCTACAATATCCAATAGATTACAGAGAGTACTGTCATAATTGACAGCATAATTATCGCCCTTGAGGACTTCATTAAATGTGAATGATTTTTTCAAAATATTCAGGACGGATTGTATGGATTGATTCCCGGTTATTGCAGAATATGCTGCAATGATACTTTTTACTCTATAATTGCTCATAAACCCTCTATTTGGTAGTTATATACGTGCCTATATTTAGAGTATAACCTTATCTGCGTAAAGATGCATTCAACCTGTGGTTAAATGACAGTGAAAGTCACGATTGCTATGATATAGTTAATAGCTGTTGTTTTAGAGGTTATGATGTTTGGTTAAAAATAGAGAATTAATATTTATCTTAGCTCATTTCCCTGAGTACACATCATTTGAAAGGTGAAGAAATAGTTATGGTATCAGCGAAAGTATATTTCTATTATTTAAAAAGAGCTTTTAAAGCAAATCATATTCACGGTTATTCTATCAACAGAAAGTGTAATAGAAAAACATGCATATATAAGGAAAATGGTAAGTGGAATGTTGCAGAGGTTAAAAGGAACGAAACCCATGATCTAATCGAATATGACGAAGACTGCCTTTGGCGTGCATGTGAAGATATTATTGCCAGATTATCTAAAAATGAAAATCAAAGAAAAAAGACATGGATGGATTGGGCTTCTCCAACTAATTGGGCAGAGAAAATGGATGAGCCTATTGTTGCGATACCTATATCCCAGGAAGAACTTGAAAAGCTAATAAAATCTAGAAAAGGGTGAACGTATGGCAGATATTATAGGGTATCAAAAAAGGCGGCTCCCGACCATGTCGTTCAGGGCGTGGATGAATCGTTCACGTCCGGCTCGCCGGACGTTTTCTTTTAGTATAAAATGAGAAGATAGGTCATGAGGGGCCAATGCCTTAGAGGACGGAGGTCATAGAATATAGATATAAGTGTAATTAAGTGTAAATTTCAAATAAATGTGTAATCATGTGTAATAATATATTTTATGTGTAATGTATTGTAATTATGTGTAATTAAGTGTAAAATATATTAAGGAGGTGGCTAAAATGCAGAATCCATTTACACATACCCCCGGTATAGCCGGAAACGCCAACATTCCAACAATGTTGGAAAATGAAATATACGAAAACTTTAAATTCACTCCGCCCTCAGAACATGTATATAAGATTATAGGAGTAAGAGGTTCCGGAAAGACTGTAATACTTGGAAATGTCATGAGGTATTACAGAGCCGAAGAACAGAGAAAAGACGGCTGGCTTGTATATGAGCTGTCATCATCGCGAAATCCTGTTAAATCAATGATATCGTATATGATGATGGAACCGGAAATAAGCGATTTACGGACAAAAGGGAAGGTCGATTTCTCATTTACGGTACCGATACTAGGTCTCAATGTCAGTGCAGGTTTGGAAGATGAAGATATATCCATTTACGATGAAGAGGTAGTGATTGAAAAGGTTGTAGAAACGCTTGTCAGAAAAAAGAAAAAAATATTGATCGGAATAGATGATATAGCAAAGACCCCTGCAATGACAGAGTTCTGTTCGATATATGCAAAACTTATTAGAAAACAGACTGATGAAGGATATCCATGGCCGGTATATCTGATATGCTCCGGCGTATACGAGAATTATTATGACCTTGGCGAAGTTGATAACCTTACATTCTTTAAACGGGCTGCGGAGATAAAGACTGTTCCGTTGAGCACTCCGGATATTGCCTTGAAGTATGAAACCACCCTTGCTATCACAGAAAGCGATGCAATCAAATATGCAAAAGAAACAAGGGGATTTGCATATGCTTATCAAGTATTCGGAAGTAACTATTTTCAGTACAAAAATGAAGGTATCGATTATATAAAGAAGGCGGCCAAAAGCGAATTATTTTCACAATGCTATGAAAAGATTTGGAAAGAACTTCCTAAAGGAGAAAAAGAACTACTTAGGATAATAGCATCAGGTACTAATAAAAGACATGACATAATGCCAAAAATGAACAATGGGAAGAACTATCAGGTTTATAGCACAAAACTCAAAAACATGGGCATACTCATAGCCGAAAATCGAGGCGAGGTACAGTTTACGCTGCCGTATTTTGATGAATACATCCAAAAATATGGGGATTGATTTAAAAAAATAAGACCACAGGACATGTACAGTTATAGATTTGCATAAAAAAATAACAGCCCATAAGGGCTGTTAAATATCCACCATATGCCAACCGGGGAAGTAGCCACAGCACCAGAGGATTCTGCGTAGCCAGCCGGACGAGATGGCATATGGTGCTACAGGAGATGTAAAACTTAGACGCGTTGCTCCAGGAATGATATCCAAAAAGCCTTAGCCTGAGGGAACATCTTCTGATGGATCTGCCACGGTGATAGCAGGTCCGGCCACACACAGAGTGGCTCCTTAGAGGCCCTTTCCAAAGTACTTTGGGAGGGGAGCTTCACTTTTCATTAATTATATATTTTGAAAAATACGAGGGTCAATTTTCCGACCATCATTCAACCTATATTCATTGTAGATGTGTATAAGATTCATTACAGATGTGTGCAAAAATCATTGTAAGTGTGTACAAAAATCATTGTTTTATCAGTTAGACGTGTTCAAAATTCATTGTTTATCCATGTTTAACTATGAGAGTAATGGTTATTATAAAACGATAAGATGTGTGTAAGTTACCGATGACAATAACTTACACACTTAATTTTACACTCTCCGGCTCCCCTCCGAAAACCGCGTTCTCTAAACTTTATTCACTTTCAATTAGTATTTATGCGAATGTGAATTTGGGTATACATCCCTGATTTTGCCTATATTCTTAAAAAATATCGTCTAAAAACCTCCTCTGCATTTTCCTTAGAATAGTATTTAGACTCATTTACTCCAAACTTACATTCTTCATCCCTATCATGATCAAAAAATATTGTCCTTCGTTCCTTTAACATCTCATTCCAATTATCTTCTAATTCAGTAGAGACTTGATAAGTATGATCATCACCGGAGCAAATCACTCGGGCTATATGCTTTCCATTGCAAAATCCATTCCATTCATAACGCGGAATATATTTAAAGTAGTCTGTAATATATTCCTGAAGTTTCTCTTTTGAAAAATTCTCCGGTGAATATTTGTATCTTGACATATTAGGTGCAACGACGTCATCACCCATGCAAAAACTGTTTCTGCAAAAATAAATATAATCATCCATGACCACAGTTTACCCTTTTTAATAACTCTGCTTTAGCAGCACTAAAACGATGAAAGTCTGGTTGCTTCATAATAAAGCTCTCATATCATCAAACTTAGTTCGTATGCTGCGATATAAATTCCCGCCTTCTTCATCACCAAGGTTTTTTCTGAAAAACTGATAGAATTGATTCTTATTACCGCTGGTCTTTAAACCGGTAATGATTAATTTGCCAAACTTTTTACAGGTTTGATCTCCACACTTATCACTGATAATTGTTTCAATCTGTGAATAAGGAGTTTCAATAGATATCTGATTTACTGATTCACTCAACACTGCTCCATCCTTCTGATCATCTTCAAAAAATATAAAGTCTTCTGATAGATCATCGTCTTCAGTCGCTGATATTAGTTCATCAGTTATGTTCATTTCACTCATAGCTTTTCTGACTTCAACATCACTCTGGATATTGTTAATTCGCCTTACGTTATTATGATTCTGCCTCTTCGCCATTTTAATGGCTGCATCGAAGCCGGTATCCTTGCTGATAATCAAAAATTCATCTTCTTCATTCAATTCAATAAAAAGCAAAGTGATCAACTGGAAATCCAATGCGTTTGGAGTTCCTGTATCAACCTCCACAAAAGATACCTCAGCCTTAGTATTCTGGATCTGTTTTACTATATCAATTTTTATAGAATCTGCATGATTACTATACATTACAGTAACCTTGTCTAGTTCTGTCAACCTGTCTAATCCTTCAAGTCCTATGCTTTGAACATTTTCATAATCAACATAAAAGTATCTCATACTCTTCCTCCCAGATAAAACCGGTTGGAATTCCAACCGGTTATCTCCTTATTTACACAAAGGTCTCAAAACTCTTTCAAAAGTTCTGTAATTTGTTTCATCTTTTTGATTACTGTAAACTGCGTATTCTATGTGTTTAAAAGCATGAAGATATTCCTCAAGCACATTTTTATTTGCCCGTGCAACCACTTCCGGACTATTGCAAAATGCTCCACATCCAAAGGCACCCAGCACGATAGCCTCTGCTCCTTCCGATAATGCAGCTTCAAGGATTCGTCTCAGTCTCTTTTCATGCAATGCAAGAAGGTCCTTATCCTTCATGACTGCCCGATGTGGGTTATTGCCGCCGTTCCCCTGCAACTTCGGTGCCGCACAAGTTATGACATCAACGTTATACCAGTCTTTTTCCGGCATCAGCACCGGGTTGGAAGTATCCGTCTTGAATACTGTAACACCCGGGGTATAGATCAAATCATCATTATGGATTGGGTCATGTGCGTCCCTGTGAGGCTTGTAGAAGCCTTCCCACATCTCAGGCGTGTTGATACTGAAATATAAGCCCGAGCATCTGCATAGACATTCTTCCTGTGCTCTCGCCCCGTTAACTACACCTCCTCCCGGAGTTGTGGCCGAAGCAAAGTTATGTACGACAGTTTTGAGCCCTTTATATCCTTTTGCGGCTTCAAAAGAACGTTTCTTTGAAACTGTAACTTTCGCCGGTTCCTCGTACAGATTTCTGTTCTGTTTAGGAATGATATCCGTTTCCCTGATCAATTTCTGCCCGGCAGTTGCATTTTTCACTGATGCCTTCAATTTTTCATTTGTTTTACATAGTTTTTCAGTATCTTCAAAAACTTGTATGTTTTCTTCTCTACCCATTTTCACTTCCATCCTTTCCATAGAATTCATCTTTAATTTCCAGTTACTATAAATATCTGGTACCGTATTGTTTTAAAGTATAAGCGCTATTTTTATGGCTGTCATTCAACCATAAGTTTAATGACAGTAAAAGCAACAACATTTATGATGTATATATGATAATAATCAGTAAAAAACCATGTTAACAAAAACAACAGAAGCTATTCCTGCCCCCAAAATGGTGCGGAGAACAACCTGTGAGTAGAGGAGCATTAAGGAAAAATGGAAAAAAATTATTTGAATAATGAGCAGTTTGAAGAAGCTGCTCAGTTGATTTTAATACTGGAAAATCCCAGGCATTTTAGAACGGCTATGGGAATGGAACACAATTTCGAGATAATTTATGCATATAGCGTGGGACTTGCACACTATGGTGATCCAAGAATACCAAAATCTATATTATATAAATATAGATATGACGAAAACAGAAATAAAAAACTTAATTATACAGGAACAGAAAAAGAAAACATTTCCAAATTCTTTGGACATTTCAAGAAAAATGTACTTGTAGAGATGAATAAGTATCATTCAGAAAATCAGAGACTTAGAGAAATGTGTATAACTACAGTAGCAGATGTTGTCAACAGAGAGGATCATGCGGAATTGATTAATGGACATCTTGTAGTGACAGATATCCAATCCACATCACACAATATGGCTGTAATGGATATATCTTCAGCATTAATGCAGTTTATAGAGGATACCAACGGTGAAGACAAAGTGTTCATCAATAATGTAGGTCTTTACTGCAATGAGCTTTGTGACAATAAGAAAAACTTCTTTTTGCCTGATGTAATGACTGTAAGAGATAAATCCGGAATAAAAGAGGATGGAGTACACACAGCACCAATATTCGTTGCAGAAGTCACTTCAAATACATCGATTAAACAGGATTATGTATTTAAAATGGATGTCTATTTAAATATCGGTGTTCAGGAATATTGGGTGGTGGACCTCCAAAGAAAAATGGTGGTACGATACCTGCCGGAAAACGAAGGTATGCCTGAAATGAATTGGTATACATCAGCCTCAGTGATTCCCGTACAGTCTTATCCAGGATTGGAAATCGATCTTTCTCGTATATTTGAATAACTCTTCATCTTTAAATATGTTACTGTTTTAACTCGATAAAAACTATAGAGGATCAAATCAATATGGCTTCATATAATGTGCTAATGACAACGGCAATCGGCAACAATACTGCTGTAGTTGTCGATTGCCCGGGAACAGAATTTCGTAATGGGATAGAAATCAAAGATGAAAATAACCAAACTTACAAGTTACTGTCAGTGGGACTAATAGGTGGCCGCGTAGATGTTTCTTCGTTTGAAAAAACCACGATTCTGGTAGAAGGTATTTTTACATCTAAAAAAATTATAGTATATTAATTGCCATTTTTTAATCCCTTACTATATGAAGAAATTGAATGGTTTTTTTAATTATGAAACTTTTGCAGAATCCTATTATAGTGAATATTAATGATTGGCTTATGGATAATATAGGCCTTGTAGCTGTAGGCAAAAGAGTGCCTGACGATAATTCCAAAGTTAAACTATATGCCATTGAACATGGTGATGCAGCTTCTTTGGAGATGGCTGAATTTGCAAAGAAAATTGATGCCATGATTTTAGTCAGTGTTCCTGAAAGCGATATAGGTGCAATTGACTGATATAGACAAAGTATTTTATAAGGTCCTTGCATGGGGGCAAGTCCTCATTATTTCACCTGTACCCATTCTGATTCAAATTGAGATAACTGCTCACTATTTTCAAGAATCCAACCACCCATATAAGTAAGCAGGGCGTTCACTTTATCACTTTTAGATGTTCCATAGCTATGCAGGAAAGCATCAGCAACTTTAATGAATGATTTCAGAAAACTATCATCTAAAAAATCCTCTTCCTTCAAAACTAACTGGGTTATATGGTATTTTCGCCCCATGCGTTTTTTTCTGTTTCCGTATATCCTCTCTGAAAACTGCAAAGGATCATATACTTCACTGCTGTTTTCCGAAATGACAAATCCTGATAAATCCGCTTCTTTTAGTATTGGTACAACTGAAGTAACTGCTTTGATCAAAATGTCATAACGTCGCTTTTCCTGATCATACGGATTTCTATACGCATCGTTTTTACTATGTATATATGTCTCTACAAGATTTTCTGCACCAAGTAATCTAAATATGGGATTTACAAGTTTTTTTGATTTATTTGCCATAAACCAACGATTGGTTTCCTCTATCAAACGATTTCTTCTTTTATTACTTTTCTTCTTTTCAATGTAGGCCAGATCTTCAATATCTTTAGAGAAGGATTCCGAAATATTTTTGTCTCTTGCAATATTTCGAACCAGCTGGCAAATAAAATAATACTTTGAAGATATGTCATGCATATTGGATATCGTATCGTTCCAATAAGGTCTGAGTAAACGAATAACCTCGGCGGAATCGCGAGCTCCCCATTTTACCATTGACTCATGCAAAAATTTATTGGTTTTGACTTGTGTTAACGTCGGTCTACTGCGTCTATCCCATGCAAGCTCTTTTTGTATATTAATCACTAAAGGAATATCAAGCCTCCCTCGTGCAAGGTGATTAACAAAAAGAATCCCTTTTATATTTTTGTCATATTGTTCACAAGGAATCGGCAAATCGCTTCTATGAAATATTGAGTAATCTTCTCCTTCACCTATTTTTTCTGCAATTAATTCGTTTTCTTCATAGAAGTAATCCAGCAGTGCATTTTGTAAAGTTTCTTTTTCGGATAATGGAATGCCTGTTAATGTAAGTCTTGTAATACCATCATCCTCTACCTCATGATATTCATAACCAAGCATTGAAACTGTCTTGTCATCAATTTCTTCATCATAAGTAACCGGAATGATAAGCCACCCCTGGGAATGCATGGTCAATGTCATACCGCCCATCTGAATAATTCTCAGGACAGACATCTTGAAACCTTCCCCAAACTGTCCAACATTAGAAGTGACACTTTCAGTCTTGGTACTGCCTCCAACATAGGTGAGCCACTCGTATGAAAACGGATGATTCTTAGTGCTCATTTCCAACTTATATGAATTTCCATTTTCAGATTTATTCCAGGTATACAAAAAATCTTTACCGAATTTTTCTGCACCTATTGCATCGTAAAAATTCTGAACTAAGTCCCTTAAGACCACTCTGAAACTCCATCCTATAGGATAGTCTACAGCTATATCCAGAGGGATATCAGCACGCTTTCCATTTTGACTCAAAGTTCAATATCTCCTTCCTTTTTTCAGCTATAATTTCGTTCATCCTTATTAATGCCCGCCTGAATTGAACACTTGAATCACCGCCATATTGATGAAGAAGTTCATGTATATATATTGGAAGCACAGCACCCAAAGAGTCCCCATCAATATAATTTTTCAAAACATAAACAGTTCTTATCCGAGATTCTACCTTCAATCCAAAGCTGTTATAATATTTTCCCGTCTCCTTATGACATTCCGCTTTACCGGCTAATGGAGATTTTGCATTTAGTAGTATCCGGCAATCCGGCAGTTCATCGTAGCAAATAAGTTTTCCGAAATACTTTGACGCCAGTAATTCCAATATTTCTATTCGTTTTTTTTGTTTTTTGTCAGGAAGTGCTTCTTCTTCGAATCCTCCATTATCATGGCAAAGTGAAAGCAAATCTTCAATCCCAAGGTGTTGAAATAAACTACACACACGTCTTCTTTTGGAAAAATCCGACTGACGAAGCCATTCATGAGCTATATTTTTCTTGTGTTGGGAATACCATTGCCAATTGCTCTCGGCTATTAATTTAGAAGAGTACTTATTTTTAAACTTTAATAAAATGTTTTTATCAGAAGCAATATTATGTATAAGATCCGACAATACATTATACCAATCATATTTTTGAAAACCAAATCGACTAGTGTAGCGTCTCATTGATAATTGAAATTATGCTAAATATACTAATTTAAACTAGACATTTGTGCTAAAATATGCTAAAATATATACAAATTAATTTAGCATATTCATGGAGCATATATGTCGA
>Ga0256404_1008159_pt1 | contig 15953 bp, 12 predicted proteins | sample RumenRJG_01DNA_FD_185990 | JGI IMG/M metagenome (GOLD analysis project Ga0256404, IMG submission 185990) | Bovine rumen microbial communities from Lethbridge, Alberta, Canada - RJG_01 | ecosystem: Host-associated > Mammals > Digestive system > Stomach > Rumen | place: Canada: Alberta | collected...
CGTGGTGCTGCTGCGCTACTTCAACCCCGTCGGTGCGCACCCCAGCGGCAGGATAGGGGAGAACCCCAACGGCATACCGAACAACCTCATGCCCTACATCACCCAGGTGGCCGTCGGCAAGCGCAAGGAGCTGGGCGTCTTCGGCAACGACTACCCGACGCCCGACGGCACCGGAGTGCGCGACTATATCCACGTCGTCGACCTGGCCGGAGCCCATGTCTGCGCCCTGAAAGTGTTCAGTGAGCAGTGTTCAGTGCTCAGTGATGCTACGCAGGACGGCGGCATCCAACTAAACACTAAACACTTAACACTAAACACTACTCATATATATAATATTGGTACGGGTCACGGCTACTCGGTGCTGGACATGGTGAAGGCTTTCGTCCGCGTCAACGGTGTCGATGTCCCCTACAGCATCAAGCCGCGCCGTGCTGGCGACATCGCCACCTGCTATTGCAATCCCGCAAAGGCCAAAGCCGAGCTGGGCTGGGAAGCCAGGTACGGCATCGACGACATGGTCCGCGACAGCTGGAACTGGCAGCGTCAGAACCCGGAAGGGTACCCGGATCTCAATCAGAACTAAAAGAACCCGTCAGAATGCTCCCCTTACGAAAGGGAAGCTGTCCGAAAAGAACCCATCAGGATGCTCCCCTTACGAAAAGGGGAGCTGTCCGAAAAGAACCCATCAGGATGCTCCCCTTACGAAAGGGGAGCTGTCCGAAAAGAACCCATCAGGATGCTCCCCTTACGAAAGGGGAGCTGTCCGAAGGACTGAGGGGTTCAAAACTCCTCTCCCAAAGGCCAAATTACGCTATGCCGAGGGCGAGCAGATAAAATACGAGAACTGACACATGGACTGCCATTTTGGCAGTCCTTTTTTGTTTGGTACACTTATTGCCCTTATCATGGAGCGCCGGCGTCCCGCCGGCATGATAGGTTCAGAATTGAAAAAATAATAAAAAACCAAATAAACTATGACCTTAGACAAGTTCACAATCAAAGCGCAGGAAGCCGTGCAGAAGGCCCAGGAAGTTGCCCTCGGAGGGCAGCACCCCGCCATCGAGACGGCCCACCTGCTGAAGGGGCTCCTCTCCGAGGACGAGAACGTGACCCCCTACCTCCTCAAGAAAATGGAGGTCAACATCCCCCGCCTGACGCAGCAGGTGGATGACATTCTGGGCACCATGCCCCGCGTCAGCGGCGGCCAGGTCTACCTCAGCAACGACGCCAACCAGGCCCTCGTCCGCGCCACACAGACCGCCTCCAAGATGAACGACGAGTTTGTCAGCGTCGAGCACCTCCTCCTCGCACTCGTCGGCGGCCGCGACCGCATCAGCCAGCTCCTCAAGGATGCCGGCGTCAGCGAGAAAGGCCTCCAGGCCGCCATCGCCGACCTCCGCAAGGGCTCCAAGGTCACCAGCCAGAACCAGGAGCAGACCATGAACGCACTGAACAAGTACGCCAAAAACCTCAACCAGCTCGCCCAGGCCGGCAAGCTCGACCCCGTCATCGGGCGCGACGAGGAGATCCGCCGCGTGCTGCAGATCCTCAGCCGCCGCACCAAGAACAACCCCATCCTCATCGGCGAACCCGGCGTCGGTAAGACCGCCATCGCCGAAGGACTGGCACAGCGTATCGTCAGCGGCGATGTCGCCGAAAACCTGCGGAGCAAAACCATCTACAGCCTCGACATGGGCGCCCTCATCGCCGGCGCAAAGTACAAAGGCGAATTCGAAGAGCGACTGAAGAGCGTCATCCGCGAAATCAACGAGGCCGACGGCGAAATCATCCTCTTCATCGACGAAATCCACACCCTCGTCGGCGCCGGCGGCGGCGAAGGCGCCATGGACGCCGCCAACATCCTCAAGCCCGCCCTCGCACGCGGCGAACTCCGCGCCATCGGCGCCACCACCCTCGCCGAATACCAGAAATACTTCGAGAAAGACAAAGCCCTCGAGCGCCGTTTCCAGTCCGTCCTCATCGACGAACCCTCCGTGCCCGACACCATCTCCATCCTCCGTGGCCTCAAGGAACGCTACGAAGTCCACCACCGCGTCCGTATCAAGGACGAGGCCATCATCGCCGCCGCCGAACTCTCCCACCGCTACATCTCCGACCGCTTCCTCCCCGACAAAGCCATCGACCTCATCGACGAGGCTGCAGCCAAGCTCCGTCTCGAGATCGACTCCGTCCCCGAGGAACTCGACGAAATCGAACGCCGCATCCGCCAGCTCGAAATCGAGCGCGAAGCCATCAAGCGCGAAAACGACCAGAACAAAATCGCCCAGATAGACAAAGAACTCGCCTCCCTCCGCGAACAGCGCGACCAGATGAAAGCCCGTTGGCAGAACGAAAAACAAATCGTCGAAGCCATCCAGGCCCAAGTCAAAAACATCGAATCCTACAAAATCGAAGCCGAACAGGCCGAACGCTCCGGCGACTACGGCCGCGTCGCCGAGCTCCGCTACGGCCGCATCAAAGAAGCCGAAAAAAAAGTCCAGGACCTCAAACTCCAGCTCAAGCAGATGCAGGCCGACAACGCCATGATCAACGAGGAAGTCGACTCCGAGCAAATCGCAGAAGTCGTCTCCAAGTGGACCGGCATCCCCGTCACCCGCATGCTCCAGTCCGAGCGCGAACGCCTCCTCCACCTCGAGGACGAGCTCCACAAGCGCGTCGTCGGTCAGGACGAAGCCATCTCCGTCATCGCCAACGCCGTCCGCCGCTCACGTGCCGGCCTCTCCGACGGCAAACGCCCCATCGGCTCCTTCATCTTCCTCGGCACCACCGGCGTCGGCAAAACCGAACTCGCCAAAGCACTCGCCGAAGTCCTCTTCGACGACGAAAACATGATGGTCCGTATCGACATGTCCGAATACCAGGAGCGTCACAGCGTCTCCCGACTCATCGGAGCGCCCCCAGGGTATGTGGGCTACGACGAATCCGGCCAGCTCACCGAAGCCGTCCGCCGCAAACCCTACTCCATCGTCCTCTTCGATGAGATCGAGAAGGCACACCCCGACGTCTTCAACATCCTCCTCCAGGTCCTCGAAGACGGTAGGCTTACCGACAACAAAGGCCGCACCTGCGACTTCAAGAACACCATCATCATCATGACCTCCAACATGGGCTCCGACATCATCCGCGAACGCCTCGAACACGGCGCCGCCGTCAACCAGTACGAACTGGAGGAGACCAAGAAGGCCGTCATGGAACTCCTCAAGGAACGCATACGTCCCGAGTTCCTCAACCGTATCGACGAAATCATCATGTTCCAGCCCCTCACCCAGAGCCAGATACGCGACATCGTACGCATACAGATGCGCAGTGTCGCCAAAATGCTCGAGCAGAACGAGATCACCATCTCCGTCACCGACGAAGCCGTCAACCGTCTGGCCGAAGTCGGCTACGACCCCGCCATGGGCGCTCGTCCCGTCAAACGTGTCATCCAGCGCGAAATCCTCAACGAAATGTCCCGTCAGCTCCTCCAAGGCAAAATCCACTCCAACGAGTCCATCATCATCGACGTCATCGACGACCACTTCGTCTTCTACAACCCCAACGACAAAACTCCCCCCAAACCCTGACAGCCTGAATGACAAATGAAAAGAGGTGCACACTCGATGTGCACCTCTTTTTTTTCTTTATAAATGAAAAAAAATGTGTATCTTTGCATTTTAAAATAGATAGTATCACTCGATATGGATAATTTTGTAGTATCGGCAAGAAAATATCGCCCCACGACTTTCGCCAGCGTCGTAGGGCAGGAGCATATCACCCGGACCCTGAAGAACGCCATCGCCACTGGGCAGCTGCCCCAGGCTTTCCTCTTCTGCGGTCCCCGAGGCGTGGGCAAGACGACCTGTGCGCGTATCCTGGCCAAAACCATCAACTGCGAACACCGCACCGCCGACGGCGAGGCCTGCAACGAGTGCGACAGCTGCCGGAGTTTCAACGAGGGCGCCTCGATGAGCATTTTCGAGCTCGACGCCGCTTCGAACAATTCCGTGGACAATATGCGAGAACTGGTGAAACAAGTCTACATCCCCCCTCAGATGGGCAAATTCAAGGTATACATTATCGACGAGGTCCACATGCTGAGTGCGGCGGCCTTCAACGCTTTCCTGAAGACCCTCGAGGAACCCCCGGCCTATGCCAAATTCATCCTCGCCACTACCGAAAAACACAAAATCATCCCCACCATCCTGAGCCGTTGCCAGGTATTCGACTTCAAACGTATAGAAAACGACGATATCGTCCGGCACCTCCAATTTGTGGCCGACAACGAAAGCGTCCACTATGAGGAGGGCGCCCTCGAAATTATTGCCACCAAGGCCGAAGGTGGCCTGCGCGACGCTCTCTCCATCTTTGACCAACTGGTCAACTTCACGCAGGGTAACCTCACCCGACACGGGGTGCTGGAAAACCTCAACGTCCTTGATTCCGACTACTATTTCCGCCTGCTGGACTTTGTCCGACAGGGAGACCTGAGCCATTCGCTGCTGCTGTATCAAGAAATAATCGGTAAAGGATTTGGCGGACAGCACTTCCTCACCGGCCTCTGCGAGCACCTGCGCAACCTCATGGTCAGCCTCGACCCTCAAACACTCCAGCTCATCGATGGAGGCGACGCACTCCGCCAACGCTACGCACAGCAGTCCCAGCTGTGCGGGCTGCCTCTTCTGCTCAGCTGTCTCAACACCGCCTCCGACTTTGAATTCCGTTTCCGCGAGGCTAACAACAAAAACCTCTTCGTCGAAGTCTGCTTGATGAAACTGGTCAGTGCCACTATGCCCGAAACATAGATTGCGAGAGGCCGCAAGGCAGGCACGGGAAAGAAAACAGACACTGAGATACAGCAAACCGATAAAACTGCCCCAAAAGAGGCCGGTATTGAGACATCTGCCAAACCAGTTACACCACCGGCAACACATCAGGCATCGACAACTACTATACCTAACACCCCAAAACCGTTTGTCCCCCTCTCGTCAATCTCCATCAAGGCCTCACCGAAAGTGGAAACAATGAATCACATCACTGCAGAGGTTGAGCAGTTGACGGAGGAGAACCTCTCACGTTATTGGAATGAAGCTGCAGAAAAACTGGATCTGCAAGAACTGATGAACGAAGGCGTGCCTCGTCTCGGGGAGCATCCTGGATGCTTCGAAGTGGATGCCCAGACAGTCTCTTTTGATGATGAATTCAAAGCCCATAAGATAGATATAATGGAATTCATCCGGGCCCGTACAGGCATGAAAGCCTTGGACTGCAAGGTAAATCCGCGATTTGTTGAAAAAACGGAAATTCTGTATACGCCAGAAGATAAATATACTGTAATGCTGGAATCGAATCCTCAACTGGAACTCCTCCACAAACTATTCCCTCTGATCGATTATTGACATATATGAAAAAAATGAAATTCTATAAATTCGACGGGGCGGGCAACGACTTCGTTGTGGTCGACAACCGCATAGACTGCCGCTCTTTCTCCGAGGAAGAGTTGGCCCTCCTTTGCCATCGTCGTTTCGGTGTGGGCGCTGATGGATTTATGACACTTGGAAAAGCTGCGAATGGGTATGATTTTGAGATGACTTACTATAACAGTGATGGCCGTGTGGGCTCGATGTGTGGCAATGGCGGACGTTGTATTGCAGCGTTTGCCTACCTCCTCGGACTGGGCGATAAACTAAACTTTTTAGGATACGATGGACCGCATAAAGCAGAAATCCTCAGCTGGAATCCTGATTCTCGCAAAGGCATCGTGAAACTCGCGATGAGAAATGTCTCCGCAACGGAGGTCCGGCCGTGTTTAGATGGCTGTTTCCTCGACACAGGCTCTCCCCATTATGTGCAGCCTGTCGTAGGCCTCGAGCACTTCGATGTCATTGGTGAAGGACGCAGAATCCGCGAAATGAAAGATATCTTTCCCAACGGAACAAATGTGGACTTCATCGAAGAACTTCCCGATGGCCGACTCGCAGTACGTACGTATGAACGAGGCGTAGAAGACGAAACCTGGGCTTGTGGTACAGGAGTGACCGCATGCGCCATCGTCAGCGGTAAACATGATCTTGTGACTCGTGGTGGAAATTTCAGCGTGAATTTCAACAAAAACAAAACCGCCTTTGAAAATGTGCAACTCATTGGCCCTGTATCATTAAACTTTATCGGAGAATGGACCTTTTCAGCGAAATAAACTCTGCTCCCGCCCAAAAAAGAATGGAAGAACTGGCCGAGGAACTCGACAGGCTGAACTATGAATACTACATGAATGACCGTTCGCTGGTAACCGACGAGGAGTTCGATGCCATGATGCGGGAGTTGCAAGATCTGGAACGACAGTATCCAGAGTTGGCCTCCCCGCTAAGTCCCACAAAACGAGTGGGCGGGGAAGTAAATAAGAACTTTCGCCAGGTGGAGCATCGTTTCCCTATGCTATCCTTGGGTAACACCTATTCGATAGAAGAAATAGAAGAGTTTGAATCCCGCACTCGCAAGTTGCTCGACGGCACATCGTTCACCTATACCTGTGAGTTGAAATACGATGGCGTGGCCATCGGATTAACTTATCGGCATGGAAGGCTTGTACAGGCTGTCACACGTGGCAACGGTACTGTTGGAGATGATATTACCCTCAACGCCAAAACAATCCCAACCATCCCTTTGCGACTCCGAGGCAATTACCCCGATGATTTTGAGGCACGCGGAGAGGTCGTATATCCTTTCGAGCCATTTATTGCAATGAATGCACAGAGGGAGGCTAATGGTGACGAACCCTTCGCCAATCCTAGAAACGCTGCAAGCGGCAGCTTGAAACTGCTGAACACGGCAGAGTGCGCTAAGCGAAAACTGATGTTCTGCATGTATTTCATGATGGGACCGGACGAAAGCAAACTCCCGGCAACTCATTTTGAACGTCTTGAATGGGCTAAACAAATGGGATTTAAGGTGCAGCCATATATTCAGGAATGCAAAGATATCGACCAAATCAAATCCTTTATCGACCATTGGGATCGTGCTCGTTGGAACTTGCCCTTTGGTATTGACGGCATCGTTATCAAAGTCAATCAGACCACCCTGTGGGATAAACTTGGACTTACAGCAAAGTCACCACGCTGGGCTATAGCCTATAAGTTTAAAGCAGAGAGAGTGAGCACACCGCTGGAAAGCATCTCTTATCAGGTCGGAAGAACAGGGAAGGTGACGCCTGTGGCCAATCTGCAGCCAGTATGGCTTGGAGGAACCACCGTTCGCCGTGCGACCCTGGTGAATGCAGACTTTATTGAAAACCTTGGAATCCACATCGGAGACCATCTTTTTATTGAAAAAGGAGGTGAAATTATCCCCAAAGTAGTGGGAGTCGACAAGGAAAAACGTTTGCCAGGAGCCATGCCGGTGTCGTACATCCAACGTTGTCCAGAATGCGGCGCAACACTTGTTCGTATTAACGGGGAAGCTGGACACTATTGTCCGAATGTTGATGGATGCAGACCTCAAATTCTTGGCCGTCTTGAACACTTTGTCAGTCGCAAGGCCATGAACATAGAATCCTTGGGGCCAGAGCGACTCGAAATGTTATACAATGTTGGCTTGGTCCGTGATATTGCTGACATATACGACCTCCGTCGAGAACAACTTATTGGATTGGGAGCCGAACAATCGGCATCTATTCAGGACAAGTCTGCCGATAATCTTATTGCAGCTATTGAAGCCTCCAAACAGGTCTCATTCGAGCGCGTGCTCTTTGCTCTTGGTATACGCTATGTTGGTGAGGTGGGAGCAAAGAAGGTCGCTCGGTTTTTTGGTGAAATGGATGCCATCATGTCCGCAAGAGAAGAAGATTTTTCCCAAGTGGAGGATGTCGGAGAAGTAACAGCAAAGGCAATCTATGAATGGTTTGCAGACATGAGGCATCGTGCCATCGTTGAACGGTTGCGTGCTGCTGGATTACAGATGAAAGGACAATGGACAAACAACAGTGGACCGCTGGATGGACTGACGTTCGTGGTAAGCGGCGTCTTCGAGCACTATTCCCGGGAAGAAATCAAGGCCGACATAGAGAAACATGGAGGCAAGGTTTCTGGCTCTATTAGTAGTAGGACCTCCTATCTTCTTGCTGGTGATAAGATGGGACCAGAGAAGAGGAAAAAAGCCGAAAAATTAGGTATAACGATAATCACGGAAAAGGAATACTTAGAAATGTGTGTGTGATGAGAAGGATATTTATGACATCGTTGGCTGCATTGATAGCTATAGCTGGGAAAGCGCAAGAATTGCCATGTTTGCATAGTTGGGATGTGTCAATCAATAGTGGTTACATGATGCCTAACAATGGACAATATAGCGATAATAGTTCGATAACTTATGGTATGGATGTCACAATGTGGAACCGGGGTATTGATACTTCCTATTGGCGTGTTCGGCGACATTTCCCGTCTTTTGGTGTCAAGGTATCGTATGCCTATATTCCTAAATCTCTTGCTGGCGATCGCATTGGCCTTACAGGTCTTCTGCGACAGTCGCTGGGAAAGAGAGAAAAGTGGGAGTGGACCCTTGGATTGGGACTTTCGGCGTATACACGCCCTCGCAGTATTACTGGCGACACGAATAATATTTTCATTGGGTCGTTAGTCAATTGTCTAATTGACCTTGGCATTACTTATCGCCCGGCAGAACAACTCTATGTGGCTGCCCATGTTCTTCATACGAGTAATGGTATGTTAATGTGGCCAAACATGGGACTGAACTATTTTCAGTTGGACTTAGGGTATACTTTTGGCAGTCGTATACCTGATTTGCCGTATTCCAATTCAAAAACAGTTTCCTCTCCCCAAAATGAGTTCGGTATAGCCTTTTCGCCGGGATGTGTAATGTCGCGTGACAGAGATTTTGACGGCTATTATTTCTGCTATGATTTGTCGCTTTACCTTGAGCACTATACCAGTCCAACCTTTGCTTTCGGTGGTGCTGTAGATCTGTGGTACAATTTCTGCGACACACGTCATCTCGACCGTGAAGAAGGCGTCTATCGGTTGCCATTGTATGTTAGTGCAATGGCTATGATGGAGTTTTTCTGGGGACCGTTAAGTGTCAAGGCTGGAGCCGGTCCTGTAATTGTTGGATCTCCTCAGGTGACTACACCCTTTTACGAACGTGCTGGAGCATACTATAATTGGAATCACAACTATTTGGGTGTTGCCGTCAATGCCCATGGTGGACGTGTGGAATTTGTCGAATGGACCTACGGACACAGGTTTAGCCTTGATTAGGCTGTTGTGTCGAATAATTGGTTCTCAATACAATTGTTCTCTTTTATTCTCCCGCCTGCTTCAGCATGTCTTCAATCATGGCCACCTGCCAAGGGTGTTTCATCTCGAAAATCTGGTCGATAGGTCGGCTGAGCATCTCGATGAGGAGGTGCGTGTTGTCCTGATGGTCCATCTTCTCCAGCTCCTCGGCCACTTGGCTCCAATCGTGTTGCGAGTACAGTAGGGGAATGAAGATGTTCAGGTCGAAATTTTTCACTACCATGTTGTCGATGCCTTCTGTCTCAATGCGCGAATGGGCACGCGCCAGCTTTATTTCTCCCACCTCCTGTAGTACCTGCTGGTATTTTTCATATAGGACATATTCATTCATTAGGAACGCAACAACTGCATTACTGAGCGAGTTCCACATTTTGCGTGGCAGGGGGCGTGAGATGAATCGGCCAATCATGAAGCTGCCCGCCGTCAGTCCCGATACACTACGCTGGCGACACAAGGCGTAGGCCCGCTGGAAAAAGTCTGTTTTGTGCTGCCGGCTTAGTAGGTCGAAGAGGCGGCTCTGATCATTGTGGTCGCCCATACGGCTTTGCAATACCTGTTGCACATATTCCTCTGAGCGGCTTTCATACCACGAATTTACAATGTCGCGTGCTATTTCAGGCTTGTTTTGGAGGTTGCATCGAATGAGACGCGCCAGCTTTCCGAGGTCGGTGATGTATGATGCTTCTTGCGAGGTGACGATACGCTGATACTGGGCGTAGGCTAATTTCATACGTTGGAAGAAGAGGCGCTCGTCGTCGTTAAGGTCTACTTGGGCACCTTCATAGTATTTGGTGAATCGGGCTGGCTTGAAGGCCGCCTGTCCCTTGAAGAGGCTCTGCCGTTTGGAACTCACGGTGAGCATCTCACCTTCAGCAATTATGATACCTTCTTCGTTCACAATGGTGTTGCCTACAATGTTGACTCCGTAGGAGTGAAGGTCCATAAAGGCAGGAATACCGTATCCGCGGCAGGCGGTGACAACATGGATAGCGGCGGGCATCATGCTGAGGATAGCGTCTACTTCGTTCAGCGTAATGGTGTCCTCCGGCACGAAATGTGCCTGGCAGAGGCATACGTTTTCGCCTTTGCTCTTATACTCCTTGGCTTTGGCCACGGAAAAGCATAATCGGGCCGAGATGGCTGTTCGTGGCAACACGCTCAGTCCGTGTGAGAAGAACTGCAAGGAGGATAGCGAGCGGTCGTCGATGGAGGCAGAAATGATTTGTCGGAGGTGATAGGGCTTGATAAGGTCCATTACATGGGGGTCTCCAATGAGACCGTCGTTGCGCATGTCAATGGCCGAGATAAGGGCAGCGCGGCCTGTCATCTCTGAAGCGTTGAGTTGCAATACCGAGAAGAGACTCAGCTTGTGTGGACGTGTTTCAACGGCGAACTCGATGGTAACGGGGGTCTTGTATCGGTATTCAAGTTTTTTCAGCAGTGGGTCGAAATGGTAGACTGCTGGGAATTTTTTGACAATCTCGTTTCGGTTGCTGTAGGCGAGATCCTCCGTGGTTACATCTCCAGTCATGATTTCCTCTCCGAAGATATTGCGGTAGCTCTCGATTTGTTTGCCCTCTCCGGTGCGAGAGTGACGGCTGTAGAGCACGCCAGGGTAACTGTCGTTGTTACCGATAGTCCATACCATGCGTTGCAGGATAAGGCTTGGAAAAGCCTGCTTGCCCTGCATGAAGGTAAGGATTAGGTCAGAGTTCTCAGTATAAAATTTACGCACATATTGTGTGAGATGAAGCACCTGGAATTCGGCGTCGTCGATGAGGCGTGTGCCGTCAGGAGTAGCGGCGATACGTTGCTCTAAGGTATGGATACGCTGTTCTTGGTCCTCTGGTGAGAGCAGAATGTCTGAATTTTGATAGCGGTGTTCGATGCCCAGCATTTCGCAGATTGTATGTAATGTGCTGAGATATACACGATTGGCCATCGGTAGCTCAAACTTGGAGGTCAGGGCTTGATAAGCTGTGCGGGTTACTCCGATGTTTAGCAGTGTGGGCATGAGGCCGGGAATGTACTGCGGCATGGCGCAGCGGATGGCAAAGACGAGGGGATTACGTTTATCTCCCAGGCGGCAACGGGTCATTATTTCCAGATTGCGTACGGCGGCCTGGAGGTGCTCGGTGAGCATCTTCGGGTTTTGGAACGATTTCGACGTCAGTATGCAGAAGTCTGGCACAGGATAGCAGTTGCGCGTAAGGTCGAGCAGCATTCGTCCTTTATAGCTGATTTCTTCGTCTGTAAACTCGCCGGAGGTGAGGGTGGTGATGAGGTATTCGTTGTTGGTCAAGGGGTTGTCCTTGACATACTGGATGCAGTCGTCGCGGAAATGCTTGCGGGTGGCGTCCAGTTCCGTTCGTTCTTCGTTGGTCAGGGAGCCGTCCTTTTCACCGAGGAGCAGTTCGAGGAAGTGGACCTGCTTGTCGTCGCGGAGGCGCAGCAGGCGGTTCATGTCGTACCACCGCGGGGGAAACTCGCGGTAGATGTCGTCGGGATCGCCTTCGAGCTGGTAGCGGACGGTGCCGGGTTTGTTGCCCTCCAGTTGGTTGGCGGGGTCTTCGCTGTCGTGGTCGAAAATCTCGTGCCCCTCGCGGGCGTAGAGGTTGACCATGTAGTAGTTGGGGTAGCTGGCGCGGATGCGCAGTTGGCGGACTTTCATGGCGAAAAGTTGGGCGATGGGGGTTGAACGGTAGGGGATGAGGGTCATTTGGCCAAAATAGCCTCAAGCTGTTCCTCGGGGGTGAGACCCACCTTGGGAATGGTCTTGCGGGTGTCGGCGGCAAGCACGTGGTCGGGGTACTTGGCGACGAACTCGGTGTAGGCCTCGCGGGCCAGGTCGTATTGCTGGTTCAGCTCGTAGGCCCAGCCTTTCATGAACTGGCACATGGCTATGTCGTCGTAGCCGGGATAGAGCTCCATGATGCTGTCCAGCGTGGAGACGGCGACCTCGAAGTTGCCGGTGTTGATCTCGATTTCGGCCGAGCGGAACATATAGATGGGCGCCAGGCTGTCGTCGGGATAGTTGTCGGCAAAGAGGTCATAGAGGGCTATCATCTGGTCGGCCTTCTGAAGGTCGGTGTTGACGGAGGCGTTCATGAGGCTCTGTTCCATCACCTCGATGGAGTCCACCAGCACGTCGCGGTCGGGCACTTCGTTCTTGCTGCCGCAGGCGGCAATGAGGCCCAGGCCCATGATGGCAAGGATAATCTTTTTCATGATACTCTGATTATTTATTGTCTTTGAATGGGTTTGATACTATTTCTTCTTCATTTTGTAGCGCGTCTGGATCTTGCCGGCGGCAATGTCGTTGAGGCGGCGCTTGAGCATGGTGCGGCGCAGGCTGCTGAGGCGGTCGGTGAAGACCTTGCCATCGAGGTGGTCGATTTCGTGCTGGGCTATGCGGGCAAAGAGGCCGTTGATTTCCTCGGTGTGCTCCTGCCAGTCCTCGTCCCACCAATGCAGGACGATGGTGTCGGGACGGAGCACGTCCTCGTGGATGTCGGGGACGCTGAGGCAGCCTTCGTTGAAGTACTTCTTCTCTCCCTTGAATTCCAGTATCTCGGGGTTGATGAGGGTGTGCACGTCGGTGGGTTCGCCGTAGGTGTCGGTCTTTTCGTCATAGGGACGCACACCGATGGTGACGAGGCGGATGGAAAGGTCCACCTGCGGGGCCGCGAGGCCCACGCCGTCGGCGTTGTACATGGTTTCGAACATGTTGGCGATGAGTTCCTTCAGGTTGGGGTAGTCCTGCGGAACGGGTTTGGCCACTTTGCGCAGCGTGGGGTGGCCGTATCCAATAATAGGTAGAATCATTATCTTTGGTTGTTTAGTGTGTTCATATAGGTTTGCAAAATCAAGGTGGCCGAAATCTCGTCCACCAGGGCTTTGTCCCTGCGCTGTTTCTTGCGCAGGCCGCTGTCAATCATGGTTTGGAAGGCCATCTTGGACGTGAAGCGTTCGTCCACGCGGGCAATCTCCTTGCCGGGGAATGCCTCCTGGAGCTGACGGACAAAGGGCTCGATGTATTCCATCGACTCCGACAGACTGTTGTCCATCCGCTTGGCCAGACCTACCACGAAGCAATCCACCTCCTCGCGCGCGCAGTAGTCTTTAATATATTGCAGCAGGGTAGGGGTGGCTACTGTCGTCAGGCCTGTGGCAATAATGCGCACGGGGTCGGTAACTGCCAACCCCGTGCGTACTTTTCCGTAGTCTATGGCCATTATTCTTCCCATATCTTTTTTCTCTCTTCTCTCGTCTTTTCTTTTTGTGGCCCCTCTCGGGTTCGAACCAAGGACCCGCTGATTATGAGTCAGCTGCTCTAACCAACTGAGCTAAGGGGCCAAAACGTGGCCGTTTCTACACTTTCCCACTCTCGAAATCGGGTGCAAAATTACTACTTTTTTTCGACATGGTAAAATTTTTTTTCACTATTCAACTTTTTATTCTTATCTTTGCCGTGAAAGAAAAAAGTTAATTAATAACCTAAAAAATTAAATATCATGAATATAGATTGGCAAAACCTCCCCTTTGGTTACGTCAAAACCGACTACAATGTCCGCTGCTGGTATCGCAACGGCAAGTGGGGTGAAATCGAAGTTTCCAGCTCCGAACACATCGAAATGCACATGGCTGCCTCCAGCCTTCATTATGGTCAGGAAGCCTTCGAAGGCCTCAAGGCCTACCGCTGCAAAGATGGCAAGATCCGTATCTTCCGTCCCGAGGCTAACGCCGAGCGTCTGCAGAGCACATGCCGCGGCATCATGATGCCCGAGCTCAGCACCGAGAAGTTCGTCGAGATGTGCAAGAAGGTCGTCAAGCTGAATGAGGCCTACATTCCTCCTTACGGTACTGGCGCTTCCCTCTACCTCCGTCCGCTCCTGATCGGTACCGGCATCACCGTGGGTGTCAAACCCGCCGACGAGTACCTCTTCCTCATCTTCGTTACCCCCGTTGGACCTTACTTCAAGGGCGGTTTCAAGGCTAACCCCTACGTCATCACCCGCAAGTACGACCGTTCCGCCCCCCTCGGCACCGGCGTCTACAAGGTCGGTGGCAACTACGCCGCTTCCCTCAAGGCCCACACCGAGGCTTGCCATGGTGGCCAGTACGCCTGCGAGTTCTATCTGGACGCCAAGGAGAAGAAGTATGTTGACGAGGCTGGCGCTGCCAACTTCTTCGGCATCAAGGACGGTGTCTATGTGACCCCCAAGAGCACCTCCATCCTCCCCTCCATCACCAACAAGAGCCTCATGCAGCTCGCCGAGGATATGGGCATAAAGGTCGAGCGTCGTCCCATCGACGTCGAGGAACTCAGCTCCTTCCAGGAGGCCGGCGCCTGCGGTACCGCCGCCGTCATCAGCCCCATCGAGCGTCTTGACGACCCCGAGACCGGCCACAGCTACGTCTTCGGCAAAGAGCCCGGCCCCATCAGCACCAAGCTCTACCATGCCCTCCGCGCCATCCAGCTCGGCGAGGCCGAGGATGTCCACGGCTGGAACACCGTTATGGATTAATCCATCCGTCATCCAATACTCAAAAGCCACTCCTTCAAGAGTGGCTTTTCTTTTCTGCCCGCAGGGAAAGGATGCAAAAAAAAAGAATCCGGAAGTCTCCTCATAAGGAAACTCCCGGACATCTTTTTCGCTTGAAATGTGCTTTAGGCACCGATTTTGGCGGTGTAGGCAGCGGCGTCCATCAGGGCGTCGATGTCGGCCATGTTCTCGGGTTTGATCTTGATGATCCAGCCATTGCCATAAGGATCGGCGTTGATGGCAGAGGCATCCTCGAGGGCGGTGTTGAATTCGACCACTTCGCCTTTGACGGGCATGAGGAGGTCGGCCACGGTCTTCACGGCCTCGACGGAGCCGAAGGGCTCGCCAGCCTCGACGGTGTCGCCTTCGCAGGTGACGTCGACAAAGACGATGTCGCCCAGCTCGTGCTGAGCATAGTCGGTGATACCAACGAAAGCAAATTCGCCTTCGATACGCACCCATTCGTCATCCTGGGTGTACTTCAGATTTGCAGGAATGTTCATACTGTTGTTTATTAATAATTAATGTATATAATTTCTTGTTATCAACCTTTTTGTGTCGGTCGCCACATGGCAGAATGGGGCGGCTAACCGACTGCAAAAGTACACATTTTTTTCCATCTGTGGAAAAAAGATTGTATTTTTTTTCATTTTTTTTCCTCCGATTAAAAAAAAAGATTTATTTTTGCAGCGTCAAAACAGAGGAATTGTGAAGATGATTTTCTTTGAGTTGTTTTGAAAATCAGAATGATATACATTATTTTGTAAACAAATCCTGAGTCAGGAAAAGGAATAACTGATAAACATGTATAGTAAGAGTGAACTAACTGCAAAGGCCCAGATTGAACTCATTGAGATTGCCAAGGGAATGGGCATTGCCAAAGCTACGCGCCTCGATGCGCAAGAACTAGTCTACAAGATTCTCGACCATCAAGCAGCAAATCCCGAAAAGCAAGAGGGGAACAGCCGTCAGCCTGATGCCGACCAACCCCGCAGGCGACAGCACATGAAACCCAAACTGCTGGCCGAGTCGACCATGAAGAATCCTGAACTTCACAACAACCGCAAGCGTCAGTCCGATGCCAAGCAACAGCCTGCCG
>Ga0256404_1008160_pt1 | contig 15953 bp, 10 predicted proteins | sample RumenRJG_01DNA_FD_185990 | JGI IMG/M metagenome (GOLD analysis project Ga0256404, IMG submission 185990) | Bovine rumen microbial communities from Lethbridge, Alberta, Canada - RJG_01 | ecosystem: Host-associated > Mammals > Digestive system > Stomach > Rumen | place: Canada: Alberta | collected...
CCTGTACTTGCACTTGCTACAACGTATATCGTTGTTCCATTAAGTACGCATGTCGTTCCAAGTGCTGTTCCACTACTGCTTGTCTCTTTTATTGTCAATGTGGTATTTGCACCTTGGCTCTTTGTCAACTTAAATGACTGTATACTCTTGACATCTGATATGTTCCCTGCAGCATCCCTAGCCCACATATAGTATGTAGCCGCTGTGTCTGCATTGATATCATATGTTCCACTCGTTAATGTCCCACTTGTTGTCCATGTTGAACTTGTTGTTGGTGTTGTTGAACTTGTGCTGATTATGTATCCAGTCACTGCAACTGTGTCACTTGCTGTCCAACTAAATGTGTTGTAATCACTTCTTGTAATTGTTACAACTGGTTTTGTTACGTCAGTTGCACTTGCTGTAACGGTGACATTGCCTGTAATTACACTCAAATTAAGCGCTCCGGTTGATTTTGTCCAATCTTTAGTACAGTTTGTTGTTGTTACACTATCCGGCAATGAATATCCTGTGTTTGCAGAAAGCACTATACTTGCTGTTATGCTACTTGCACTCACATTTCCAGTTATATTTGCTGTAACACCAGTTTTGCTGAATGTTGCTGTTGCATAATATGTCACACTCGTTGGCTTTTTTGTTGCTGTTATATTTGTTAGGTTATATGTTATTGTTCTTGTTGCAGAGCTGCCACGAGCATATGTCACATTTGTTGCAGTTGTTGCACTTGATGGCATACTGTATCCACTTGTTGCTGTAACTGTGTTGCTGTAATTTGATCCGTGCAAAATCTTGGTTGCATTATTTGAACCACTGCAATTATTGTATGTCATTGACACTGTATAGAATTGCGTTATGGTGAGTGTATAAGAACGATTGGCTCCCATATTTATTGTGCTACCATATCCAACACTTGAATTTGTGCAATCAGTAGAAGTTGCACTTGTTCCCCATACCATATTGTATTTGTATGATGATACATTGCTTAATCTTGCAATTGGCTCAAATGTAAGTTGAGAATTTTGTTTATATCTAGTATAACTTAATGTCGTGCTTGTGCTGGCTGACTGTGTTATCCAATTACCATATTCATAATCATACGCTTCTTGAATAGTTACCGTTGGCTTGTTTGTAACATTCATCTCAACAGTCACTGAAAAAGTTGCACTAGCATTACCTGAAGATTGACAATATATATTACCATAAGTCCCAGCAGGAATAATAACATAAGTCATCCCAGCATAATGGTCATTCCAACCTAGTTTGACTCCTTTGTCAGAATATCCAGAACCACTGGTCCCTCTCATATGACCATACGTCATATTAGAAACACCAATACTACTAAGTCTACCTGTTGTATCTTTCGTTTGACTAGATGAAGCACTATATGTATATGTCCCTATTTCTTGATCAGAATCCATGTAACCATCATACGCATAACAAAAGATACCGTATTCATTGAACCAACTAAATGTAACAGTAATGGTTCCGGTTGTGCCAGCAGGTATTGTAAGTGTTCCATTTGATGTTTTTCCACCAGAAATTGTCCCTTTACTTGTTGTTACACTTGTACAATAATATCCAGTCCTTGTGCAATATGTTATACTTTTGGTCTGATTACTCGTGCTGGTAGTGTAACTTGTATCATACCCACTCAAATGCGTGCCACCGTTTAGGGTATATGAAATTGTATATGTGTTTCCTGAAAAGGTTGCTTCAACTTTGTCAACTTGACCATCTATGTTTGCCTCTTGCTGAATTTGTTGCTTTGCGTCTGTCAAGTTGTTTGTGTGTGTCAAAAACACTGCTCCACCAACAAGCATTGCAAGTGACAAAAACAGAGCAACTGCAAGTCCTCCAAATTTATATTTTGAAAAAATTGATTTGATTTTTTTCATGTCAAAATCTCCTTTTGTCTTGCGACAATCTAATATTACAATATTATTGTAACATTAAATTAACAAATTATCAATCAAAATGATAGTGTTTTTGTTTGATTAAAACCCAAAAGTAATAATTTTGAATAAAATTTTCATTTGGCGTGGTTGTAAATCTTCCAAAGATAAAATATACTGCTGGATCAAAATGACAGTGGTTTGTGACCAAAAAAAGTTGCGAGATGAAATAATGACTATGTTTTGTTGTTAAAATAAATAGACTAACAAATTTTCACAAAAAAACAGAATGAAACAATCACTCTGTTTTTTTTATTATTTATTCTGTTTTTTCAAGGATTTTACCAATATCCAATTTGTATTCTCCATCAAACAAATTGAGATTGTGTATTGAACAAACATTTTTTATATCAACTTCTGCCATCTGTAAAAATTTTGATATATTAGAAGTTATGGAAACACTTTCAATTTCTGCTCTTAATGAGACTTTGTTTTCTGACTTAAATTGTCGTATTTGAGATACAATATCAACCAATTTGTTGCCATTTTCAATAATCTCATTATTGATATCTTGTCCCAAATCCAAGTAACCAGAAGTGTGAATTGATTTTGCATTTTCTTTTTGTGCATAATAATCCATAAATATTTCTTCTGTTATGTGTGGAAGAATTGGTGCAAACATTTTGAGCATGCCAAGCAAAACATAATAACAAGCATATTTTGCACTTTCGCATTCTGCTTCTCCATAAATATCAGGGTTATATAATCTTCTTTTGACAATCTCAATATAGTTGTCGCAGAAGTTCCAGAAAAATTTTTCAAGTTCATTGAGTGCAAGAGCAATTTCGTATTTATCTAAAAACATTACAAATTTTTTGTGAAGCTCTTTGTATCTCTCCAAAATCCATTGGTCCATAACTTGCAATTCTACTTGCTTTGGTGTGTAGTTCTCTAAAAATGACAAAACAAACTTTGATGCATTCCAAATTTTGTTGACAAGTTTTTTGCCATTTTCAAACTCTACAAAAGAAAATGCTGTATCTTTGCCAAGTGTGAGATTGTTTGCCCAATATCTTGTGACATCTGCACTCCACTCTTTGATAATTTCTTGTGGACTTGATTTGCTGTTGCCTTTTGACTTTGCAAGTTTTGAGCCATCAGAACTTGTGACATAACCAGAAATCATCAAGTCTTTCCAAGGAAGTTTGCCAAAGTGATACAAACTTTTTGTTACGGTATAAAAATCCCAAACACGTATATTGTCGTGTGCATTTGGTCTCAAATTCATTGGCACCATTGTGTCATCAAAGCCCTTTTGTGTATAAAGGTCAGTTGATATTTGTGGCGTAAGGCTTGAAGTTGCCCATGTGTCCATAACATCAGTTTCTGGCACAAATTCGGTTGAACCACATTCACAAGCAGTTTTTGGCAAGTCTTTTAATGGGTCAACCGGCAAATCTTTTATATCTGCAAGTTTGACTTTGCCACAATGCTTGCAATACCAAACTGGGAAAGGTATTCCAAAATATCTTTGTCTTGATATGCACCAGTTCCAAGAAAGGTTTTCTACCCAATTCAAATATCTCGCTCTCATTGAAGATGGATACCAGTTAAGTTTGAGTCCAGCATCATAAAGTTCTTGCTTATGGCTCAATACATCAATAAACCACTGTTTTTTGACAGCAATTTCAACAGGTGTGCCACAACGGTCGTGAGTTGAAACACTGTGAGTGATAACATCTTGCTTGATTAAAAGGTCATTTTCTTTAAGTTTTTCAATAACTGCTTTTCTTGCATCCAAAATTGTCATGCCTGCAAATTCTCTTGCAAGTTCTGTCATTGTGCCTTCATCTGTAAAGCATTTTTTAATTTCTAGGTTATGTTTTCTTTGCCACTCTTTGTCAACTGTGTCACCAAATGTGCAACACATAACAACGCCAGAACCCTTTTCTAGATCAACAAGGTCATCTGTCAAAACTGGCACTTCAAAATTAAAGTATGGCACAACAAGTTTTTTGCCCAAGAGATGCAAATTTTTTTCATCTTTTGGATTGATGAATACACAAACAACGCCACAAAGCATTTCTGGTCTTGTGGTTGCAACAACAACATATTTATCTGTTCCACTTATATAAAACTTCAAATAATTAAAAGTGCTTTCAATATCTTTGCTTTCAAGTTCTGATTGTGCTGCGGCTGTATGACACTCTGTGCACCAAAGTGTTGGCGACTCTGTGTGATATACAAGGCCCTTGTTATACAAATCAATAAATGATTGTTGTGAAATTTTTTGAGTGCGTGGAGCAATTGAAGAATAATGTGTTTTAAGATTGCAACTGAAACCAGCAGTTTTGTATAAGTCAAAAAACTCTTCTTCAAGCTTTCTTGTCTCATCCAAACAAATTTCAACAAACTTTACTCTTGGAAGTTCTGCTGCCTTTTTTTTGATTATCTTTTCAACATATCTCTCTGTTGGAAGGCCATTGTCGTCAAATCCAAATGGAAAATACACTGCTTCACCCTTCATTCTGTGATGTCTTGCAATGGTCTCAATGTGCATATATGATGACAAATGCCCCATATGAATTTTGCCGTTGCAAGTTGGTGGTGGTGTATCTATTGTGTATTGTTTTTTGCCTTCTGGCTCAAACTTGTAGATATCATTTTCAAACCAATATTCTTGCCACTTTTTTTCTTTTTCAAGTGCATTATACTTTTTATCTAGCATTTTATACCTCTTTTTACTGCACAATTTTATCACCAAACAAACAAAATATCAACTGATTTGCAGTTTTTGTCGCTTAAATAAAAATTTGAATATAATTTTGCTAAATACTTAATCAAATTTGTTGACTAAATTTTTTCAAAAATTTAATATTTATTGTATGGTTACACTTGTTATATTAGATGGTTTTGGAATAAATGAAAAAACAGAAGGCAATGCAATAAAACTTGCTGGAACACCAAATTTGGATAAATTAAACATATATCCACATTCAACGCTGCTTGCAAGCGGAAGTGCCGTTGGACTCACTGATGGTCAAATGGGAAATAGTGAAGTTGGTCATCTCAATTTGGGTGCTGGCAGAATTGTTTATCAAGATTTGCCAAAGATTGACAATGCTATAAAAAGTGGTGAATTTTTTGAAAACAAAGCAATTTGTCAAACAATGGAACACACAAAAACAAATGGCTCAAACTTGCATATTATGGGTCTTTTGAGTGATGGTGGCGTTCATTCTCACATAAATCATCTTTTTGCACTTGTTGATATGGCATACCAAAAAGGGTTAAAAAATGTGTATATCCACTGCATTATGGATGGCAGAGATACCCTCAAAGATAGTGGCAAAGGATTTATCCAAAAACTTGAAGAACACATTAAAGGCAAAGCGAAAATTGCATCAATTTCTGGCAGAGTTTACACAATGGACAGAGAAAATCGCTGGGATAGAATACAAAAAGCATATGATATGATGGCTTTTGGAAATTGTGAAAAGCATTTTGAAAATGCCATAGATGCCATAAATGATAGTTATCAAAACAATGTTTTTGACGAATTTGTTTTGCCAACAAAAATTGGCGACAATCCAAATATTGAAGATGACGACGGAATTATATTTTTCAATTATAGAACCGATAGGGCAAGAGAAATAACAACTGCATTTACAGAAAAAAATTTTGACAAATTTAATGCAAAAAAATTTGCAAATCTCAAATTTTGCACAATGACAGAATATGATGAAAAACTTAAAAATGTTGTCATTGCATTCCCGCCAGAAAAAATACAAGACAATTTGTCAGCAATAATTTCTCAAAATGGATTAAAACAATTTCATATAACAGAAACAACAAAATATGCACATGTTACATTTTTCTTTAATGGTGGCATTGAAAAACCATATAAAAATGAAGACAGAATGTTGATTGAAAGCGAAAATGTGCAAGATTACAGTTTGACACCAAATATGAAAGCTTATGAAATCACGCAAGGCGTGGTTGATGCAATAAAGTCAAAAAAATATGATTTTGTGCTTGTAAACTTGTCAAATACTGATATGCTTGGACACACTGGCAACTTGCCAGCAACAATGCATACCGTAAAAGTTGTTGATGAATGTGCATACAAAATTGCACAAACAACTCTTCAATTTGGTGGTGACTGCATAATAACTGCTGACCACGGCAATGCAGAACTTATGATTGATGAAAAAGGGAATGTGATAACAAGTCACACAACAAATCCAGTCCCTATTTGGCTTGTAAGTGAAAAATATAAAGATGTAAAAATATCAAATGGAAAACTTTGCAATGTCGCGCCAACAGTATTAAAACTTTTGAACCTAGATATTCCATCTGCAATGGAAAATCCTTTGTTCTGAAATATAACAAACATTAAAAAACTCTACAACCAAAAAAATGTAGAGTTTTTTATTTTGTATAAAATTTTTCATTTTTTTATTATTTTTCGCTATTTTTATTCAAATTTTCGCCAAAAAAGTCTTGTTTTTTCCATATTGCCTTAAAAAACTTTGCAAAAGCTCTTCTATTTGTAAGCCAAGCAATTTTGCTGTTATTTTTTTTGTTTTTAATCATTTTAGGAACAACATATGCAGAAATCGTTTCTGGATAATCTCCCAAAATATTATAAACTTTTTTTACTTTTTCTGTTAGTTCTACTTTTGTTTTGCCACCATTTGCTTGTGTCAAAAAGTCAGTTATCATAATGCCAGGTGTAAGCCTATTAACCAAAATTTTGTCACCATAATGACTTTCACTTTCTTTTGCAAGTGCCTCTGTAAAATATGTTATGGCTCTTTTTGCAGTGCCATAAATTGTAAGTCCTGTTTTCATTGCATCATTGCTACCATAACCTTCTATGTTATAAATTTGACCATATCCTTGCTCTACCATATGCTTAAATGCAATTCTACTGCCATTTATTGCACCTTTAAGGTCAACATTAAGCAAAAAATCAATATCCTTTTCAGAAAGCATGCAAACTGGCAAATCTGGTTGATTTACACCAGCATTATTAATCCAAATGTCAACAGCACCAAAATTTTCTTTTGCAAAACTATACAAATTTTCAAGATCTGTTGATTTTGTTACATCACACAAACAACAAACAACTTTGCCTTCACCTAACTCACTTTCTAGTTTTTCCTTTGCATTTTGCAAATTTTGTTCGTTTATGTCAGAAATTACAACATTAAAATTATATTTTCTAAAATCTTTTGCCATTGCAAACCCAAAGCCTCGTGCAGAACCCGTAATAACAACTGTTTTCATAAAATACTCCTTTTTCAAAATATATCACAGCAAAATTTTTTTGTTAAATATTTTTTTGAATATATTTATTTGCAATAAAAAACTTCATCAATGTGATGAAGTATAAAATTTAATTTATTTTATTTTTGATTTACATTTTGGACAAATGCCATAAAATGTCAAATCATGTCCAACAACATCAAAATCCAAAATTGAATTTGGTGTTGAAATAGGTTTTATATTTACATTTTCTATTCTACCACAATTTTTGCAAACTACATGATAATGTGGTTCACCTGCAATTTCAAATCTATCTGCACCTTCCAAAAAACTTAATTTGACAACTTTTCCTTCTTCACAAAATGTATTTAAGTTTCTGTAAAGTGTTGCACGAGAAAATGTTGGTTCTGTTTTTCTTATTTTTAATAGTAGTTCTTCTGCTGTTGGGTGATATCCAGCCTTAAATGCGTCCAAAATTTGTTGCTTTTGTATTGTAACTCTATTCATCTTTTTGTTCTCCAAAATAATTATGCCAAAGTTTATTTTGATTGTCAATACCAAATTTTATTTTTTTGATATTTTTTATCAATAAAAAAATATAAAACCAAAAAGATAATTCAGAAAAATTACCTTTTTTTATTACATTTTTTGCCAATATTTTTGGATTTTGTCAATTTTTTTGCAAAAATTGCAAAATTTTTATTTTACAAGCTCCAAAAGTTCTTTTGAAATTTTTGATATTTTATCAAAATTATTTTTATATTCAAGTTCATTTTTCAAATTTTTATCCATTTGTGCAAGCATAACTTCAAGTTCAAAACTACCTTTTTCTGTTATTGCATAAAATATTGCCCTATTATCAAAAGCATCTTTATGTTTTTCAATCAAACCTTCATTCATAAGTTTGTTACATAAACCTGCAACATTGCTTTTTGCAAGTCCAACAGATTGCTTTATTGCAGTTGGTGTCAATTTGTCATACATTGATAAACTCAACAAAACTCTAAACTTTGATGTCATAACTGCATTTTTGTTTTTGTCATCAAAACCTTCACACAAAAATTGCAATCTATTCACAAGGCAAGCAATTGTTTTTATATCATTTAATTCAATGTTATCCATATTATCTCCAATTAACTTATAAAAGTATAAGTATTTTGCAAAATAATGTCAAATCAAAACAATATCATTTGATTTGAATATAAAAATTTGTTTTACACAACATAGAAATATGAAAAAGAAAATTTTGTTAAGTTTTATAATTTTATTGTTATTTGGCATAATTTTGACAGGTTGCAAAAATCAAGGTGAAAGTGTGCTTGTTGATAGCATAAGCATAAGCAAAAAAAATTTATATCTTGCAGAAGGACAAACTGCGCAAATTTCTGCACAAGTGTATCCATTTAATGCAGACAATCAAAACTATGAATTTGTGAGCAGCGACAACTCGGTTGTAACAATAGATAATGGTTTTGTTAAAGCAATAAAAGCTGGCAATGCAACAATTTCTGCAATCAGTGAAGACGGTGGATACAAAGATAGTTGCAATGTGTTGGTGACAACTGTCAAAAACAATTTGGCATTAAATAACTATAACAATATGAATATGCCAATGAATATAAATTATCAAAAAGAATTTGATAAAGAAAATGCAAAAACAAGCAAAATTGACAAAAATAAACAAAAAAATGCTCAAAATTTATCAAAAAATAGCAATAAAACAGCAAATTCTCAAAATTTTATAAAAGTTAGTGAAACAGATATTGCAGAAAATATTGACCAAAAAACAACTGCAAAACAAATTTTGGAAGAAATAAAAACAAAAACTATACAAGAAATGAATGCAGGATTTGACGCTGGAAAAAATGTTTTTGACCAAATAAAAAATGATTTTAATGTGACTAAAAATAACATAAAAAATCAAGGCATAGATATTTGCAACAATTTTTTGCAAGATACAAAACAAGAAACCGACAATTCTATAAACAGTTTTTTTGATTTGCAAACTGAAATATTTGAAAGTATACAAAATATAAACAATCAAATAAATCAAAGCATACAAAATTTCAAAACAGAAATGATTGAACAAATTGACAACATGGAACAAAATATTGATAGTGATGATTATGTTGTTGAAACAAAAGATATAAATGGAGTAAAATTTGTTGTTATTACAAACAAAAACAATCAATAAAAAATAAGGACATAATCCTTATTTTTTTATAAACATACCTCTTCTTCAATAATATTTTCTTTGTTATTTATACTTGCCAAAGCATCGCTCAATTTCTTTTTATCAAACAAATCGTTTTCAGTTATGTTTGCTTCTACCAAACCAAAACCTACCATATCATATTTTATTTTGTTTTTATAGCAAAGATATTCTGCAAATAAATACATTGTTTCTGCCTGTTCTTTTTTTACATAAAATTCAAAATAATTATCTTTGTTTTTCTCTTTTTCTTCTAATTTAATAAATATTTTTGCACATTCCATTTTTTTTGCGTTTTCCATAATTTCTCCACGACAAATATATCATTCATTATTATAAATGTCAATACATAAATTGTATGAAAATATAAAATAATTTATATAATAAAAAAAACATTGTTATCTATTTTTTAACAATGTTTTTTAGTCTTCATCACTTTCATTATTGTTTGAATTTGAATCATCTTTTGATGACAATTATGATAAATTTATTATAAAAGTGACAAATATCATTATTTTTTGCAACAAAATTATTTCTAAAATAAAATTTGGTTTTGACAAAAAGTCAAAATTTGCAACAAAAAACACGGTTGGGTCCGTGTTTTTGTATATATATCCATAAACTTAAATAGGTCTTCCCTTGTATCTACACCATAACAATCTCTCGATTGTCTCGACTTTTACATGGCTCGTATTCAAATTTTACTCCGAATACACTCTCTCTCTTTAAAGGAGGTGATCCAGCCGCACCTTCTGATACTGCTACCTTGTTACGACTTTAGCCCAGTCACCAGTTTTACCTTAGGTAGTTGCCTCCCTTTCGGGTTAGCTCACCAACTTCGGGTACCCCCAGCTCCCATGCCATGACGGGCGGTGTGTACAAGACCCGAGAACGCATTCACCCCGACATGCTGATTCGGGATTACTAGCAACTCCATCTTCGTGTGGGCGGGTTGCAGCCCACAGTCTGAACTGAGATAACTTTTTTGAGATTCGCTCCATGTTACCATCTCGCTTCTCTTTGTAGTTACCATTGTAGCACGTTTGTTGCCCAAGGCGTAAGAGGCATGATGATTTGACATCGTCCCCACCTTCCTCCGTATTATCTACGGCAGTCTCGTTAGAGTGCTCAACTAAATGTTAGCAACTAACAACAAGGGTTGCGCTCGTTGCGGGACTTAACCCAACATCTCACGACACGAGCTGACGACAACCATGCACCATCTGTCTGAGTGTCTTATGTATTGCTACATAAAACTTCACATGTTTCCATGCTATGCACTCGATGTCAAGCCTTGGTAAGGTTCTTCGTGTTGCGTCGAATTAAACGACATGCTCCGCTGCTTGTGCGGGTCCCCGTCAATTCCTTTAAGTTTCAACCTTGCGGCCGTACTACTCAGGTGGGATACTTATCGCGTTTGCTTCGATACTGAAAGAGTCGATTCTCCCAACATCTAGTATCCATCGTTTAGGGTGTGGACTACCAGGGTATCTAATCCTGTTTGCTCCCCACACTTTCGAGTCTCAGTGTCAGTTGCGAGCCAGCAAGCCGCCTTCGCCTCCGGTGTTCCTCCTAATCTCTACGCATTCTACCGCTACACTAGGAATTCCACTTGCCTCTCTCGTACTCTAGATACACAGTTTCTGGTGCAATCCTTGGGGTTAAGCCCCAGGCTTTCACATCAGACTTATACATCCACCTACACTCCCTTTACACCCAGTTATTCCGGATAACGCTCGCTACCTATGTATTACCGCGGCTGCTGGCACATAGTTGGCCGTAGCTTGCTCATGGAGTACCATCACTTCCTTTTTCCTCCATAACAGAAGTTTACAATCCGAAAACCTTCTTCCTTCACGCGGCGTTGCTGGGTCAGAGTTTCCTCCATTGCCCAATATTCCTCACTGCTGCCTCCCGTAGGAGTCTGGACCGTATCTCAGTTCCAGTGTGGCCGATCACCCTCTCAGGTCGGCTAACCATCTCTGCCTTGGTGGGCCGTTACCTCACCAACTAGCTAATAGTCCGCAAACTCATCTTTGAGCGAGATTGCTCCCCTTTTACCCCTAGTTCATGCGAACCTGTGGTCTTATGCGGTATTAGCAAATATTTCTATCTGTTATCCCGCTCTCAAAGGCAGATTGTTTACGTGTTACTCACCCGTCCGCCACTAAGACATATATTTTCCATCCGAAAACTTCTAAAATATGTCTCCGTTCGACTTGCATGTGTTAAGCACGCCGCCAGCGTTCATCCTGAGCCAGGATCAAACTCTAATGTTTTTTATCTCAACACTCTTTTGAGTGCTTATTACAGTTTAATCGTTAATGCTCATTCATTTACCTTTTATAACTTTGTAAATTTACTCATTAACTTAATATGACTTGTGTTTTATTTTATCAAAACATTTGTCTAAAAAATTAACAAGGGATCTTTATTCTCAACAAAATGTATTTCTACAATTGTCTTGTTTTACCTATTCAGTTTTTATGGTCCTTTTTGCCGTCAACTTGACAGCATGGGTAGTCTATCACATCACTACCACCCTTGTCAACAACTTTTTGCAAAAATTTGAAAGTTTTTTTGCTTATAATATCTTTTACATGTATTTGATCAAAAAATTGCATTTTTTTGACCTATAACAATTAAACTACGCAAAAAGTGTGCAAAAGTGGAAAAGTTGATAAAGATATACACATAGATTTGCACACATTCACGGACTGATTTTGTTTAGAAAAAGCAATAAAAAATATGTTAAAAATTGAGATTTACACATTTCCACAGAGCATAATAAGAATAATATTATTTAATAATAAAAAATAACAAGAACTTGCGACATGTGCTTGCTATTTTTTTGTTTTGTTATTTTTTTAGAATTAAATCTTTTAAGTCAGTTATTGCTGTTTTTGTTCTTGTATTTATTTTTGCTTGTTCAGCAATTTTGTCACGAGAATGCATAATTGTTGTATGGTCACGACCACTAAAATATCCACCAATAGATGTAAGTGGCAAGTCAATGAGTTCTGTGATGAGATATATGCACATTTGTCTAGGGTCAACAACTTCTTTGTTTTTCTTTTTGCCAGTGACATCTTGTTTTGAAACATTGTAATATTTGCAAACTGCATCAATGATATCGTTTGCGTTTATTGCTTCTTTTTCTGGCTGATCATCTTTCATAACTTCTTCGGCATCAGTGATTGATGCAAAGTGACGACCATGTATACCAGCATAAAAATGCACTTTTGCAAGACAACCTTCTAGTTCTCTAATATTTGTGTCAATCCTTTCTGCAAGATATGAAAATACTTCATCTTCTATGTTATAATTTTCTTCCATAGCCTTTCTTTTAAGAACAGCAACTCTTGTTTCAAAATCAGGACTTTGAATATCTTGAATAAATCCACTTGTAAATCTTGAAGAAAGCCTATCGCTAAGTGTTGCAATTTCTCTTGGGTGACGGTCACTTGCAATTATAACTTGTTTGTTGTTTTGATACAAATCGTTAAAAGTATGAAAAAATTCTTCTTGTGTTTCTATTTTGTTTGAAATAAATTGGATGTCATCAACAATCAAGACATCAACATTTCTATACTTTTCACGGAATGTTGAAATTGATTTATCTTTGTTATTTGTTCTCAAACTATCAATATAGTCATTTGTAAACTTTTCACAAGTAACATACAAAACATTTAGGTTTGGAAATAATTGTTTTATATAATTGCCTATTGAGTGCAAAAGATGAGTTTTACCAAGTCCTACTCCACCATAAATAAACAGTGGATTAAATTTTTGACCAGGTTTTTCTGCAACAGCCCTTGCAGCAGCATATGCAATTTGATTGCTTTTGCCAACAACAAAACTATCAAATGTGTATTTTGGATTAAGCCCTATTGCTCCACTTTGTGCAATTTTTGTTGGTTCAATATTTTGAACTTGTGGTTGTTCTTCAACAAATTCAAACTTTTCTTCTGGACTTAAAATTTTGAAAGATGAAACATTTTCAAAATATTCTGAAATTGCAAGTTTGAGAACAGTTGAACAAAGTTCTTCACATCTTTTTTTTGCTGTTTCACTGTTTGCTTTCAAAATCAAACAGTTGTCGTGAATTTCTATTGGTTCCAATGTTTTTATCCAAAGGTCATATGTAACGGTTGTAACTTCGTTTGACACAGCGTCCAAAACCTGTGCCCAGTTTTCTTTTATATTTTGCATATTTTTATTTTATTAAAACTTTGTGGAAAAGTCAAACATAACTTTGAAAAACTTTTATAATATATTTGTTTTCAAAAAGCATTTTACAATATGCAAAAATTTTGATAAAATATATGCCATTAGGAGATATTGTTGTGTTTGCAAAAAAAATTGTGATAAATGGGTTTAGAAATTATGACAGTGAACAAATTGATTTTTCACCAAACTTAAATTTGATTGTTGGCAAAAATGCACAAGGAAAAACAAATTTGATTGAAACCATATATTATTCTGCTGTTGGAAAAAGTGCAAGGGCAAAAAAAGATGTTGACCTTATAAATTGGTCAAAAGAAAAAGCAAGTTTCAAATTAAGTGTGCAAAAAACTGCTGGCACAAAAGATATTGAAATCACATTTTTTAGAAATCAAAAAAAATCAATAAAAGTCAATGGAATAAATTTGCTCAAAATTGGTGATTTGCTTGGTAATATAAATGTTGTGTTTTTTTCACCTGATGAACTCAAACTTGTGAAAGATGCACCAGAAGATAGACGCAAATTTATGGATACTGATATTTCACAATTTAACAAAACATATTTTTACTCTCTTTTGAGATATAACAAAATTTTGGACCAGCGAAACAAACTTTTGAAAGAAAAATATGATTCAAAAACCATTGAGCAAACTTTGCCAATTTGGGATACTCAACTTGCAAATGAAGGTGCAAAACTAATAAAATTTAGAATAGAATTTATTGAAAGATTAAAAAAATATGTAAAAAATGCACATTCTTATATTACAAATGAAAAGGAAGATTTGCAACTTGAATATGCTGGCATAGTTGGTGCAACAGAACAAGAAATAAGGCAAAAATTGATGGCAGAACTTGAAAAAGTGCGAGAAAAAGATTTGCGTCTTGGTTATACAAATGTTGGTCCACATAGAGATGATATAAAATTTTTGGTAAACAATATTGATATAAGAAATTTTGGTTCACAAGGTCAACACAGAACAGTTGCCTTATCTCTAAAACTTGCAGAACTTGAAATTTTTAAGGAAGAAACAGGAGAATATCCAATACTACTGCTTGATGATGTTTTGAGTGAACTTGACCAAGATAGACAGCAAAGACTTCTTGCAAAAGTGCAACAAATTCAAACATTTATCACAACAACGCAGTATGACCCTTTTATGTTTGAAAATGCAAACATAATAAAGATTGAAAACGGAAAAATTGTTTAATTTTGAATGTGCCAATACAAAAACTGTATTGACATATTTTTATTTATTTTATATAATAAAAATAGCCCAGGAGTTTTTATGAATTTATTTTTTTGGCCATTTACGATAAAAGAAAATGACGAAAGAGATTATGATGAAATTTTTGATGAGTATATCAAAGAAGTTTCAAAAGAATATTTTAAATTTAGAAATCATTATAAAGCAAACAATGCAAAGTTTTTATTAAAAGTAAACAGAGAGTATTTGGGTGACGATGATGTTTTTGAAAATTTTATTGAAGATATAAAAAGATTTTCTCAATATAGAATAAAACCAAGTGATATTGTTTATAGTTTTGATAATGATTTTTGCAAAAAAACACTTTCAAAAAAAGAACTTGAAAACCTAAAAAAACTTGATGAAATAGCAAAAAAAATTGGTGTGCAAGTTGGGATTTATGATTATAAAGATGTATTTTCTTACGAGCAAGTTGCAAATGCTGATAAAAAAATTAAAGATAATGCAAACAATATAAAAGCCAAAAACTTTTCTCCACTTGAAAAACTATTAAATGCTTATTTGAATGTTTCAAAATTGACATATAAATCTGAAGATGAACAAAACGAATCAGGTTCTCAATCAAGGTCAGTTTATGGAATTTTGAACAGTGACAAAATTGTATGTGCAGGTTTCAGTGAACTTTTGAAAGCAACTGTGAAAGAATTTGGTGACCCAAACTTGAAAATTTTTGCAAATTATGTTGGAACAAAATATTATAATAATGCAAAATTAGAATTAGGTGCTCACGCAAATAATATTGTTTATATAAAAGATGACAAGTATAAAATTGACGGATTTTATTATTTGGATTCAACTTGGGATTCTGTAGATAAAGGTTTAAAGTATTTTTTGACAGAAATTGGTCGCATTGAAGATATATATACAAAAATAATTGATTTTGATGACGCACTCAAAATTTATGCTAAAAGAGTGGATAAAGAAATAAATATATCAAAAAGAATGAAATCAAAAAGCCATTTCACATATAATTATGGTTATACTGAATCTGCATCAGTTTCAAAAGATAAGGTAAAGTTTGATGATGAAATTTGTTATGCTGGCAAAATTGACAAAGAATTTGCTGATGACTTTTTGTTAGATTATTTG
>Ga0256404_1008161_pt1 | contig 15953 bp, 16 predicted proteins | sample RumenRJG_01DNA_FD_185990 | JGI IMG/M metagenome (GOLD analysis project Ga0256404, IMG submission 185990) | Bovine rumen microbial communities from Lethbridge, Alberta, Canada - RJG_01 | ecosystem: Host-associated > Mammals > Digestive system > Stomach > Rumen | place: Canada: Alberta | collected...
ATTGATAAGGCTATAGAAAATGTAAAAAAAGCAATGGAAATTAACCCTGAAAATGAAAGAATTAAGAATAACTATGAAATTATGAAAAGTGCCAAAAACGGCTAAATTTGACACTTTTTTCTGTAAATTTTGCGTAAAATTTCGCGTAAAGTCAAAATAAAAAAAGACTTTTCGCGTTTTTTGTCGAATAAATATATTAGAGGAGAAAAACTTAACCTCTAGAAAGGAAGATGGAAAATGAAGAAAAAAGTTTTGCTTGTTTTGGTGTTAATCATGCCAATAATTTGTAATGCAAAGGAGGAGGTGAAATATAGATGGTACAATTATGAAGAAAGTAATGTTCATTATGTAAGTGAACCCGAAAGTGTTTGTGAGTACTTTGATAAAAGTGACTATAAATATACAGATTATGTTTATAGCTTGACAAGTCCAGAAGTTAAAGAAGGTAGAGAAATAACTAGTGATTATAAAGATTATACTTTTTTAAGAAAATATGTTAATAAAATAGGCATAACTAGGTTTAGTGGTGCGACTGAGTATGATTTTTACGAATTGGAAGTGCTTGATAAAGACGGAAATAGTGTTCCTTATGAATTTAAGAGTTACTTAGATAATTATTTATTACTAAAAGACAAAGATTATAATAATGCTGCTAGAATTTTGATGTATGTTAATATGGATATAGTATTTGATAGTCCTATTGATATAGAAAATACTAGTATTAGAATTACTTATAAGAATGTTAAAGGAGAACTTAACGGAATAGACTTCAGAGCTTATATGACTGATGAGTATGTATCAAATAACTATGCAGGATATAGTACAATTAATACTCATGTGTGTGACAATGAAAAGTGTGTGTTTACAGCTAAGATAGATAAAAGACAAATGAGTACAACTGATGTTGTTGTAAAAACTAAGGTTTATAAATATAGAGACACTTTATATAAGTGCTATGACAAGGTTAAAATTTATGCTCCAGGATATTATGAAAACTTAAGTGGATACATAAAGGACGAAGAAGACTACATTGTTACAAATAGCTTGACTACTGAAGAAATTGATAAAATAATAAGCGAAAATATGAACTTAGTAAGTGAACAAAATAAAGAATTAATTTCTGAAGTGATTAAGTTAAAGAGTGAACTAAATAATAAAGAAGATATACTTAAAAAGATGGCTGAATTTGAAAGGTTAGTTAAGTCTACTAGCGAAGATAATACTGATATGCTTGATAAGTTAGCTAGTTTAGAAACTCTCATTAAGAATGACAACATTAGTTATGAAAGTGTTATTAATAAACTTAGTGAATTAGATAGTAAAAATAGTAACTTTGATATGACAGAACTTAAAGATTTTATTACTAAAGCTAGTCAAAAGGAAGATACCACAGTAAAAAACATGAGTAACACAAATACAGAAAATAAAGAAACTAAAGAAAAAATAGCTTTTGTAACTAGGGAGGATGAAAGTGTTCCAGTTAAAACTAATATATTTATTTTGGTGTTTGGAGTTATGTCTTTTCTAATTAGTTTAGTAGTGCTTATTAAAAATGTCGTAAAATGTAGAAAGAAATAATTATCTAGTTATGTCGAATATGTATAAATTTAATAAAAAATGTTCTATATTAGTTACAAGGACTGATAATATGTTAAAAATTAATATGGAGTTTAGTAAAGGAATACTGTGGATAAGATTAGATGGTATATTAAATAAAACTACTTCTAATACATTTGATGACGAAGTTATACCTGTTATTTTAAAACATGGGATAAAGTATGTGGTTGTTAATTTAGATAAAGTTAATGTTATAGATTTAAAAGGAATAGAAAGTTTAATTTCTTTAAATGAAGTGGTAAGGTCAATGAACGGGAAGACAACTTTATGTAGTCTTTCTAATAGGGAAGTAAAGAATATCTTAAATAAAAGTGAATATAATAACACTTTTTATGAAACGAGTAATGAATTAACCGCACTGGGAGTGATGAAAATATGATAATGAGTATAGAAGAGCTGTTAACTCAAAATAAAAATTTTATTTATAAGATAGCTTCAAAATATAGTAAATACTATAATATAGACGATTTATTTCAAGTTGGGGCAATTGGATTTATTAAAGCATACAAAAATTATAAGAAAGTTGATACTAAATTTACAACATATGCTTATAAATACGTACTTGGAGAAATAATTGAGTTTATTAAAAACGATAGAACTATTAAAGTAAGTAGTGATAACTTGAAACTCTTTAAACTTTATACAGAAACTAAGGAGTACTTGTCTAAAGAAATGAATATGGTGCCTACGCTCTATCAAATAAGTGATTATTTAGGTATTGATGAAGTTGTTTTAGCAGATGCAATAAACAAAAGTGAGTTTGCAATTAGTTTAGAAGAAAACTTAAATAATGATGAATTTACTTTAGAAAAAGTTGTAGGACTAGATGATACTAACAACATTGATATGTTAATTGACTTAAAAAGCGAACTACTAAAGCTAAAAGAAGATGAAAGAAAGTTAATCGAACTAAGATATTTTACTGGATATACTCAGAGTGAAGTTTCTAATATGCTTGGAATGTCACAAGTACAAGTTTCTAGATGTGAAAGTAAAGTACTAAAGAAAATAAAGGAAACAATGACTGTATAACTCAAAATAACTTGTCCATATTAATAATGGGTGAGTTATTTTGAATTTAAAAGAATATAAGAAAATTGTAAGTAAACATTCTAAAAAAGAAGATATATTTAAAAACGTAATAGTTGCTTTTTTAGTCGGTGGACTAATGGGAGTAATTGGTGAATTAATATTTAAGTTTTTCAGTGTTAACTTAGGATTAACTGATAGTGAAAGCTTTATGTACTTAATGATTGTGCTCGTTGTTGTTTCTTCTATATTAACAGGTCTAGGCTTTTTTGATAAGATAGTTAGCTTTGCAAAGTGTGGATTAATTATACCAACTACAGGGTTTGCTCATGCAATGACTTCTAGTGCGATGGACCATAGAAGCGAAGGATTAATTAAAGGAATAGGTAGTAACATCTTTAAAATGACTGGGTCAATAATACTGTATGGATTAGTTTCTGCTTTCTTTTTTGCAATAATTAAAGGAGTGGTAATGTGACAATATATTTTAAAAATGCCTATATAAAAAATGCTTATTCAGTAGTTGGAAGAAATGAATATGATATAAGTATTAAAGGAGATTTACATATAAACGATTACTATTTATCTAAAAAAAGCTTTGAACAAGGAGAAAGTGAGTTACTTATAAAAAGTATAAGCGGACTATTAAGTAAATGTAAAAAGAAAGAAACGGATATTGATGTAGCACTTTCTGGAGACTTACAAAATCAAATTTTAGCTAGTACTTTAGCCTATAGAAACTTTAACATTCCATTTTTAGGACTATATAGTGCGTGCGCAACATTTTGCGAAGGCTTGATAATTGGATCAAATCTTTTAGAAAATAAAGGTATAAACAATATTATAATAAGTACTTCTGCAAATAATTTAGCTAGTGAAAAGCAATTTCGCTTTCCAATTGAGTATGGTGCAATTAGAAAATACGTTAATACTTTTACTGCAACTGCTGCTGTGAGTACTCTTTTAACTAAAGAGAAAACAGAAATTAAAATAGAAAGTGCGACAATTGGTACTGTAGTTGATATTGGATATAATGACGCGAACAACTTTGGAGCTGTAATGGCTTTGTCTGCTAGTAAAACAATTAGTGAACACCTAAAAGAAACTAATAGAAGTAGTGAATACTATGACATTATTTTAACAGGTGATCTTGGAGTATACGGAGTTGAGATTTTAAAAGAACTATTGAGAAATGAATATAAAATTAATGCTACAAACATAGTTGATGCAGGAAGTATACTACTAAAAGATACTAGTGTAGTTGCAGGTGGAAGTGGTCCAGTTTGCTTGCCACTTATACTATTTAATAAGATTTTAAAGGAAAAATATAAGAAAATACTACTTGTTGCAACTGGCGCACTTCATTCAAAAACAAGCGTTAATTTAAAAGAAAGTATTCCTAATATTTCACATGTAGTGAGTTTGGAGGTTTTATGATATATTTAAATGCTTTTATAGTATGCGGGGTAATATGTGCAGTTGGTCAGTTAATAATTGAATACACTAAGTTAACGCCAGCACATGTTAATACATTTCTAGTTATAGTGGGTGCATTCTTGTCTATGGTTGGTGTATATGATAAATTAATTGGCTTTAGTGAAGCTGGTGCAAGTGTGCCTATAACTAACTTTGGACATATTCTTTTTAAAGGTGCATATCTAGGGCTAAAAAACAATGGAATAACTGGACTTTTAAACGGAATATTAGCTAGTTCAAGTGGTGGATTAACCATTACTATAATCAGTGCTTTTCTAATAAGTTTAATTTTTAAACCAAAACATTAAAAAAATTACAAAAATACTAGAGAATTCTCTAGTTTTTTGGTATACTTATAATGAAAGAGTGGGAATAAAAATGGAAGAGATATTAAAAAGAGGTTTAATTATTATATTAGTAATGGTTATAGTATTACTAGTTTATTACATTTTAAAAGGTGTTTTACTTACTAAATTAGGTAAACTTAAAAATGATAAAAAAGTATGGTTTGCTTGGGTTCCAATACTAAATACATATTATTTAGGTAAACTAACTTTTAATAAGACAGTGGGTGCAATATTAGTAGCGCTTAATGTTCTTACTTTAAGTGGAAGTACTACTATAAATATTAGTTTTCTAAGTTTGTTACCAAGTAGTGTAAGCGTTATTATACTTATACTAAATTCACTAATCAATATAGCTTTGCTTATTTATTCAGGAGTTTTAATTAAAAAGTTAAAATCTACTATAGTAAGTGAAGAAGTAAATACAAAAGTAGAAGATTCTGCACCTATTATTGAAGAGTTGGATTTAGGTGGAAATGAAGATAATATTGAAATAGTAGATTTAAGTAATGAAGGTGGAGTTGTTAATACTCTTGAACAAAAGAAAGAAAACAAGTTTACCATAATAATACTTGCTGTAATTTTAGTTTTTGCAATTTTACTTCCTACGATAAGTGGTATATTTAATCCAAAAGATAACACTATTGATAACACAAAGCCTAACGAAATAAAATATACTGAGACTACTAAGGATGGACTACTTACTATTGGAAAAGAGACTGGAAACATTACTGCAAAGAATGTAAGATTTTATAATTTTTCTAAGCAAAGTGGAAATATAATTAGTTTCATCTATTTACCAGAAGATGAAATAAAAAATGTAAATGAGTCTAACTTATTTATACAATTATATGATGAAAAGAAAAACATTATTTATAGAACTAAATTTACTAGTGATACTGTATTAAGTAGAAGAGTAAGTGAAACATACACAATAAACACTAATAGTGAGATATACAAAAATGCTTTCTATGCTTCAATAGTAATTCTAAAAGATACAGATTTTTCAGTAGTTGATAATATCATGGTATGTAAATATACTACAACTGATGGAAACTACAACATAATAAATAAAGTAACATATAACTTTAGTAAAAACGGACTAGCAAGCTATGAAGTAGATAAATCTGTAGTTAAAATAGGACTAGAAGAAAGTAATGTTTATAAAGATAGCTTTCAAAAAGAAGCAAGTTATTTAAAGGAAAATGTGGAAAACTTAACTGTTACTGATACAAACATAAAATATAAATTAAATTTAGTTACTTATAGTAGTCAAAAATATTCTCCACTTTATAAATTAGGTACTACTATTAAAGAAATAAAAACTAATGAAGAAAATAATAACTGGAGTTGTAGCAATGAATAATTTTTTAATAGGGGATTTTGAAGGACCTTTAGATTTACTTTTACATTTAGTAAAACAATCTAAAATAGAGATAAGTGAAATAAAAATAGTAGATATAACTGAACAATATTTAGATTATCTTAAAAAAATGGAAGATATGAATTTAGATATTGCTAGTGAATACTTGGTAACAGCGAGTGAATTAATTGAAATGAAAAGTAGATATCTTTTACCAAAGCCTCCTAAAGAGGAAGAAGATAGTGAGTATCTAATAGACCCTGAAACTGAATTAAAAAGAAGATTACTAGAGTATCAAAAGTATAAAGAAAGCACAGAAGTATTTAGAAGTCTTATTGATAAAAGAAGTAATTATTATACAAAAGTACCTGAAAAAAGAGAACTTTATACTGAAGAAAAACTAGAAAATACTGAGAATGTAACTGCAAGTGATTTACTTCTTGCTTTACAAAAACTTCTTGAAAGAAAAGAGTATTCAAAACCAATAAATACTAAAATTACTAGAAAAGAGTTGTCAGTTAGTGAAAGAACTGCTAAAATAAGAAGTATATTGAAAAAAGAAAAAAGGGTTGACTTCCTAAGTTTATTTGATGAGTTAACTAGACCTTACATAGTTGTAACATTTCTTAGCATACTTGAAATGGCTAAAGATAAGGAAATAATTTTAAAACAAGAGGCAAACTTTGGAAGAATTATTCTTGAAAGAGTTGATTAATTATGAATTTAAAAAGTGTAACTGAAGGAATTTTATTTGTAGTAGGAGATGAGGGGATTACTTTAAAAGAGTTATCTGATACTTTAGGTGTTAGTGAGAATGAAGTTAAAGAAATCTTGTCAAATCTAAGACATGACTATGAAAGCAATGAACGAGGACTTAGAATTAGTTTCTTAGGTAATACATTTAAACTTACTACAAAGAGTGAACATAAGATGTATTACGAAAAACTTGTAACTGATTCAAAGACATTCACATTAAGTAATGCAAGTTTAGAAGTTTTGGCTATAATTGCTTACAATGAACCTATTACAAGAGTTAAGATTGACGAGATAAGGGGAGTTTCTAGCAGTCAAATAGTTAGAAAACTTTTAGCTAGAGGTTTTATTAAAGAATGTGGTAAAGATAATAGTATTGGTAAACCAAATTTGTATAAGACTACAAATGAATTCTTAGATTATTTTGGACTTGCTACTAAAGAAGACTTACCTAAACTTGATATTAAAGATAGTCCAGTAGATAATAGTGAAGTTGAACTATATAAATCTAATTATAAAGAAAATGACTAGTTATTTAAAACTAGTCATGATTTTTTTTATGTGGTGCTCGCCCAGGGACTCGAACCCTGACATATTTCTATACACGATTTTGAGTCGTGCGCGTCTACCAATTCCGCCACGCGAGCAGTAACTTAATTATATATTAAAATGATAGAAAAAGCAAGAGGTTTATCTTGAAGTTTTATAGTTTATGCATACGAAAATTTGTTCTTTTTTTGTATTGATTTAACTTGCTAACTATGTTATAATTTATACATGGATTATTTAATTTGTTAGGTGTCACCGAGTCTTCTAAGAGAGGGGTGATAATTATGTCAAAAAAAGACTTTTTAATAATAGCATTAATCATAATTATTTTTTTATTAATATTCATTATAATTAAACAAAAATAAAAAAGCACCTGATTTTACCATAGCCGGTGCTTTTAAAACAAATAAACAACAGGTGACACTTAACAGTGAAATTAAATGTTCCTTTTTTATTATATGAAGATTTCTCTTCCGTATACATTATACTAAATTATTTAAATTTATGCAATACTTACACTTTATTTTAAGTAAGTGTTTATCTTGAACTTTTTCTTGCTCGTTCTTTAACTAAGTTTTCTAATTCTATCATTGTTAACTTTGATAACTCTAGTTCTTTTTGTTCTAACTCTTTGGTGTCAATATCAGTAATTAGTCTATTAAACATAGTTTTATATTGTTGCATGTCATTATCACTTTTCTTAACAAACACTCCTACAATGTCATAGATGTTGTCTTTAATATGTTTAGTGACTATTCTTACTTGATCGTACCTTAATTCAGTATACCCACTTGCTTTTTTATTGTTTGATAAGCTCTTAAATTCTTTTGAGACTACTTTTCCCATAGTAAACCTATTTAACAAATCAAGCACTGTATCATAATACTCATTAGGAACATTTTTCATATCTTGAATTAATCTACTTTTAGTTGGGTTAGTAGTTGGGTGTGTAAAAACAAGTTGTCTTTCTTTAACACTTAAAGTTTCTTCTGTGATATCTTCTTCTGTTAATTCTAACTTACTAATTTCTTCATAATATTTTCTTATATCAATATATTTATTTAGTAATTTATAGTATGCAGTTATAGCTTCTTTTCTAAGTGGTTTATTAATATATGTTTCTAAATCATTGACTATCTCATAATATTCAAGCATATCATAAATGAAACTTTTTAATACTTCATTTACAACATATCTAAATTCATTGTCTTCAGTAATAAATCTTTTATAACTATCTAAAGAGTTAGCAACATCATCTTCATAAATGATATAACTTTTAATTTCAGCAACTTTTTTATCTAAAGTTTCTTTTCTACTTCTTCTAATTTCTACTGTGTCTAATTCTTCAAAACCACCATTTAATATATTTGGTAGTTCGTTATATAAGTCATTAGTATTTTGTTCTTCAGTAGCATTTGTAGATTTTAAGTTCCTATTATAATACTCAATTTCATTACACAAAAGTAAGTCTTCTTTTGTTTCTATAATTCCTTTTGTTTCATAGTATCCTATGATTTTCTTAACATTGATAATATCATATTTACTTTCAAGTATAGGTGTATCATTTTTAATTGCAAGTGTTACTCTATATGCTGAAGACACTCTGTTTCTGTTGTTTCTAATTTGTTTATCTAGAGTTTTAAATCTTTCTAAATCAGTTTTGTATTCTAAATTTAATTTTGTTATAAAAGATTTCATATCATCAACATCATTATTTAACATCTGATTTAAATATTTATAGAATAAATTACTGTAATCATTATTGTTATAGATACTGTTTAATAAAATATCAATATTCAAACTATGCTCTTTCATGTTAGTGTAACTCATGTCTAAGTAAGTTAAAACTTCATTAAAAAGTGATATTTTAATTTCTAAATCTTTGTATTCTTCTTTTAATGCTTTGTTTTCAGATATATAATTATTTAATAGTTCAACTATTCTTTCTTTGTTTGTCATATCGTTCCTCCAGTTAAATTATATCATATTTTTAAATAAATTATAAAAAAATATGGTAAAATAGTACAAAATATAGTAAAATAATAGTATGTTTTAAAGGAAGTGAGAAAAAATGGAGAAAATAAGAACAAGATTTGCACCTAGTCCTACTGGATATATGCATATCGGAAATTTAAGAACAGCTTTGTATGCTTATTTAATTGCAAAACATACTGGTGGCGATTTTATTTTAAGAGTAGAAGATACTGATCAAAAAAGGTTAGTAAATGATGCTATGAAAATTATTTATGATTCGTTAGAAGAAGTAGGTATAATTTACGATGAAGGACCCGGCAAAGAAGGAGATTGTGGACCCTATACTCAGTCAGAAAGGTTACCAATTTATAAAGAATATGCAGAGAAACTTATTGAATTAGGTGGAGCACATTATTGCTTTTGTGAAAATAAAGAGTATGTTGATGATGACTCTCACACAGAATTAAAAGATGATCCATGCAAATATTTATCTAAAGAAGAAATTGATAAAAAATTAAGTAATGGGGATGAGTATGTTATAAGACAAACTATTGAAAAAGAAGGCACAGTGGAATTTGTTGATGCTATTTATGGAACAACATATGCTGAAAAAAGATTACTAGATGAGGGCGTATTACTTAAGTCAGATGGCTTTCCAACATACAATTTTGCTAATGTAATAGATGATCATTTAATGAGAATTAATTGTGTAGTAAGAGGAAATGAGTATTTATCTTCAACACCAAAATATAACGTTATGTATGAAAAGTTTAATTGGGAAAAACCTATGTATATACATCTTCCACCAGTTATGAAAGACGAACATGCTAAATTAAGTAAGAGAAATGGTGATGCATCATTCAATGATTTAGTTAAAAAAGGTTATCTTCCTGAAGCAATATTAAATTATATTACATTGTTAGGATGGGCTCCTCCAACAGAAGAAGAAATTTATTCTTTAGAAGAGTTAGTTAAAGTATTTACTATTGATAGAATAAGTAAAAGTCCTGCTATATTTGATATTGAAAAATTAAGATGGATGAATGGAGTATATATAAGAAATAAGTCTTTAGAGGAATTTAACGATATTGCAAAAAAATATTATAGTGAGTGGATTCTTAATAATTTAGATGTACTAGAACTTAGTAAAACTATTCAAAATAGAACAGAAGTATTGACTGATATTCCTGAAATGATTGATTTCTTTGAAAAGTTACCAGAATATGATAATGAATTATATATTAACAAAAAAATGAAAACAGATTTAGAAATATCAAAAACTGCTTTAGATATTTCATATAAAGAATTATCGGCTTTTGATAAATGGAATAATTTTGATGAATTACATAATTTCTTATTATCTCTTGCTGAAAAATACGAAATGAAAAATGGACAAATCTTATGGCCACTTAGAGTTGCTTTATCTGGAAAATTAAAAACACCAGGTGGGGCAGTGGAAATAGCATATTTATTAGGTAAAGATGAATCATTAAGAAGAATTGAAAAGGGTATTGTAAAAGTTAGTTAATTATGAAATTGTCAAAATATAATTATGTTATAAAATCAGAAAAAGAAATTTTAATTTGGAATACAATTAAAGAATCATTAATGACATTTACAAAAGAATATTATGATAATTTGGTTAATGAAAAATTTGATATATTTTCTGATGATGAAATTAGAATTTTAATAAAAAATGGAATTTTAATAAATGATAATGTATTTGAATTAGAAAATATATTAAATAGAAAAAAAGAATTGGAAAATAGTGATTCTTCATCATATACTATAGCTTTGACACAAAACTGTAATGCACATTGTTATTATTGTTATCAAAGTGAAAATGTATTTGAAAAAAATCGTAAACTAACAAAAAAAGATTATGATAAAATTGTAGATTTTATATTAAAAACAAAAAATGATAAAGTAAAAATCACTTGGTTTGGTGGAGAACCATTAATTAGAAGTGATATTATAAACTATATCAGTACTGAGTTAACTAATAAAAATGTAGATTTCCGTTCAGTAATTATTACAAATGGTTTGTTATTAAATTCATTTGATAATTTTACTTTAAAAAATAAATGGAATATCAATGAAATTCAAGTAACTTTTGATGGATTATATGAAAATCATGATAAAAGAAAATGTTTTGATTTTGGAAAAAACAATTTTGAAAAAATAATTGAAAAATTAAAGGAAATATTGAAAAACAATATTAAAGTTAAAATTAGAATTAATATTTCTAAAGATAATTATAATGAAATTAATGATATTTTTGATTATTTTGAAATTACATTTAAAGATTATGATAATTTCAAATATTATTATTCATATTTGACTGATGATTTAAATTTATATGATTATGCCTTTAATAAAAACGAAATAGAGAAAATTAATCCACAAATATATCAAAGATATATGAAAAACAGAGAAATGGTATTACCAAGAAATAGAAGAGTTTATTGTGGAGCACAGAATCCAAATTCGTTCTTTATAGATATTTATGGAAATTTATTTAGGTGTGAGCATGACTTTTGGTGTTCTGATAAAATTTTTATGAATATTGAAGAATTCGATTGTGACAAATTTAAAAATTCAAAAAATACTATTCTTAGTCAAAAGTGTAAGGAATGTGTATTTTTGCCAATTTGTCAAGGTGGATGTATTAGAAATGATTTTAATGAATGTCCACAATTTATTAGTAATATTGTAGGATATCTTAAAGAGAGAAAGGAGAAATAAAATGAAAGAATTAATTGAAGCAATTTTAATTAAATGCTATTCCAGTGATTCTGATTGTGGCCATTATCAATTAGACGACGATGGAAATTGTTCAATAGACCTTGATGATGGTTGTGATTGTGATTCATACATGAATGCTAATTAAAAAATATTGAAAAATTATCACGCATATGGTAAAATTATATGCGTGAATTGGCCTGTTGGTGAAATGGTTAACACACAAGCCTCTCAAGCTTGCATTCACGGGTTCAAATCCCGTACAGGTCACCATTTTGAATATTAATCCTCTTTATGAGGTTTTTTATATATTAATCAAAGGATGTGGGAATAATGGTTTTGGACTATAAAAAAGACATGTATCAAAGTACCGATACTCTTTATATTGAGAAAGTAATAAATGAGTCAAAAAAGTTACTTGAAGGATATGATAAACTAAGTAATAGAGATTTATACGAAATTACAAATGTGCTTTTTGATATAAAGATTAGTGATGAAGAAAAAGATTATCTAAAGAAAGAGTGTATTAACTTATATGATTATGTATCTTCTGATATAAGAGAAAACTATGACAAGTATTCATATTTTTATAGTGTGAATTTTGTACTTCATACTTTGGAACTTAATTTACTATTTAGTCATGATTTAACTAAAAGGGATACTAGAATAAAATTAAGAAATTTGACTAACAGAATGAGACACATTAATTGACTTTGTTGTGAATAAAATTTATAATATAATAAGGAAGTGATAAAAATGGAAAAAACATTTTATATAACAACACCAATATACTACCCAAGTGGTAAATTTCATATTGGAACAGCTTATACAACAATTTTAGCTGATGCTTTAGCAAGATATCATAGACAAAAAGGTGAAGACGTGTACTTCTTAACTGGACTTGATGAACACGGAGAAAAGATACAAAAGAAGAGCATGGAAGAGGGAATTACTCCTCAAGAGTACGTTGATAGAGTAGCAGATTATACTAAAAATTTGTGGAAACTTTTAAACATAACTAATACTGGGTTTATTAGAACAACTGATAAAAGTCACATGGAAAGTGTAAGTAAGGCTTTTTTAAAACTTTATAATCAAGGAGATATCTATCTAGGAAAATATAAAGGAAAATATTGTGTTCCATGTGAGACATTTTATACTGAAAGTCAATTAGTTAATGGAATGTGCCCAAGTTGTGGTAGAGAAGTTAAGGAAGTTGAAGAAGAGACTTATTTCTTTAATATGAAGAAGTACGAAAGTAGATTAAAAGAATTTTATAAAGAAAATCCTGACTTTTTAGTACCTGTTACTAAGAAAAATGAGATAATGAACAGTTTTATTAATGTTGGTATAGAAGATTTATGTATTTCTAGAACTACTTTTGACTGGGGAATACCTGTACCTAATGACTCTAAACACGTTATGTATGTATGGCTTGATGCGTTACTTAATTATGTTACTGCTTTAGGATACAATAGTGATAATGAAGAGTTATTTAAGAAGTATTGGCCTGCTAATGTACAGATAATTGGAAAAGATATATTAAGGTTCCACGCTATATACTGGCCTATATTCTTGATGGCATTAGATTTACCACTTCCAAAGAAACTTTTTGTTCATGATTTTATAATGATGGTAAGATGAGTAAGAGTAAAGGTAATACAATATATCCTGATGTACTCGCTGAATCCTATTCAGTAGATGCAGTAAGATACACTATATTAAGAAGTTTACCTTATGGACAAGATGGAGAATTTACACCTAGTTCATTTATTCAAATATATAATACAGAGTTATGTAACGATTTAGGAAATCTTGTTAATAGAACTATTGCAATGATTAATAAATATTTTGATGGTGTCATTAGTAAGGGCACAAAAGAAACAGAGTTTGACAAGTTGTTAGACCATTATATTAGAAATGAAATAATGATGTATGAAGTAGAAGTTAATAACATAAATATTCAAAATGCACTAAGTCACATAATGAACATAGTTTCAAGGACTAATAAATATATAGATGAGACTATGCCTTGGGTTTTATTTAAAGAAGGTAAGACTGAAGAGTTAAAGAGTGTAATGTATAATTTGTACGAAAGTATTAGAAAAGCTGCAATACTCTTTATGCCTTATATACCAGAAAGCAGTGAAAAGATATTTAATCAATTAAATGTTAGTGAAGAAGATAAAGCGTTTGACTCATTAACAAGTGAAAAAGATTTAAGTGGTAATAAGGTTATAGAAAAAGGTATACCTTTATTTGAAAGACTTAAGGAAGAGGAAGAGATAAGTAGACTTACAGAACTAATGAAGACTAGTAATTAGTTCTTTTTTCTTTACAATGATTTTACTTTACATGTGTAAATATGCTTTTCTTTAATTATTAGATTTGATACAATAAATAAGGAGAGTGAACAAAATGAAAAATGTAGGAACAATGAGTATAGGAGTAAGAACCGGAGTTATAAAAGAAGGGGATAACTTAGCAGAAATTACAGTAAACAGTGTACTTAACGCGTGTGAAGAGTTAAATTTACCTTTAGAAAACAAAGATATTATTGCTATAACTGAAGCGGTTGTTTCAATTAGTATGGGTAACTATTGTACAGTAGACGATATTGTCAAAGATTTACAGTCTAAGGTTAAAACTAGACACTTAGGGATAGTGTATCCAATTTTAAGTAGAAATAGATTTGCTGTTTTACTTTCAGCTTTCGCGCGTGCTATGGATAAGATAACTTTTGTACTTAGTTATCCATCAGATGAAGTAGGCAATGATATTTTAGATAAAGAAAAACTAAATAATTCTAAAATTCCTTTATCTAATTATGTTATGTCAGAAAGTGAGTACACTGAGTTATTTGGAGACTTTAAGCATATTTTTACAGGTGTTAATATGGTAGACTTTTATAGGGATATTTGTAAAAAAGAGAACTGTGAAGTTGAGTTTGTATTTTCAAATGACCCAGAAGTAATACTTAATTATACTAAAGATGTATTGTGTGCAGATATTCACACTAGAAATACTACTAAAGAGAAGATTTTAGCTAAAGAAAAAGTGAATGTTTTAACACTAGCTGATATACTTAACAAAAGTGTTGATGGAAGTGGATATAATTCTAAATATGGTCTTTTAGGAAGTAACAGGGCTACTGAAGAAAAGGTTAAGTTGTTTCCTGAAAACGGTAGTACTTTTGTTAATAAAGTTAAAGATTTATTTAAAGAAAAAACTAATAAAGATGTTGAAGTAATGATTTACGGGGATGGGGCGTTTAAAGACCCAGTAGGTAAGATATGGGAGTTAGCTGACCCAGTTGTAAGTCCAGCTTATACTGAAGGTTTAGAAGGTTCTCCAAATGAGATTAAACTTAAATATTTATCTGATAATAAGTTTTCTAATTTAAAAGGAGAAGAGTTAAACGAAGCTATTAAGACTGAAATCAGAAAAAAAGAAAGTGAGTTAAAAGGGTCAATGGTAAGTCAAGGTACTACTCCTAGAAGATACACTGATTTAATAGGAAGCTTGTGTGATTTAACAAGTGGAAGTGGAGACAAAGGAACACCTGTAATACTAATTAAAAATTATTTTAAAAATTATAGCAATTAAAAAAGCCACATTAATGTGTGGCTTTACTCGTTTATAGTATCATAAATCAACTTGCATATTTTTTCTTTTGAAGATACAGAAGATATCTTTTTAAGCTTGTTTCTATATGAATTTATTATAAAAGGATAATTTAAACAAAGACTTATTTTCCTTTTAAGTGAAATAGGGGTAGTTGCTTTCATTCCAAAGTGATTTTTTAAAATATATTTCATATTAAACACTTCACTACTATTAGATGGCGAAGTTAATATTAAAGGCTTCCCCATAAGAATACACTCGTTTATAGTTGAGCTACCTGGCTTTGAAATTATAACGTCACTTACACTTATTAAATTAGTTATATCTTTAGTGTAACCTAGAACTAATACATTCTTAATATCGTTTTTGTATATGTATTCTTCACATTTAACTTTTAAAGATATGTTTTTACTTGTGGCAAGAATGTAGTAAACTGGTAAATCTTTTTTTATGATAGTTTTAAAATATTCAAAACCTCTTTC
>Ga0256404_1008162_pt1 | contig 15953 bp, 20 predicted proteins | sample RumenRJG_01DNA_FD_185990 | JGI IMG/M metagenome (GOLD analysis project Ga0256404, IMG submission 185990) | Bovine rumen microbial communities from Lethbridge, Alberta, Canada - RJG_01 | ecosystem: Host-associated > Mammals > Digestive system > Stomach > Rumen | place: Canada: Alberta | collected...
AGAGATTTTTTCGCGTGGCACGAGCGAGCTTATCGCGGCAGCACGGGCACTCAAAAAAGGAAAGATCCTGGGGTTTTTGGCTGATCAGGATGGTGGTCCGGGTGGTGCCTTTATTCCGTTTTTGGGCAAGATTGCTTCAACGCCGATGGGCGCAGCAGTATTTTCCCGCAAGTTCAATTCTCCGGTCATTCCCGCGTTTATCCTGCGCCAGCCAAATGGCAAACATAAGGTGGTTGTCGGCGAGGCCATGCGCTATGAGGATACAGGCGATACGGATAAAGATCTGTTTGACTTTACGGTGCGCATGACCAAGGTCGTGGAGCAGGTAATCCGCGAGAATCCTACCCAGTGGCTCTGGTTTCAGAAGCGCTGGAATACGACGCCGGATATGCAGAAGACGGGCAAACACCATACTGTCAAGGCACGGGAGGCTGAAGGATGAGTAAGAGGACAAAGGCCCTGCTGGCAGCCGGGCTGGCGATTTTTGCAGCATTGGTCGTCTGGACAGTGACGACAATACCCGAGGTGCCCGCTGATAAAGCGAAGGTAGAAGTGCCGAAAACCATGTCATATGAAGGCAATACACTCAGTGAGGAAAAAGATGGGCGTAAGCTGTGGGAGTTGACAGCGGAGCGTATCGATATCGATGTCGAGACGCAGGATGTTAAGCTGGTAAATATCACAGGTCATTTTTATGCAGAAGATGGCCGTACGGTTGAAATCAAGGCGGCTGAGGGAACGTTTGAAAATGCGACGAAAGATGTCGCAGTCAAAGGAAATGTGGACATCCATACCAGTGATGGAGCAAGCCTTACAGGGCAGGAACTGCGCTGGCAGGCCAAGGAATCCATGCTCGCCGCTATTGGCGACGCAGTGGCGGAAAAGGATGATATGAAAATCAGCGGCGACCGCATCGAGAGTACGGATGGTTTCAATAAAATCAAGGTTATCGGCAAGGCACACCTTGTCAAGGGAGGAGAGAACAAATGAGCAAGTTGAAAAAGATACTGCTGGCACTGGCAGTAAGCGCGGCTTTACCGATGAGCAGCATGAGCGCTGCTGGTGAGCCGGCAGAACTTGATGCCGATACGGTCACTTATGATATGAGTACTGGTGTCGCCACGGCAACGGGGGATGTGCTCATCAGACGGGGAACGTCCCGCATTACGGGGGCTAAGGCCACGTATAATTCCAAGACACAGGAGGCCATGGTAGAAGGTAGCGTTATTGCTATGCACGATGGTATGCGTCTTACCTGTGCAAAAGTGGTATCCGACGGCCAGGGGCATATCCTGGCGTCTGGAAATGTGCAGGGCGCGCAGGCCGATAAAGGGTTTTCCAGTGAACGGGTTGACTATTATCCGGATCAGGGCAATTATGTGCTGATGCCGCAGGGCGGCACGCTGGTAAATGCCGATGCGACTTTCACGGCCAGCCGCATTGAAGGCTGGCTGGACGAGGAACATTATGTCGGCACAGGCAGTGCGCATTTGGTCAGTCCGGCACGCAATATGGAAGCCGGCGGCGATACGATGGATTATCAAGGCAAGGCGCAGGGTGTTGTAGTTGTCACGGGCAATGCCTGGGCAACCCAGGATAATAACACGCTCAAGAGTAATCGCCTGACGCTCTATCTTGCGCAGGATGGGCAGGCTAAGGTAAAATAAACGGATAGACGATTATCTGGTTTTGGAGGGCATGAGCTTTGCATATCGAAGCGAAGAATCTGGTAAAAAAATTCAAGGAGCGGACAGCTGTTGATAGGGTGTCCCTGCGGGTAGATAAAGGTGAGATCGTTGGCCTTTTGGGGCCAAACGGTGCTGGCAAGACGACATCGTTCTATATGATCGTAGGACTTGAGCGCCCTACGTCTGGCGAAGTGTATCTGTCGGATATCAATATCACACAGCTGCCGATGTATCGCCGGGCGGAACTTGGCATCAGTTATCTGACACAGGAGGCATCGATTTTCCGTAAGCTTACGGTGCGTGAGAATATCATGGCTATCCTTGAGACGACCAAGCTTTCCAAAGCGGAACAGATTACAAAATATAAGGAACTCATTGAGGAGTTCCATATCGGTCATGTACAGGAGCGTAAGGGAACGGAGCTTTCGGGAGGCGAGCGCCGCCGCGTGGAGATTGCGCGCTGTCTGGCGCTGGAGCCGCAGTTTATTCTGCTCGATGAGCCGTTTGCCGGTGTCGATCCGCTGGCAGTGGCAGATATCCAGGAAATCATCCAGTATTTGCGCCAGCGAGGCATGGGGATACTGATTACGGATCATAATGTACGGGAAACGCTGCATATCGTCAATCGTGCTTATATCCTCAGTGAAGGGAAAATCCTGCTGGAAGGCGATAGCCAGACCATCGCGAACAGTCCGGTGGCCAAGAAATTCTACCTCGGCGAGAATTTCACGCTTTGATTGGAGAAAGAACGATGCATTTTAGAATCTTAGATAAATATATATTCCGCGAGGTATTTCTGACCTTTTTGTTCGGCATTGCGGCATTTACAGCTGTTTTTGTCGGGTCGGGAACGCTTTTTAGCATTGCCAAATACATCACGGAATACGGTGCTTCCCTGCAGTCGGTAGTAAAGATATTCGTGCTGGGGCTGCCGGGGGTCATCATGTGGACGTTTCCGATGTCCATGCTGCTGGCAAGTTTGCTGACTTTTGGCAAACTTTCGAGCTCGAGCGAAATCACGGCTATGAAGTCATGCGGTATCAGCTTTTCGCGTATTGCAGCTCCGGCGGTAATCATGGGCTTTGTAGTCAGTATCGGTGCGATTGCCTTTAATGAATACGTTGTTCCCTGGGCGAATACGGCCTACCATAATGTATTGTATTATGAAATCCAGGGAAAGAGTGGCATGAAGTCACAGGAACATATCATTCTCAAGGAGCTCGACCATGATAAGATAAAGCGTTTGGTTTATGCGCGGGCCTATAATGCCGATACACAGACGCTTCAGAGTATCACGCTGCAGGAATTCAATGCTGACAGCAAAGTCAGTCATGTCGAGAATGCTGAGTTTGCGGAGTGGAATGGCGACGAGTGGATCATGCATAATGGCATGATTTATGATATTGCGCAAGAAGATGGGCAAAGTGAGCATACGATGCGTTTCAACAAGCAGATACTTCCCATCAATGCCAATCCGAAGCAGATTGTCCGCGAGCAGAAAGAGCTCGAGGAGATGACGATGAAGGAACTGCGTGAGCAGATCGAAATCATGAAGACGCAGTATGTGGATACCAAAACGCTGGAGGCTGAGCTCTATCAGCGTGTCACTGTGCCGATGGCGAGCCTGATCTTTGCACTGGTCGGTGTGCCGCTGGGCTTACAGCCGACGCGCAATTCGTCCTCGGCAGGCTTTGCGATGAGTGTTATCATCATTTTTTGTTATTATGCTTTGATGACTTTGGGCAATGCGCTGGCACGTGGCGGTATCCTGCCGCCGATGCTGGCGGTTTGGATTCCGAATATCGTAGGCATGGTGGCAGGTTTTGTTTTGATTCGGCGGGCATCGAGGTAAGGATACTGAAACTTTGCAGGAAGGTGGAATGATGGCGGATGTATGGAGTCCTTTTGATTGCAGTACTGATCGTTACCGGCGGTGCTATCGCATTTATCGGTGATCGGCTGGGAACAAAAATCGGTAAGAAACGGTTGTCGATCTTTGGCTTGCGGCCACGGCATACATCGATCATCATCACTATTTTTACGGGCATCTGCATCACGACTTTGACCTTTGGGGTCATGGCGGCTGCCTCTGAAAATGTGCGCACGGCACTTTTTGGCATGGAACGGCTGAATCGGACAATGCTGGAGACGCAGGCCAGTCTTAAAGATGCGCAGTCAGATTTACAGGTGGCGCAGATTGAGCAGGAGCGTACTAATGATGCGCTGGCAAAGTCCAAGGAAGATGTGGAAGATCTGCGGAATCAGCAGGCGGAGCTTGAGGCTGAGTCTGCGCGGCTGCAGGAGGGCAACCGTTTGCTGGAGGCAGCTACGCAGGAGCTGACATTGCGCAATGATACTTTGTCGGCACAAAACCGTACGCTTGCTGACCAGAATGGTGAATTAGCAAATAGTAATGTACAATTGACGCAGGATAATGTTGCGCTGGAGAAGCGGGCTGCCAATTTGCGTGATGGCTTGATTACAATTCGCGAAGGGGATATAGCCTTCCAGGCTGGTGAGGTCATTGCCAGTGGGGTCATCCGTGGACATCGGCCGGTGGCTGATGTCGATCGTGACATGCAGGCCCTGGCGCAGCTGGCCAATCGTAACATATCGAATAAACTCGGGCAGGATAATTCTGACCAGGATATCTGGATTTATCAGCCGGAATATGAGGCGGCAGTGCAGCAGATTGCGGAAAGTCCGCAGGATATGGTCGTGCGCATTGTCGCTGCTGGCAACTTGTTGCGCGGCGAAGCGGTTCGCACGACATTGGCGCTGTATAAGAACAGCGTGATTTACCGGGACAAGGAATTCATCATTGCCCGTCCTTATATGCTGGATGGCGGTTCGGATGGCGAGGCCGAGCAGACCGTGATGAGTTTCCTCAAGGATGTCAATCTGGCGGCAACGACTAAGGGGATCCTGCCTGACCCAATCCGTGGTTCGGTTGGTGTCATGGAGGGCGCGCAGTTCTACGATATTGTCAATTCCCTGCGTGGCCGTCATGGTGCGGTGGTTCTGTCAGCCTATGCGAATGGCGATACGGATGCGATGGGGCCGCTACGGCTGACGTTGCGGTCGGAATTCCAGACCAATAGCGCTGTTCGTTGATTGAAAAAAGCCTTCCCTGCGGGGAAGGCTATTTTATAGGAGGAAGCATGAATATCGCAGCACTTGATCCTGGCCGGGATAAATGCGGTTTTGCCGTGCTGGCCGGCGATGGTACAGTACTTTTGCAGCAGGTTATCGCGACGGCGGAACTGGAACAGGAAGTTTTGGCAGCGCGGCGGCGTTTCCCGTTTGCCTGCCTGATCGAAGGAAATGGTACGACGAGCCAGGCGGCACGGGAACGCCTGGCTGCTGCGCTGCCGGATCTTTCCGTTATCGTGGTGGATGAATACCGTACGACGGAAATGGCGCGCGGCGCGTATTGGCGGGCCCATCCGCCCAAGGGGTGGCGGCGTTTGCTGCCGGTGACTATGCAGGTGCCGCCGGAGCCTGTCGACGATTTTGTCGCTGTGATCCTGGGGCATCGTTATTTGCAGACAAGAGAGGAAGAGAAGCATGAATCGTGAAAAACAACAGCGTCCGGGCTGGACGGAGTATTTCCTGGATATCGCCAAGGCTGTCGGCCGCCGGGCAACCTGTCTGCGCCGCCGTTATGGAGCCATTATTGTCAAGGACAAAATCATCATCAGTACGGGCTATAATGGTGCGCCGCGTGGCGAAGCGAATTGCATCGATACGGGCATTTGTGAACGCGAGCGCCTGCACGTGCCTAAAGGGCAGAATTATGAGCTGTGCGTAGCGGTACATGCGGAGCAGAACGCCATCATCAATGCCGACCCTGCGGCGATGGAAGGCGCGGCTATTTACATTGTCGGCATCAATGCCGATGGCAGCCTGGCATCGGGCAAGCCGTGCCTGCTTTGCCGCCGTATGCTGCGCAATGCCAAGCTGGGGCAGGTGATATACTACGAGACCGATGGTAGTATCGTCACTTGCCGCCCCGATGAAATCCATGATTAAGCGCTGCATTCAGCTTATTTTCATTGACACTCGGAAGTCACTGCGGTAAAATAGGCTTGCTATAAAAATTTGAATACATAGGGAAAAAGAGGTGCACTTGTATGCCGGATTATATGATGGCGTTTGTGATTGCAGCCGGTGTGGTTTTGCTCATTACGCCAGGCGTGATCTTTTTGGCGGCCAAGACGGGAGCGATGGATGCTCCTGATGCGAGAAAAGTACATAAAAAGCCGATTCCGCGAATCGGCGGGCTGGGTATCTATGCAGCGTTTATGGTAGCGATGCTCAGCATCATGTTTGTGGTGCCGTTGTCCGATGAGGTTACGAACGAACTCATTGGTCTTATGGTCGGCGGTTCGCTGATCGTGCTGGTCGGTATCATTGATGATTATAAGAATCTGCCGGCCAAGGTCAAGCTTGTCGGTCAGATTTTGGCAGCTGCAGTGCTCGTAGTTGTTTTTGATGTGCGCATCGACTTCATCACTGATCCGTTCGGTGACTATATCTATACCGAATGGTTTGCAATCCCGGTGACGATTTTCTGGATTGTTGGTCTGACGAATACCGTCAATCTTATCGATGGCCTTGATGGCTTGGCTGCTGGTGTGTCTACCATTGCGGCCATCACGATTTTCCTCGTGGCTTTGCAGCAGAGTTTCGTACTCGTAGCTGTGCTTACGGCGGCTTTGGCAGGTGCAGCCTTTGGTTTCCTTTATTACAATTTCAATCCTGCCCGCATTTTCATGGGGGATTCGGGCAGCATGTTCCTTGGCTATATGCTGGCAGGTATTTCGGTGATTGGTGCGGTGAAGAGCGCTGCGACAATTGCGCTTATCGTGCCTATTCTGGCGCTTGGCCTGCCAATCCTTGATACGACGTTTGCGATTGTGCGCCGCTATCGTGGCGGTGTGCCGATTTTCAAGCCCGACAAGGGCCATCTGCATCATCGCCTGCTTGATCTTGGCTTCAGCCAGCGTCAGGCTGTACTGCTCATGTATGTGATCAGTGCGCTTTTGGGCCTCAGTGCAGTGGCACTTACCGAGGTCAGCACGCAGATTGCCATCCTCATCGTCTGCGCGGTTGTGGTGGCAGTGCTCTTTGGGGCAAAGAAGATTGGTATTTTCCGATTGAATGACTCCGCGCATCAGCATTGAGCCCGCGGGGATATACAGCGTAAGAACCCAGAAGGCAGGTGGAGACCTGCCTTTCTTTATAGAAAGGGGATTTTTGATGGATAAGAAGAAAATCAAGGTGATGACGGTCTTTGGTACGCGTCCTGAGGCAATCAAGATGGCACCGATCGTGCTGGAGCTCCAAAAGCATGCCGACAAGATCACGCCGGTGGTAGCGGTGACGGCACAGCATCGTGAGATGCTCGATCAGGTGCTGAATCTGTTCCATATCACGCCGGATCATGACCTTGATATCATGGCGCAAGGACAGACGCTCTTTGATATCACGACAAAAGCCATGAAGGGCTTGGATGCGGTGCTATCTGAGGAAAAACCGGATATTGTGCTTGTCCATGGCGATACGACGACTACATTTGCAGGTGCTTTGGCAGCTTATTATCATCAGACGACGGTCGGTCATGTCGAAGCTGGCTTGCGCACGCATAACAAATACTCGCCATTCCCGGAAGAGATGAACCGTAAGCTTACAGGCTGCATTTCCGATCTCAACTTTGCGCCGACCCAGACAAGCGAACAGAATCTGCTGGCTGAAAATGTCAAGCCGGAGAGCATTTTTGTCACGGGTAATACGGTCATCGATGCGCTGCACCATACCGTCCGTGATGACTTTGAATTTGCGGATGACATGCTGCGCAGCATTGATTTCGAGCATAAGCGCATCATTTTGGTCACGACACATCGCCGCGAGAATCTCGGCGAACCGATGCGTCATGTCTACAAGGCATTGCGCCAGCTGACGGAAGAATTCGACGATGTAGAGGTTGTATTCCCCGTTCATAAGAATCCGAAAGTCCGCGAGGTAGTCCGCGAGGAGCTTGGCGGCCTGGAAAAAGTCCATCTGATTGACCCGCTTGATTATGAGCCGTTTGCCAATCTCATGAGCCGTGCGCATCTGATCCTGACGGATTCGGGCGGTGTACAGGAAGAGGCTCCGGCACTCGGTAAGCCGGTGCTTGTCCTGCGTGATACGACGGAGCGCCCGGAGGCTGTTGCAGCTGGTACGGTAAAGCTCATTGGTACGGATCGTGAGCGCGTATATCAGGAGGCTAAGACGCTGCTCGAAGATTCGCAGGAGTATGGCCGTATGGCTGAGTCCGTTAATCCGTATGGCGATGGCAAAGCTTCCGCGCGCATCATTCAGGCAATCCTTTATCATTATGGCCTGACGGATGAGCGTCCGGATGTGTTTGCTGGCAAGTGAGAATAAGGTAAAGCCTTCCCGCAGGGAAGGCTTTTTTTGCAGGGAGATGGCTATGGGTAAGAAAGCAGCGGAAGAACAGAAACATGAGGGCTTACGCCAGGCGGTAAAGGCTTTTTCTGTCCTGGGCGGCATCGGTATTTATTTGGTTGTCTTTGTCGGCATCTGCGTGTATCTAGGCAATCTTGCCGATGAAAAGCTGGGGCTTGGCTATGCCGGGAAATTCGTTGGTATCATCGCGGGCTTTCCTGGTGCCATCTATACACTATATCGTCAGCTTAAACAGGGGAATATGCTTTAAGTAGGGATATTATAGGAATTATCGGTATTTTGTTTTTGTAAAAAAAATACTTGCCATTCATTAACCAATCACATATAATAAAAATTGCGTCCAACAAGGATAAATCAATTTTATTGGTTTATACTAGTATAAATAAATGTTTTTTATAGCTAAATAGGAAAAATAAATAATATTTTTTCTTTGGATTTCTAGAAAACAAAAGGGATTTACGCCATCGATGTCGAAATATGACTGTTAGGCGGATGGTGTCCTACAGGGAAGTATACTATCGTCGTAAGTATTCAACGAAAACGACGGCTTTTGCTGCCGTTGGAGGAGGAATATGAAAGAAGTTTTATCGATATTCATAAAGCGCTTGGCATGTGGCCTTACAGTGGTGACACTGATGATTGGCAGCCTGCTCCTCGCAAGGGATGAGGCGGATCTGATTGGTGCGCTGCTGCTTGGGTATATGGCGGCGCTGGTGTTTGTCTGGAATATGGCCTGGCGGTTGTGGAGAATCGCTGCGGCTCCCACGGGTGGCGCAAAGAAGCAGATGCTTTGGGGACTGGTCCTCAGGATGATGGTCTTGCTATTGATCCTGCTGACAGCCGTAAAAATTTCCGCGCAAGTATTCGGGGTAACCGCACTGGGGTTTCTCATCTGTTATGGCCTGTCTATGTTCTTGCTGATACATATGAATTACGGTAAAGGATAACATTGGTTTCTTAGGGAAGGAGGTTGAGTGTATGGGCGAAGAGGTCGTTCATCGCGGAACAGAGCAAATCATGGGGTTCTCTTTTAACATGGAGACACTGTATATGACCTGGCTCGCGATGGCAATTGTCCTGTTGATCGCATTCCTGGCTACCCGCAATCTGAAGATCATTCCGAGCGGCTGGCAGAATGTCGTGGAAATCATTGTCTTGTGGCTCCACGAGCAGCTGGATGCGATGATGGGGCAGAGAGGCCGGTTCCTAGCGCCATTCATCGTGTCACTGTTCATGTTCCTGCTGGTTTCCAACTGGCTGGGACTGGTGCCGAAGATGGCATCGCCGACCAATGATCTGAACACTACACTGGCATTAGCACTCCTGGTCATTGTCATGGTACATGTACTGGGGCTTTTCATGAAGGGTGGTCACTATGTGGCGCATTTCTTCAAGCCAACGCCGGTATTTGTGATCATCAATGCGATTGAGGAAATTGCCAAGCCGATCACGCTGGCATTCCGTCTATTTGGTAACATCCTGGCAGGCGAGATCCTTATCGTCGTCCTGCTGAAACTCATGCCAATCTGGATGCCGATTCCGGCCGTTGCCTGGCTGGCGTTCAGTATCTTCATCGGCGGAGTTCAGGCCGTCATCTTCACGATGCTTTCGATGGCATATCTTGCCAATGCAGTCAAGCATGAAGAAGAGGAATCATAACTCTACTATCTGAGAAGTTTGTACATTTTTAAGGAGGATTTTTTCATGGAAAATGCAATTATGGTAGCAGCAGCTTTAATCGGTGCAGGTCTCTGCATGGGTCTTGCCGCAGTCGGCGCAGGTCTGGGCGATGGTATGGTAACGAGCCGTTTCATCGAGGGTATTACGCGTCAGCCGGAAGCTAAGAACACGCTGTTCACCAATACGCTGATTTCCGTTGGTCTGATCGAGGCAATGGCAATCATCGCAACGGTTGTTGCCCTGATCATGCTCTATGCTAACCCGCTCATCAAATAATTCCTTTTTGATGAAGAATATGCACAAGGGGGGCATAGTAATTGATCGAGTTAAATATGACATTTTTCGCGCAGATCCTCAACTTCGTAATCCTGGTCGTATTGCTGCGCGCTGTGGCTTATAAGCCGGTCGTCAACATGCTCAAAGCCCGCGAGGATAAGATAAAGGAAAGCCTCGATAAAGCAGATGCTGATGCAGCCGAAGCTGATCAGCTGCTGGCTGATTACAAGAAAAAGCTGGCTGCTGCCAATATCAAGGCTGAAGAGATTATCCGCAATGCGGAAAAACGTGCCAGTGAAGACCGTGAGGCCGCACGTGCTGAGACGAAACGCGAAATCGAGCAGATGAAGAAAGCCGCTGCAGCGGAGATCCAGCGTGACCGTGAGCGGGCCGTTGCCCAGCTCCGTTCTGAGGTCGTGGCTCTGTCCATGGCTGCTGCTGGTAAGATCATCTCGAAAAATATCGATAAAGCTGAGAATGAACAGCTTATCACGGAATTCGTCGATAAGCTTGACAAAGACAAGATTGGTGATTTGCCATGCTAAACTTACAGCTTGCACGTAAATATTCCCGGGCTATCTTCGAGATTGCCCAGGAGGAAGATAAGCTTGTGGAGTATGGCAGGGAGCTGGCGGAGGTACGTGCCGGGTTGGACTCGGTTCCCGAGGCCGCCGCATTCCTTTCCAATCCGCAGGTCGGGACGAAGGCGAAGAAAGAGCTGCTGGCGAAGATGTTTGCTGGCGAGCTTTCAGCAAACGTGTCCAATTTCTTGATGCTGCTGGTCGACAAGCGCCGGATTGCGCTTCTCACCGCCATCGAGGATGAGTACCGTGGGCTTTCCAATGAGGCCAGAGGCATCCTTATAGCAGATGTGACGACGGCAGAGCCGGCAGGCGAGGCGCAGCAGGAGGCCATCCGGGCCAAGCTGGCGCAGGTCACAGGCAAGAAAGTGGAGCTTCGTCTCCATGAAGACAAAGACATCATCGGTGGTGTGGTCGTCAAGATTGGTGACCGCCGCATTGATGGCAGTGTTGCCGGCCGCCTCGAAACGTTGAAAAAAGAATTACTGGCGAACAAGTGATGAAACTGGGGTGACAGCGAAGTTATGAAAATGAATCCGGAAGAAATAACAGCCATCATCAAAAACCAGATCAAGAACTATAACGTTGATCTCAATGTGGATGATGTTGGCACGGTTATCGAAATCGGTGACGGTATCGCGCATATCCATGGCCTTGAAAAGGCTATGGCAGGCGAGCTGCTCGATTTCGGCAATGATGTATATGGTCTGGTCCTGAACCTTGAGCAGGACAATGTCGGTGCCGTTATCTTAGGCGGTGAGACGAAGGTCAAAGAAGGTTCGCAGGTCAAGCGCACGGGCAAGATTATGCAGGTGCCGGCTGGCGAGGCTATGATTGGCCGCGTTGTCGATGCAATCGGCCGTCCAATCGATGGCAAAGGCGAAATCAAGGCTGAGACGATGCGCCCGGTCGAGTATCATGCACCGGGTATCGCTGACCGTAAATCGGTCCATGAGCCGCTGCAGACTGGTCTGAAGGCAATCGATGCGCTCGTACCGATTGGCCGCGGACAGCGCGAGCTCATCATCGGTGACCGTGGTATCGGCAAGACGGCTATTGCCGTTGATACGATCCTCAACCAGAAGGACCAGGATTGTATCTGTGTTTATGTGGCTATCGGCCAGAAAGCCTCGACGGTTGCCCGCGTCGTCAAGACGCTCGAAGAGGCTGGTGCTATGAAGTATACGATCGTCGTCGCAGCTACGGCGGCAGACAGCGCTCCGCTGCAGTATCTGGCTCCGTATGCCGGTGTTGCTATGGCTGAGCACTTCATGTATCAGGGTAAGGCCTGCCTCTGCGTATACGATGACTTGACGAAGCATGCAGCTGCTTATCGTGCCATGTCGCTGCTGCTCAGAAGACCGCCAGGGCGCGAGGCTTATCCAGGCGATGTATTCTATTTGCACTCCCGCCTGTTGGAGCGCGCTGCTAAGCTCAGTGACGAGCTCGGCGGTGGTTCCATTACGGCACTGCCAATCATTGAGACGCAGGCCGGTGACGTTTCGGCGTATATCCCGACCAACGTCATTTCTATCACAGATGGTCAGATCATGCTCGAGACCAACTCGTTCTACTCCGGTATCCGTCCGGCTATCAGCGTCGGTCTGTCTGTATCCCGTGTCGGTGGTTCGGCGCAGATCAAGGCGATGAAGCAGGTCGCTGGTACGATGCGTCTTGACCTTGCCCAGTATCGTGAGCTCGCTGCATTCTCGCAGTTTGCATCCGACCTCGACAAGGCTACGAAGGCTCAGCTCGACCGTGGTGCCCGTATGGTAGAGACGCTGAAACAGGCACAGTACAGCCCGCTTCTGGTACAGGATCAGGTTATGGTCATCTATACGGCTGTCAAGGGATTCCTGGTTGACATCCCGGTCGAGAAAGTCGTAGAGTTCCATGCGGATTTCCTGAAATTCATGCATGCACAGCATCCGGAGATTGGCCGTAAGATTGCGGAGCAGAAGAAGCTCGATGATGCAATCGAGGCTGAGCTCAAGCAGGCAATTGAGGAGTTCAAGGAAACTATCACATATAAAATGGCATAAGACAGCGAGGTGATTCTTTTTGGCTAGTTTACAGGATATTCGCCAGCGCATCAAAAGCGTAAAGAGTACCAAGCAGATCACGAGTGCCATGAACATGGTTGCGACTTCGCGTTTGCGTCATGCAAAGGAGGCAGCCAGCGCCAATCGTCCCTATGCGGAGAAGGTTATGGAGGTTGTGAAGGAAATCGCTGCCAATGCCGGTACGGATTTCTCGCATCCGCTTCTCGAGACGCATAAGGATGGCAGGAAGCTCATCCTGCTGGTCACGGCCGACAAGGGCCTGGCTGGCGCTTATTCCAGCAATGCCTGCAAAGCAGTAGAAGCCATTGTGGAATCGAAGGATGATACGGATCTCGTAGTAGTGGGACGCAAGGGCGTTGCACACTTCAAGACCCGCGGCTATAAAGTTGTCCAGAGCTTCATTGGCATTAGCGAGCGTCCGTCCTTTGAACATGCACGCAATATTGCCGAAGATATTGTAGAGCGCTTCAAGTCCGGTGAATACCGGGAAGTGCAGATGGTCTATACGAAGTTCATCTCTGCTATCAGCTGTGAGCCGCAGTCAGTTCAGCTGCTGCCGTTCCAGTCCGAGGCAGGCGAGAATACGGGTGTGCATGCCGAGTATATCTATGAGCCGGATGCGGCTACGGTGCTTGGCTTCATGCTTCCCCAGTATCTGTATACGACGGTCTACGCAGCGTTGCTGCAGTCGGCAGCATCTGAGCTTAGCTCCCGCATGAATGCGATGAGCAATGCGACAGATAACGCGGAAGAACTCATGAGCAAGCTGGACCTCTACTACAACAAGGTACGTCAGGCAGGCATCACCAACGAGATCACGGAGATTGTTGGCGGCGCTGAAGCTCTGAAATAAGAGCATCGTTAGGAGGTTTACCATTGGCAACAAAAGGTAAAGTCGTACAGGTCATCGGACCTGTCGTAGATATCGAATTCCCGGCGGGTGAGCTGCCGGAGATTCTCAATGCAGTCACCATCAAGGGCAAGGCTGGTGAAATAGAAATCGACCTCGTGGTCGAGGTCATGCAGCACCTCGGCGACAGCGTAACCCGCTGCATCGCTATGAGCTCTACCGATGGTCTTACGCGTGGTATGGAGGCAGTCGACACGGGTGCTCCGATCACGGTTCCGGTCGGCAATGAAGTTCTCGGCCGTATCTTCAATGTTCTTGGCCAGACGGTTGACCATGATCCGACGCCGGTTGGCAACAAGGAATCCTGGCCGATCCATCGTCCGGCTCCGAAGTTCGATGAGCAGGAGACGAGCACGCAGGTCCTCGAGACCGGCATCAAGGTCGTTGACCTTATCGCTCCGTATGCCCGCGGTGGTAAGATCGGTCTGTTCGGCGGCGCAGGCGTCGGCAAGACGGTCCTCATCATGGAGCTTATCCATAACATCGCAAAAGAGCACGGCGGCTACTCGGTATTTGCCGGTGTCGGCGAGCGTACCCGTGAGGGTAATGACCTTTGGGGCGAGATGAAGGAGTCGAAGGTTATCGACAAGACCGCTCTCGTTTATGGCCAGATGAATGAACCGCCAGGAGCACGTATGCGCGTTGCCCTGACGGGACTTACGATGGCTGAGTACTTCCGTGATGTCCAGCATCAGGACGTGCTGCTGTTCATCGATAACATCTTCCGTTTCATCCAGGCTGGTTCGGAGGTTTCCGCACTGCTCGGCCGTATGCCGTCGGCAGTAGGTTACCAGCCGACACTGACCACGGATATCGGTGCGCTGCAGGAGCGTATCACTTCCACGAAGCAGGGGTCCATCACCTCGGTTCAGGCTGTCTATGTCCCGGCCGATGACCTTACGGACCCGGCTCCGGCAGGTACCTTTACGCACCTCGATGCAACGACGGTTCTTTCCCGTCAGATTGCTGAGCTCGGTATCTATCCAGCCGTTGACCCGCTGGATTCCACGAGCCGCATCCTGAACCAGGAGGTACTGGGACAGGAGCATTACGAAGTTGCTCGCGGCGTTCAGGCCGTTCTGCAGAAATACAAAGAGCTGCAGGATATCATCGCTATCCTCGGTATGGAGGAGCTCTCTGATGAGGATAAGCTTACGGTATCCCGTGCGCGCAAGATTCAGCGTTTCCTCTCGCAGCCGTTCCATGTTGCTGAGGTATTCACGGGTTCGCCGGGTAAATACGTTCCGCTTAAAGAGACGGTTCGCGGGTTCAAGGAAATCCTTGAAGGTAAATATGATGACCTGCCGGAGAATGCGTTCTACATGGTAGGTACGATTGACGAAGCTGTGGAGAAAGCTAAGAAGATCAAAGAGGAGGAATAATCTATGGCGACTATCAAGCTAGAGATTGTCTCTCCGGATAAAGTTGTTTACTCCGCAGACATCAGCATGCTCATCGTCCGTTCCACGGGCGGCGAGCTCGGCATCCTGCCGAAACATGCCCCGCTGGTCACGGGCCTCGTGCCGCACGCTATGCGCGTGCGCTTAGGCTCCGACCGTGATGAGCAGCTCATCGCGGTGGCTGGTGGCTTCATGGAGGTCACGCCGGATAAGATCACGGTGCTGGCGACTGCTGCTGAGCAGCCGATCGACATCGACATCAACCGCGCGAAGGATGCTATGGCCCGTGCGAAAGCGCGTCTGAATGAGTTCCATCAGGGAACGCCCGAGGCGAAGAACATCGACGTCGAGCGTGCCCAGCTTGCCATGCAGCGTGCTATGGCCCGCCTGCGTGCGACGAAGACGGAATTCCAGGAATAAGGCACACAAAAAGAGCTATCGTTGGATAGCTCTTTTTTGGTGCGCAGAACGGATCAGTTGGCGTACTTATTATAAAGCTCGAGCAGGAACATGGCGATGGCAAGGCCCATCGAAGCAAGGCTCGCGCGGTTCACGTAGATCTTGGCGTTCTCGGAGATCTTGGCATGACGGAAGACATAGGTCATGGACAGCGAGAAGGTCAGCAGCACGTACATCCAGCGGTTGAGGCTGGTGAGGTATTCCCAGCCGGCAAGGGTGATGACGATCATGAAGGCGATGATGCCGAGCAGCAGATAGTCCTTGCCGATTTTTTCCTGCGGCTTGCTGTCGTCAGCTTTTTTCTTGGGATAGACTTTGTTTTGCAGTTTCTTGTATTGTTTGGCCATAAGCGAAAACTCCTTTGCTGTAAAATCAAACATCTCCATTATACCATGAGACGAATGGCAGAGACAAATTGTGGT
>Ga0256404_1008163_pt1 | contig 15952 bp, 16 predicted proteins | sample RumenRJG_01DNA_FD_185990 | JGI IMG/M metagenome (GOLD analysis project Ga0256404, IMG submission 185990) | Bovine rumen microbial communities from Lethbridge, Alberta, Canada - RJG_01 | ecosystem: Host-associated > Mammals > Digestive system > Stomach > Rumen | place: Canada: Alberta | collected...
TATCCATCTATGCGGTCCTTACTACACTATAATGTAATCCTTGAGCGTCTCTGATATTTCACAATCTGAAAGAGAAATGGTGAAGTAACTGTGATATTAAGCTGTGTATCAAGAACGTTTCTGAGGATATGCGTGTTCGCAAAGTGTTCGTTTTTGAGCATGAAAAAAGGAGTTACTTTGTTGTAACTCCTTGATTTTCAGTGTAGCGGGGGTGGGCCACGATCCCACGACCTCCGGATTATGAATCCGACGCTCTAACCAGCTGAGCTATCCCGCCATCATTTGTTTTGCCTTCATTTCTGAATTGCGAGTGCAAAGGTAATACTTTTTTTTGGTTCCCACAAGAAAAAGACAAAAAATAATTCGAAAGAAGAGAAGTTTATTCGCTAAGCACCGTTTAGTTCTTGTTTTTGTGGATCTTATCGTACCATTCTTTAAGGGCGGCGCGAGGCGTTCCCAATTCTACGAGCTTGTCGAGGTCTCGTTGGGCATCGGTAAAACGGCGGAGCTTTATTCTCAGATCGGCACGCGAGAGCAAGTAGTCTTTGTTGTCAGGGTCGAGCAGCAAAGCTTTCCCGTAGTCATATTCAGCCAGTTCGTTCATGCCTCTCTCGTTCTCAATACCGGCTCTTGCAGCCCAGGCTACAGCTGAGTCGGGGTGTGCAGAGACGAGCTGATTGATGCCATCCAGTGCTTCTGTATAGTGCTGGTCTTTCTCATTGAGCAAAGCAAGTCCGAGACGAGCCTCGAAGTTGCCTGGCACCAAGGTGAGGACATTCTGGTAGTCGAGTCGTGCGAAGTTGTATCTGCCAAGGCGGTCATTGCAGTAAGCTCTGTAATAGAGCGCAGCAATGTTGGTCGGTTCATGCCGAAGCACGATATCGTATTCTACTTTAGCGTTCTGCCATTCTTCGAGTTGCATGTTCCATCCAGCTTTCGTCAGTCGCAGGTCGATGGAGTCGGGGTGAAAAGACAACCTCTCCGTGGCAGCCTTCAGACTGTCACGGAGAGGGTTTGTGGACTGAGCCATGGCTCCCATTGGGAGCCAGAGCATCAGGGTGTAAGCGAGGATGTGCTTCATTGATTTTTCTGCTGGGTGTATTCAGCAAAAGCCTTGTCGAAGGCATCGAGCTGCGTGCTTGTCTTACCTTGTTTCTTCAGCACACGTCGCAGCCCTTTGTAGTAAGCACCGACTTTCGCATGAATCGTTGCAGGGTCAGCTCCCGAGTTGTAGATCTTGTCGAGGTCTGTGTGCATCTGTGGCACGAGGTCGTTGAGGAAGGCGTCATCACCCTGTGCCTGTTCTGTCTGCGTGGAGTCAGCCGACGGAGTGACTTTTGGCTGTTCGCTGTTGGTGCTGTCCTGATCACTTGTGTCCCGTGTCGTTATAGAGTCATTCTGTTCCGTCTGCTGCGGTTCCTGCTGACTCTGGTCGCTTCCATTCTGTGCGACAAGAAGGGCTACAGCCACACAAACAAGCACCACGATGACGGCGATGATGACCGCCATCTTCTTGTTGCTTGAGATGCTCGGCTGAGCGTCCGTCAGTTCATCTGCGGGCCGGTTGAAGCGGCGCTTGTCGACAGCCTCCATGAGTTCAGCCACATCCTCGAAGCGTTCGTTACGCCCGAATCGGCAACATTTCTCGATAACATTGTGATATTCGGCGTTGAATCCCATATCCTTGAGCATCATGCCGAGCGAGTAGATATCTGCACGCACATCGAGACCAACGGTACCGTCCTTAGCCTCCGGAGCAACATATTTGAGCGTCTCCTGTGGCTGTTTCAAGATATCGGTGTAGCGCAGTTTGAACGTCAGCAGTTTCACCTCTTCACCTTTCTTTGTGATGAAGATGTTGCTCGCGTTCAGGCTTCCATGCACCATTCCTTTCGAGTGCATGTAGCTGATGGCATTGGTCACTTGTCTGAAGACACGTCTCTTTTCATCATCGTTATGGCCTTCCTTCAGCCATTCGGCAAGCGACCGGCTGTCTTCCCATTCCGTTTCGACGACGGGCCCCTTTTCAGGATCGTCTTTGAGTGCGATATATTTGAATATGCCGTTGTTGTCCAAATCCTTTCCGCGCTCATACTCCTGGCGCATATATCGCTGGTAGTTGGGCTTTGCTCTGTAGGCCTCTTTGAGACCAATGGTCAGAACGTCCTTCCCACCATCCTTCCCGATGGTGATCAGGTTAATGCTTGAAGTATTGAATTCCATATCCTTAGGGTTTTATATAATCATAATACGTTATTTATTCATGGATCCTATCGGGAAGAGTCCGTAGAGGCTGGCATCAATCATATCCGTGATTTTCCGGAAGTCTTCTTTGTTCTCTTCAAAATGAATCTTGTCTCCGTCAATGGTGATGACTTCTCCGTCATAGGATGCCATCCAGTTGTCGTACCGTTTCTGCAGTCCTGTGAGGTAATCTATCCGAATAGATTTTTCGAAGTCTCGCCCTCGTTTCTCAATATGTCTGACGAGAGTAGGGATGGACGATCGGATATAGATCATCAATTGTGGTTTCTTGACGAGCGACATCATCAGGTTGAAGAGGTCGCTGTAGGTCTGGAAATCTCTATCCGACATGTATCCCTGGTCATGGAGGTTCGGGGCGAAGATACAGGCATCCTCAAAGATCGTGCGGTCCTGGATGATGGTGTCGTTGCTCTTTGAGATTTCTACGACTTCCTTGAATCGCTTGTTGAGGAAGTAGATCTGTAAATTGAACGCCCATCGGCTCATATCGTGGTAGAAATCCTCCAAATAAGGATTGTTGTCCACGGGTTCAAATCGTGGCACCCATCCGTAACGGTCGGCGAGAAGCCTTGTGAGGGTTGTTTTTCCGCTGCCTATATTTCCTGCTATTGCGATATGCATTGTCTGAGATGTATTTAGATGAACAGACTCCTGTTGTTGAAATCTATTTTTTTGTTGATGGCTGACGTGACGTAGGCGAAGTCTTCTTTGTTGTGCAAGAAGTCCAGGCTTTCCACGTCAATGGTTATTTTCTTGCCTTTATATTGTCTTTGAAAGAACTTATCGTATCGGTCATTGAGATTCTTGAGATAGTCGAGCCGCATGTTTTGCTCATAGCCTCGTCCGCGTTTATGGATGTTGTCTACGAGGTGTGGAACCGACGCTTTGAGATAGACCATGAGGTCAGGCTCTTGGACAACCATCATCATCGACTTGAAGAGTCCCATGTAGGTCTCAAAGTCGCGGTCCGACATGTTTCCCATATCATGGTTGTTGGCCGTGAAGATATACACCCCTTCGTAGATGGATCGGTCCTGGATGATCGTCTTTGTCGTCTTTCTGATCTCCAGCAAGTCGTGGAACCGTTCTTTGAGGAAGTACACTTCCAAGTTGAGTGCCCACCGGTTCATATCCTGATAGTAATCTTCCAGATATGGATTGTAGGTGACGCTCTCCAGTCGTATATCCCAGCCGTAATGCTTAGCCAGCATCTTGGTGAGCGTCGTTTTTCCGCTGCCTATGTTTCCTGCAATGACGATATGCATTATTTCAGACTGAGATTATAATTATAATATTCCTTGTCGCCCGTGATGTCCTTGACAATCCGGATGTTTGACGGCAGTTTCACTTCCTCGCCCTCCGTTATTCCTTTTGTCTCGAGGATGACAAGACCTTCGAGACGCTCGAGATACTGATCGAGCTCGAAGTATTGTCCTTCGTAAATGAAACTTATACGTTTCTTGTGGATGGTATGGCGGTACGGATCTGCCTGCGTGAGCAGTGACTCTGCGAGGGCGTTGCTCACTTGCCTCTCGGTCTCGATCTCTTCGTTGCCGTTGACGCGCCGTTTTGTGGTATGAATATTGATGAACTTTCCTTTCTCCCATTCACGTCGGCGGAGCCTTACTTCTGTTCCGGGGTCAGAGACCAGATAGGTTTGCCAGATCTCGCTCTGTACGGGGTTGGGGATGGTGCCGCCGGTGACTTTGACGATATATTTCCGTTCCTCGGTGATGGCTTGAGGAATGCCGAGCACACTGCTGATCTCTTTGAGCACGCGGTTTATCTTCGTATCGAAATTGTCGTGGTTGTTGATGACCCGCAGATGTGGATGTCCCGTCCAGGCCTTCACGATCTTCCGGTCGAGCATGCGTGCCTTGTCGAGCCCCTCGGTGCGCACTTCGTTGGTGGTCGTGTTGTAATATTGCTCAGCGCCGTCGGCCGCGGAAACAAGATGCAGCACGGCGTCATAGCGGTCGAGGAGCTGTTGGTTGGTGACATTACAGAGAGACGTAATCTTCTCCCACATCTCTTTGGGGAGATAGGTGGAGATGTCGAGGGCACCGCGATCGCAGACGATGACCACCGGCTTGTCGATCGTCTGCGCCATGGCCATGAAGTAGTCTTCAAAAGCTAATTGTGTCTTGAGCGTGTCTTTCTCGCCTTCGTAGAACCAGTCCTGGTTCTTGGTCAGATAGTCCATTCCCGCCTGCAGGAAAATGGTGGGGACTTCCGGGATGGTAAAGACCTTAAACCCCCGGCTTGAGAAATAATCCATAATTCTCACCAAGGCTGTGGTCTTTCCGGCACAGGGACCTCCTGTGAGTACTATCTTTTTTACGTCTTTCATTGATGCGCATAATTTATCGCAAAGTTAGTGATTTCTTCTCTTAACGCAAAACAAAAAGCACGAAATCGCAAATAATTGTTTATTTGCGATTTCGTGCGGTGGAAAGAGGAGGCGCTGCCGGTTGGCAGCGCCCAGGTCTCTACCAGAGCTGCAGACGCTCGTTCTCGGGCAAGTACATCTTGTCGCCTTTCTTCACGCCGAAGGCCTCATAGAAAGCCTGGATGTGAGGCAGGGCACCATTGACACGCCACTCGCCGAGCGCGTGCGGGTCACGCTTTACGCGGTTGCGGATCTCTTGCTCGGTGATGTTCTGTCCCCATACGCCGGCATAGGCAATGAAGAAACGCTGCTCGGGCGTGAAGCCGTCTTCCGTCTTGAGCGGGTGGTTCTTCGTGGCCTCCTTGAAAGCGTTGAAGGCTACCATCAGTCCTCCGTGGTCGGCGAGGTTCTCACCGAGGGTGAACTTACCATTGCTGTGCAGTCCCGGCAGCACCTCGATAGCGTCGAAGTAGTCGGCATAGAGCTTGGCACGCTTGTCGAAGTTCTTGGCATCCTGTGCCGTCCACCAGTCGTGGAGGTTTCCGTCAGCGTCGTATTGGCGGCCCTGATCGTCAAATCCGTGTGTCATCTCATGGCCGATGACCACGCCGATGGCACCGTAGTTGAAGGCAGCGTCCGCCTTGGGGTCAAAGAATGGGCGCTGGAGAATGCCGGCCGGGAAGCAGATCTCGTTGGTCGTCGGGTTATAATAAGCATTGACCGTCTGAGGTGTCATGAACCACTCATCTTTGTCTACCGGTTTGCCGGCTTTGTCGGCGATCATCTTGTCGTTGTCGAAGATACGTGTGGCGATGAGGTTCTCAAAGTAGCTCTTCTTCGGATCGATGGTCAGTTTGGAATAGTCGGTCCACTTGTTCGGATAGCCTACCTTGACGTAAAACTTCGATAGCTTGACGAGGGCATTCTTTTTGGTAGAGTCGCTCATCCATGTCTGTGCTTGGATGCGCTCAGCGAGGCTCTTCTGCAGGTTCTTGATGAGCGTTTCCATCATACGTTTGGACGACTCAGGGAAGTATTTCTCACAGTACATCTTGCCGAGTGCCTCGCCCATTGCTCCGTTGACAGCGTTTGTGGCACGCTTCCACAACGGATAATCCTCTTTCCTGCCCGACATCGTGCGGCCGAAGAAGTCGAAGTTGGCCTCGCGGATGTTGTTGGAGAGGGCTGTGGCAGAGCCATTGATCAGATCCCACTCCAGGATGGCTTTCCACTCATCGGCCGTCATGACCGACGCGATCTTGTCCAAGCCATTGAAGAACGAAGGCTGACCGACATTCATCTCTTGGATATAAGAATCGTTGATCCCCTCAGCGTTGGCAAGTTTGCGCAGCGGGATATTGGGATAGTTGCTCTCAAACTCCTTGAGCGACATCTTGTTGTAGTTGGCCTGTGGGTCGCGGAGCTCGGTGTTGCTCTTTGAGATGAGCGCCAGCTCTGTCTCGAAACGGAACACGTCGGCAGCTTTCTGCTGTGCCGCAGCCTCGTCGAATCCATAGAGCTTGAACATTCTGACGATATGCTTCTTGTATGCCTCACGGATCTTGCGTGTAGCCTCGTCGTTGTTGACATACCAGTCTTTCTGCCCGAGCGTCAGCCCTCCTTGTGAGAGTTGGAAGATGTTGTTCTTCACGTTCTTGTCGTCGGCACCGAAGTAGGAGCCAAAGGGCTGCCCGAGGCCAATCTTGGCATATTTGAGTTGCAGGGCCTGAATGTCCTGAAGATTCTTGGCGGCCTCGATCTCGTCCATATAGGGCTTGACGGGTGCCAGTCCCTCACGGTTACGGCGTGCAGAGTCGAGGGCAAGCTTGTAGAAGTCGCTGAGCTTGCGGTCGGTCGTCCCTTCAGCATATTTCTTCTTAGTCAGGGTCGTCAGGATGCTGCTCACCTGCTTGTTCACGTTTTCCTGCAGCATGTCGAACGAGCCGAAACGACTGTAGGCAGCTGGCAGCGGATGCAGTTTCTGCCATCCTCCAGTAGCAAATTTGTAGAAATCTTCTGTGGGCTTCACACTACGGTCGAGATTGGACAGGTCAAGTCCCGACTTTGAGATGCCACTTTTGGCACCGGCACCGATAACCGGTGCTACAGCCATCATAAGCATAGGTAAATAATGTGTTATTCTCATATTATTGTGATGTATTAAAATTTTTTATTGTAAACTTTCAAGCTTTTCCGACAGTTCCATCCATCGGTCGTTCTCTTTGTCGAGCGCGTCTTTTGTGGTGGTATATTCTGTGACAAGCTTCATGTCGCTGGCATTCTTCGGATCCATGAGCAGGCTGTCGAGTTCTTTGATTCTTGCTTCCATCGAAGCGATTTTCTTTTCCGACTCCGCCACGGCTTTCTTTGCTTTGTTGATTTTCTTCTGCCGTTCTTTGTGCTCGGCATAGGATTCGGCGTGCTCGGGCTGTTTCGGAGCCGTGTCAACCACGGGCTTGGGCTGTTCTACGGCCTCTGGGGTTGGTTGCTCTTGTGCTTGCTGGGCGTTCTGACTTCTGATCCAGTCGTAAACGCCGCCGAGATGCTCTTTCACCTTGCCACCACCAAACTCGAAGACCTTGGAGACCAGTCCGTCAAGGAAGTCACGGTCGTGGGAGACGATGATCGCCGTGCCGTCGAATGCTTTGATGGCTTCTTTCAGCACATCTTTCGATGGCATGTCGAGATGGTTGGTAGGCTCATCGAGGATAAGCAGGTTGACGGGCTCGAGCAACAGCCGGATCATCGCCAGCCGGGAGCGCTCACCGCCGCTGAGCACCTTGACTTTCTTCTCCGAGATCTCGCCACCGAACATGAAGGCACCGAGGAGGTCGTTGATCTTCAGGCGCATGTCGCCTGTTGCCACCTCGTCGATGGTGTCGTAGATGGAGAGGTTCTCATCGAGCATCTGCGCCTGGTTCTGTGCGAAATAGCCTATCTCTACGTTGTGCCCGATCTTCAGTTTTCCGGTGAAAGGGATCTCTCCCATGATACATTTGACGAGGGTAGACTTACCTTCACCGTTCTTTCCGACAAACGCCACCTTCTCGCCGCGTTTGATCGTCATGTTGACGTGGGAGAAAATGACGTGGTCGCCATACGCCTTGCTTACCTCGTCGCAGATGACCGGATAGTCGCCGGAGCGCAGACAGGGCGGAAACTTCAGGTGCATGACTTTGTTGTCCACCTCATCCACTTCGATAGGCACTATTTTCTCCAACTGTCGTATCTTCTGCTGCACCTGCACGGCCTTGGTAGCCTGATAGCGGAAGCGCTCTATGAACGCCTTTGCGTCGGCTATCTCTTTCTGCTGGTTCTGCCAAGCACGTATCTGTTGCTCGCGCCGTTCTTTGCGCAGCTCGAGGTATTCGTTGTATTTCACTTTATAGTCTTCCACGTGTCCGCAGGTGATCTCTAAGGTGCGGTTGGTCACATTGTTGATGAAGGCCCGGTCGTGGCTCACAAGGAGCAAGGCGGCGGGCGAGTTCATGATAAACTGCTCCAGCCATTGTATCGACTCGATGTCGAGGTGGTTCGTCGGCTCGTCGAGCAGCAGCACATCAGGCTTGCGCAGCAGGATCTTCGCCAGTTCGATACGCATACGCCATCCTCCGGAGAACTCGCGCGTGGGGCGGTCGAAATCGGAGCGTTCAAAGCCCAGTCCCGTGAGCGTACGCTCGATGTCCGCCTCATAGTTGTCTCCACCCATGAGTTGGTAACGTTCATGTTCTTGCGTGAAATGTTCCACGAGCTGCATGTACGAGTCGCTCTCATAGTCGGTGCGGTCTGCCATCTCCTGTTCCATCTTCTTCAGCTCCGCTTGCATCTTCGTGCGGCCGGCAAAAGCCTTGCGGGTCTCTTCAAGGACGGTCGTGTCGTCGGAGAGTTTCATGACCTGGGGCAGATAGCCTATCTCACAGTTGTTGGGGATCCCGATGGTACCAGATGTAGGTTTCTGCAACCCGCAGATTATCTTGAGCATCGTCGATTTGCCGGCGCCGTTCTTGCCCACGAGGGCGATACGGTCATGGTCGTTGATGACATAACTGACATCATGAAACAAAGGTCGAGTGCCAAATTCGACAGTGAGGTTGTCTACTGAAATCATTCTTTTTACCTTGTGCTAACTTATTTACATGCAAAGTTAGTAATAATTATTGTAGAAACGTTGGTAAATAGGGATAAATCAACTACTTTTGCATTGTAACTCAAATAATATCATAAACATTTTATTATGAACGCAATCATTACAAGTAAAGCTCCTGGAGCCATAGGACCTTACAGCCAGGCTATCCGCACCGGTAATCTCATCTTTGTCAGCGGACAGTTGCCTGTTGATCCGTCTACGGGTCATTTTGCTGAGGGAGGAATAGGGGAGCTGACCCGTCAGAGTCTGCTCAATATTCAGCATATCCTTGAGGAGGCGGGAACAGACATGTCTCATGTGGTGAAAACGACGGTCTTTCTTGCCGACATGGCCGACTTTGCCGCTATGAATGAGGTTTATGCCCAGTTTTTTGAGGCTCCTTTCCCGGCTCGTTCTGCGGTAGCCATTAAGACGCTGCCAAAAAACGCGCGCGTGGAGATTGAGTGCATAGCTGAGGTTTAACGACTGGTTGAAGTTTGGGTGCAGGACACATTGGCTGAATTTGTGTGTCCTAATGACGAAACCAAGAACACCTGGTCTTGAAATTTGGGTGTTCCGATGGCGAACCCAGGAGTGTCAAGATTTATTCTTTTCAACCCCCGCTGAGAATCGCTTCTTTTTGAGCGAACAGGTTGTTGCTTGAAAAGAAACGATTCTTGAAGCAAGTTGATAAATAGTTGTCAATCAGGTGGTTGTACGATTTTTGCTTTCGAGGGGCATTTTGGGTCGCTCCACGTGACGAACCTAACTACGGTTAGGTAGTGTACCTTACTACGGTTAGGTCAGTGACATTCAACGGTTAGGTAACCTTCATAACCGTTAAAGGTCAGTGACCTAACCGTAGTAAGGTCGATTTCCTATTCCTCTTTTTCACCTTTCACACATGATTTTCGCCTTTCATACCTCCCTTTCGCGTTCTATTTCATCCCGTTCTCATTGACAAGACTTTTTACTTTTTGTAAAGAAAATTACAAGTTCAGCTACCGACTGCCTCTTTGGAACTCTTATTGATCGTCGTTCTTTACGTAACCTTGATATTCAGCTACGAGACCTGACATGACGGCTTCGTAGCTTTTTTCTTTCAGGTTCTCGATGTTCTCACGTCCCTTTCCGATGGGGTAGATGGGTTTGTGGATTGTAAGCTTCAGCGGGTGCCAGTTGGCCCAGTGCCAGTCTTTCATGCGTGGCATGATGTTGAAGGACCCGTTGATGGTAAGCGGACAGACCGGCAGGTCGAGCTCATCAGCCAACATGAACGGACCGCGGCGGAAGAAGCCCATATGTCCCGTGAAAGTGCGTGCTCCTTCGGGGAAGACGACAACCGACATGCCTTCTTTGAGAATCTCACGCGCCTCGTCGTAGGTCTTTCTTATTTTTGACGGGCCGCGCTTGTCAACGATGATCTGATGGGAGGCTTTGCACGCCGGTCCTACCACAGGAATGGAGATGAGGCCGCGTTTCATCATCCATTTGAAGTTGCGGTTCAAGAAACCATAGACGAGAAAAATATCAAACACACCTTGGTGGTTGGCCACGAAGACATAGCTCTGACCTTTCTCCAGGTTTTCTCTGCCTTCCACCTTGACGGGCAACAGCAAGAGACGCACGGTGAGCCATGCCCACAGATGTCCGGGCCAGTAACCCCAGAAGTTGCCATTGCCAATGATGCAGCCGATGTAGGTCGCTGAACCTAACATGATGGTAAGAACCAAAAAGAGGGGGATGGCCACACAGAGTTCATATAAACGGTAAAGATACTTCATGGCTGTTTGCTGTTGTGCTTGTTGTTGTTAATCGTTTTATGTAGCGTGATGACTGTTATCTCGTTGGGCATGTTCAGGCGGAAAGGCACAAGTCCACCCAATCCTGCGTTGACATAGAGAAACCTTCCATTTCTTTCGTATAATCCGAGGTCTTCTTCTTGCGTCAGTCTGGTGATACGGAAACCAAGGATCTGCATCTGTCCGCCGTGGGTATGACCTGCCAGGGTCAGCTGAACGTTGGAGTGGGGCAGGATGTCGCGCTGCCAGGCCGAGGGGTCATGCTGTAGGAGAATGACGAAAGCTGAGTCGGGTATGCCTTTGAGCGTTTTTCTGAGGTTGGCCCGGTCGGGGTAGGGAGGACGGGAGTCGTTCTCTTCTCCCGCAAGCCATATTGTAGCCGTAGATCGTCTGCCATCTTTCAGCTTGCGGTGAAGGGCAATGTTCTCATTGAGCATGACGCGACCCAACTGGTTTTCCAAGCCTATGAGTTTCTTGCGCATGCTCTTTTCCAACCGGGGCGTAGCCTTTACATATTGTGCATAGTCGTGGTTTCCCAAGACGGAGTACATGTAAGGCAGTCGGCTCAGCTCCGGCATCATCTTTTCCACTTCTTCCGGCTGCATGTTCTGCATGTCTCCGGTGAAACAGACGAGATCAATGTCTTTTTGCTTTTTTATGCTGTCTATCTCGGTATGCAGAATCTTGCGGCGCCATCCGTCGAAGGTGCCGGTGTGCAAATCCGAAATTTGAAGAATACGGTATCCGTCAAATTCTTCGGGCAAGTCATTGAAGGAAATGTCGACATGCCGCACCACGATCTTGCCTATACCTAAAGTAAGGCCGTAGATATAAGCCGCCACGCCCAGTGTACCGACCACCAAGCCTGTACGGTGTCCATAGTTGTAGCGCATGTGGAAAAGGGCGCGCAGGGCGGAGCCTATCCACGAACAGAAAGCGAACAAGGCTTTCGGCCCTATGAAGACACCGAAGAGAAAGAGGTAGGTGTTGAGCCATGTGAGATCCGTCGGGGCAAAGTTGCGGATGGTAGAGAGCGCTATGGTGTAGACAGTCATCACCGCACACGGAATCCACCACACCTTGCGGACGATGCTGTTGTGGAGGTAGCGCGTACGATAATAGTGCAGCCAGATATAGACATCCGGTACTATGACCAGCGCGATAAGCAAGCCCCAAATCCTATGTACCATAGACCTTTAATCTTATTTTTTCAGCATTGCCGACTGAAGATATTTCCGCATCATCTCTACGGGCAGTCCACGACGGTGCGCGTAGTCGCGCAGCTGGTCTTCCCCAATCTTCCCAAGATCAAAATACCGGGACTTGGGATGAGCGAACATCAGTCCCGACACGGAGGCGTGCGGCTGCATCATGCCGCTCTCCGTCAGACGGATGCCGATGCTCTTCATGTCGATGATACGCGCTAAAAGGAAGTTCATGCTTGTGTCGGGCATGGAGGGATAGCCTACGGCAGGACGGATGCCCTGGTAATGCTCGGCGTGGATGTCTTTCATGGAAAGGTCCTCGTCGGGGGCGTAGCCCCAGTATCGGCGTCTTACCTGGAGGTGCATGAGCTCAGCCGTTCCTTCTGCCAACCGGTCAGCAAGAACCTGAGCGAGCATCTTGTCGTAGACATCCTCGTCGTAGCCGCGTGTGAGGTCATTGTCGACAGTGGTGGCAAAGACACCTAACTTGTCGGGTATGCCTTGTGAAGCTGGTCTGAGAAAGTCGGCTAAGCATAAGTTGGGCTGCCCGGGTGAGGTCGCTTTCTGCTGCCGGAGCATCGGCAGCCGCACCTTTGCCGTGACAATGTCGTCGCCGTCACTGTTGGCATCCACCAGCTCGAATACGGCATGCGTGTGGTATCGGCCTTGCCATGAGTCAAGCATGGCATTGGCATCGGCATGGAGCTTGTCGCGCTCCTCGCCTTTTTTGCCGTTCATGCTCCAGGCATAGTCGAAATAAATCCAGTTGATGAACGGTCGTATGTCGTTAATATCGTAATCTATGCGCATGGGCTGTTCTGATCTGTATATTAAAAATAACTCTTAATGTTCAAACTGTACCGCTTCCCCGCGGTAGTCGTTATCTGTCTTGCCTTCATCAAAGACGGTGTGGCCGTTGCAAATTGTTCTTACGACCCGCCAGCGGAACTCCTCGCCTGTGAGCGGGCTCCACCCACATTTGCTCTGGATGAGATTCTCCGTGAGTGTCCAGGGTGCTCCGCGCTTGACAAGCGTGATGTCTGCCTTATAGTTTGGGCGGAGGAACCCGCGCGCTTTGACAGAGAACAATCGGGCGGGGTTATGGCACATCAGCCAGACCAACTGCTCAATGCTAAGAACTCCTTCATCAACGAGTCGCAGCATGGAGACAAGAGAGAACTGAAGCATGGGCATTCCCGAAGCGGCTTTCGCGCACCCTCCTTGCTTGTCGCTGAGCTTGTGTGGAGCATGGTCCGTTCCGACGCAAGTAATCTTTCCTTCCGAGAGTGCCCGGCGCAGTGCGTCGCGGTCTTGGGCAGTTTTCACAGCCGGGTTGCATTTGATGAGCGCTTTTCGGGTAGCATAGTCGTCATTGGTAAACAACAGATGAGCAAGAACGGCTTCTCCGGTAATCTGCGGGAAAGGTCCTTCATCGAAAGCATGATCGTTCACGGGGATCAGGCTGAGCTCCTTGGCTGTAGAGAGATGGGCGATATGCAGTCGGGTACCGTAGGTCTTGGCAAGATTGACGGCCAATGACGAACTGCTGTAGCATGCTTCCTCTGAACGGATGGCCGGATGCAGGCTGATGGCGGGGTCGTCGCCGTACTTTGCCTTGGCCTCTGCCATGTTGTGGTTGATGATGTTGGTGTCTTCACAGTGCGTCATCAAAGGCAGACCCAGACGGGCACATTCCGAGTAGATCTTTTCTAAGGCTTCCTTCCTGTCCACAAGCATGTTGCCGGTTGAGGCACCCATGAAGAGCTTGATGCCGGGAATGTGTGTAGCGTCCATCTTTTTGAAAGTCCCGGCATTGCTGTTTGTGGCTCCATAGAAAAAGGCATAGTTGACATGGCTCTTGGTTCGCCCAAGTTCCATCTTCTTTTCCCAGGTCTCTTTCAAAGTTGTGGCCGGCTTCGTGTTTGGCATGTCGAAGAAGGTCGTTACGCCGCCCCATGCTGCTGCCCGCGATTCACTCTCGATGTCTGCTTTCTCAGTAAGGCCGGGCTCACGGAAGTGGACGTGCTCGTCGATGATGCCGGGAAGAACAAGACACCCCGTGGCATCTACGTGATGGTCGTAGGAGCCACAGGGTGTAGTCTCGCCGACAATCACGTTTTCTATATGGTCGTCATCAATGATGAGGCTTCCTTGAAAAGATTTGCCCTCATTGACAATCGTACCATGTTCAATGATTGTCCTCATTATTATATAATGTGTGTTTTTTTATTGAGCCATCTCGTTGGGTGTTTGTCCGTCCTGCGGGGGTGCCGGCGAGGTCTGTTGAGGCTGTGACTGATTTTCCGGAACCTTCGTTCCGTTCATGATGTTCTGGTTCTCTTGAGCGGCCTCATAGTATTCTTTCACCTGCGGGTTGTTCTTGAACTTGTCCGTTGCACGGGTCATAATGTCTTCTACCCAGGCATCGAGCATTGGAACATTATACTTGTTCATGCAGATCGTAATAAAGACGTACGGCCCCAGGATATTGTCCATGTTGTCAGTGACAAACGTGGTAACGAGCTTGTCCATCTTTCGGTTTATATCAGCGTCTTTGGCAGCTAACCAGGTGTTGACTTCCTCCATGTTGCGGCCGTTCATGATGGCTTGGTCGTGCTGATGGACAAGGTCACTGCTTTCATTCATCAGGCGGGTGAACTGCTGGCGAAACTTGGTGAGCTTGTCGTTCAGCGGGGTTCCCGTCACAGTTTCCTGGGTGTTGTCGATCTTGACCTGTATGTCACCGTCCTCAAGCACAACGGGCAGACTGTTCCCGTCATCAAGGATGATATTGGCCACACGCACCGAGTCGGTTGTACCTCCAAACTGGAACTGACCATGCACGACATCACACGAATCCAAGTTCTTTAATGTCGTGTCTTTCAGTACTTTAAGGTATAACTTCTGACCATCAAGTCCGCTGACACTTGTCGTTCCCGTGATATGGAAACTGTTGGCACAGGATGTCAGTGCAAGCACGCTGACGATAGCGTATAATACTTTATTCATAAACCTTTCTTGTTCTTCTATAAGCAAAGATACAATCTATAAATGAAGAAATCTATTATTTTTATGCTATTTAAAAGTAACGCCTATTCTTTTATATTTTTTTTGGATAGCTCGTGGTCTATCCGATGAGACGTATAGACCTCTAAAATGGCAGCTATCAATAAGAGAATCACCCATTTATTATATAAATAGGTGATGTATGCTTCTTGATTGCTGAACATTGATTTGAAGAAACTGTGGCCTGTGCCGGCGTAGACAGTGTCTGCAAGCAGTACGCCTGCAAGAACAAAAAGAAGATCGCTTAAATTCTGAAGCTTTTTCAGACGCCGGACAACAAGCTCATTGCCTTCATACAATTGGGATACCTGCATGGTGGCAAACATGACTGCACCGAGAAGATAGACCCAGCACATGATGGTGGGGATAACCATGAGAACGCAGCAAGCTACGCCAGCTACCATCAGAAGGCCGCCGATTAAAAAAATAGCACTTTGAATTCTATTGAGTTGTTTCATTCTGTGGGTTGTTTATCAAGGTCGTCGTTTATCTTGTCTGTACTGAATACAAAGATATCCTCGTCGTCGGCCTTCATTAAATAACGTTCGCGCGCTATCTTCTCTATATAGTTTGGGTTGCGACGAAGATTTTCTATCTCCGTATTTGCAGAGTCATTAAGCGCCTTGTATTTCTGTATCTCATCCTTCAGACTACTAATCTGCAAGTCATATTTCATGCGCTGAAGAAAACTGTTCTCATCTAAGAAACCTACAAACAATACCCCAACTACCATAGTAATGATATACTTGTAGCTGGAGAGAAATGCCAATATCGTAGACAATTGTTTGCTCATTGTTATTATTTTAGGCTGCAAAGATAAGGCATTTCAATTGAACAGACAAAGAAAATCTTATCTAATCTTTTTCTTTTCCGACTTTTTAAGCATTAGTATCGGTAAGGCGGCACCTTGGTCTTCTTGCGTCGTATAGGCCGCCATTGTGTTGCTGCGTTAGCCCTTTCTGTTTGATATATATCAATTTTGAAGCATTTTTGAAAAATAATCGCGAAAATATTTGGAGGGTATTGGAAAAGTCTATACCTTTGCACTCGCTTTTCGGAAATACACCGGCAAGCAACATAAAGAAAGAGTTCTTTGAAA
>Ga0256404_1008165_pt1 | contig 15950 bp, 10 predicted proteins | sample RumenRJG_01DNA_FD_185990 | JGI IMG/M metagenome (GOLD analysis project Ga0256404, IMG submission 185990) | Bovine rumen microbial communities from Lethbridge, Alberta, Canada - RJG_01 | ecosystem: Host-associated > Mammals > Digestive system > Stomach > Rumen | place: Canada: Alberta | collected...
CACCATTATGCAAATAAGAGAGTTTGAGCAGGGTTGACTCGGATTATTCCGTATACTGCCGGTATACTGCGGTATACAGCCTGTTTTCGATGAAATGAGCGGACCCGCCGGAACTCGCATATCGAATAGCCAGCAATCAAATTTCGAAATCAATAGCGCCTTTGAAGGGGTTATTGAAAAATCAATAACTGAAAGCGAACAACTTCACTTCGAACAATCTTTAAGTATTACAGTTGTCATACACTAAATATGGTCTACTCAATCAGATTTTCGGAAGATGAACAGGCAGCCATAGAGCAGTATGCATTACTGTACGGAATGAAAATATCAGAAGTTATCAGGAAAGCAACAATGGAGATGATTGAGGACGAAATGGACATACAGGCCTTCAAAGAAGCGAAGGAAAGATTCGAAAAGAACCCTGTCACTTATTCCCATGAGGATGTCGGAAAGGAATTGGGATTCCTTTGAGCTATCACGTTGAATACAGCGATGATGCGAAGAAATCGCTGTCTAAGATGAAGAAAAAGGATCCGATGGAGGCACTTAGAATCTATAATTGGATCGGGAAGAATCTTGTAGATTGCGATGACCCCCGTAAAACAGGTAAGGCATTGACTGGCCAATACAAGGGATCGTGGAGATACAGAGTGGGAGATTACAGAATATTGGCCGAGATACATGATGATGTACTGGTCATACTCCTAATCGATATTGGACATCGCAGTACTGTTTATGACAAATGATTACAATCTCGTATACTCGAGTATACTGCGGTATACAGCCTGTTTTCGATTAAATGAGCGGCCCCGCCGGGAACCGCTTAAGGCAATGCCAGACATCAGAAATCAGGGTAACTTATACCCCATATACCGGCATAAGTTCGGTAACTTATCCGAGATTGGATGATGATTGATCACGGCCTTCCTAGACAGATCAGAATCGTATCCTCAATCAGTATATTGATATGGAACCAATTTGTATATCAATATGGAATCATTAAGTATATCAATGTGGAATCAATTACTCTACTGGAGAGTATTATGGCGAACATCGGAAGAGAGGACGAAACACAGGAATTCAAAGAGAGCACGGCAGAGATGGACGAAGCGATGGAAGCGATCTGCGCCATGCTCAACAATTCCGGCAAAGCCCATGTGTTCTTCGGAGTCAGAGATGACGGGACTGTGATCGGCCAGATGATTGGAAAGAACACCCTGAAGGACATCTCCAAGAGCGTTCGTGAATCCATCGAACCCCCCGTGATTGCCAAAATCAAAGTGCTGAACACATCGGACGGAAAGGAGTACATCTCGGTGGAAACCCAGGGTACCGCCCGTCCGTACTCGGTAAAAGGGAACATACTGGTCAGAACCGGTGCGGAGAACCGCAAGGCTCCCCTGTCGGAGCTCAGACGTATGATACTGAGCTCGGGCGATAATCTTCTGGACACCTCCTCCTACAATCAGGAACTGACATTCAAGGAACTCTGTACCCTGCTGAGGGACAATGATTTCGACGTTCAGGACGACGAACGCCTGAGGAAGAGCTTCGGTCTGCTGAACAGCGACGGGAGACTGAACTATCAGGCACAGCTCCTGTCCGATCAGAACGATATATCCCTGTCGGTGGCCATGTTCCGCGGGACGGACAGATCGGACATGACCTTCAGGAAGGATTACGGCGGACGCTCCCTGCTGACCGAGGTCAATCAGGTCCTCGACTTCGTACAGGCTCAGAACGAAGTCTCAGTCCAGGTCGGTCCGGGAAGCAGGAAGGAAAGAGAACTCTTCGACGGGAACGCGTTCAGGGAGGCATGGATCAATGCCTGCGTACACAACAACTGGATCGGCCACATCGCACCGACCGTCCACATATTCGACGACCGCATGGAGATCATATCCTACGGAAGTATCCCGTACTGGCTGTCGCTGGAGGATTTCTTCTCCGGGAAGAGTCTCCCGGTGAATGACGCCCTGATGAGGGTCTTTGTACAGACAAGGCTGACAGAGCACACGGGGCACGGCATCCCGGTGATAACCTCAGCATACGGGAAGGAAGCGTTCGATCTGACAAACGGAACGGTTACCGTCACACTCAGATTCCACGGACTGCGTTCCGCGGCATCGAGACACCCTGAGGAATACCCGCTGACGGAAAGGGAGATGAGCGTACTGGATGCGATAAGGTCCAATCCGAACGCCAAGCTGAACGACGTCGCATACATGAGCGGCGTGAGCAGGGCGTATGTAGGCAAGATTGTGGTCAAACTGAAGGATAAGGGCCTGATCGAACGCATCGGGAACCAACGTACAGGATACTGGAAGATCCGTCAGGCCTGAAAGGGGGAACAGTTCAGCCCAACAGCTTCAGCATTCCACCGAATGCGGCGGACGATGCAACCTGGATGGATGCGGCACCGCACAGCATCCCCGCGTCTCCGTCCCTCATGCCGATCCTTTCGGCAAGTTCGGATAGATCGGGATACTCCAACTGCACCGCATCATAATAGGGAACGGTGACCTTGCCGCCATCCATACGGAACGGCATGCACACGGATGCACCCATCATGATCGCGCCGTCCCGGTATTTGATGTCGCTGTCCATGAGATGTCCCTTGCCATGTGCCAGCAGCACGAATTCGGCTTTGCAGTCCAGTAATCCTAAGGGTTGTTCCTCGGGAATCTCTATACCCGTCCCATCCACGAGTTCCTTTCCTTTCGGAGTAAGGTAGATACCTCTCTTCTGGGCATCGGCGAATCCCATTCCCCTGAGATATTTCAGTATCGTACGGACCGCACCTTCGCCGATGCCGGTTATGTCGGCCAGGGCCTGACGACTGACCTTACCGTCGGAACAGAGGTACATGATGTACAGGATGTGAGCATCCGTGAACCTGCGGACCATCCCGCGGCGCATATCTATACTCAGATTCCTCATGGGTTCCTGGAACATACTGCCTATGAAAGGACAGAAGTAACTGGGCTCCAAATGTGTATTCAAACAGTCGGTTGTCTGCGACTCCGTATTCATATTCCCGACCTCATCTTTCTGTACAGCGATATCACGAATATTCCCACGAACATGATTATCAATCCCAATTCCACGGCCAGAAGCAGGGTCTGGTCCTTCTGGAGTTCCGGTTCGGTTATGGGCTGCACGTTATACCCGGACCACGACGAAAGAACGTTGTCCGAGGCATAGATCGATAACGAGTCCACATCCACGTTGATGAATGCGTTCTCGAAACTGGAGAAATACTCGCAATGGACCTCTATCTCGGATATGTTCTTGCAATTTCCGAAAGCTGCGTTGCCGAGAGTCTTCATGTTCTCCCCGAACACGACGAACTCCATCGAGGAGGTTCCGGAAGACATATAGAAAGCGTCCTTGCCAACGGATTCTACCTGGTTGAGGTCCACGTACTGCAGACCGGTACAGTTGTAGAATGCCTTATCGCCGATGGAGATGACCCCTGCGGGGAGATCTAGATCGGTGAGTCTGGCACAGTAACCGAAACAATCCGCAGGGATGGATGTCAGTCCTTTTCCGAGGATGATAGTCGACAGGTTGGAACAGCCGTAGAACGCACTCGCCCCGATTCCCCTGACGGAATCGGGGACGGTGAAACGGGTGAAGGCCTTGCCGTCGCAGGCGGCGAACGCTCCGTAACCGACGAACACCAATTCGTCCGAGAAGGTCACGTTGGAGAGGTTGGAACAGTTCATGAACGCCATGTCCGAGATGTGGGTGACGGAATCGGTGACGTAGAGGTTGGCTATGGTAGAACCATAAAGGGCGGATGTGAGTATGCCCTTCACGTGGCTATTGAGTTCGAGGGTCTGCAGCTCATGGGCGAGACCGACCTGGAATTCCAGCTGATAGCGTTCGATCAATGAGGAATCCAGGACCTTCATGAAGGCCGCGTCCCCGATGTACGCTATGGGATAGGAGGTTCCGGCCACGGAGACGGAATCGGGGATCTGCACATACGGTCCTGTGATGAACCTGTGGACGACGGCACTGTCGCCCACGATGTAATAGGTGAATGTGAAGGTGTCCTTACGGTAGGCTCCTTCATATTTGTGAATCACCAGATCATCGGAACCGATACTCCAGCCGGTCGCATCGGGACGATGGTGGACATTCACTCCCGCAGGTACCGAGCCTTCGAATACGGGAGAGTTCCCAAGGAAGTAGACATCCTTGATTCCGGTATTGGTCCAATTGAGCCAGGAGAAGAATTCCACGGTCACCGGGATGACTGCGGAGGGTGCGTTCACCACTCCGTTGAGGGCCCCTGCCTCCATCCTCTGCAGGGTTATGCCTCCGAAGGATGAGGGCACGAAGAGGATCCCACCCATGTTGTCGAGGGTCATTGATTCCAAAGAGACGGAACCCTTCAGTCCCGAACCGGAAGAAGTGTACTCGACGATACCGTAGGGGCACACCACGACCTGTCTCACGATCTTGTCGTCGGTGGTGCCCACTGCATAGAACTGCATCAGGTCGGTGGTGAAAGATGCGAATCTTCCGTCGTAGGTCGGTTCGATATGAGTGGTGGCTCCGCTGGAGGTAATGTTCCAGACATCTGCGTGGACACCGCTGTCCAATTCCAGCAGGACGGTGACGTCTGCCGTCACACCCAGGGATTTCAGGTCCATGACAGACATGCCGTCCACTCTAAGGTCCAGACGGTAGAACGCACTGTAATTGATCTTCTTCAGTGCGGAGGAGATCTTCACGTTGAAAGGACCGTTCTGCACCGAGAATGTGAGTTCATCGCCGTCGCCCATGACGGTCAGGACTGATGCCAGAGGCATGGAGAACGAACCGCGGGGAACGATGAACAGTGCGGTTGAATCCCCGCCGTTGGCCGAGATAAGGTTCTGGACGGATTCCTTGCTAATCGAGATCTCGGTACCGCTGGGGTACTGGGAAAGGTCGCACACCACGATCTTGCCGCCGATCTTGGTGGCTGCGGCGGCCAGTGCAGGAGTGAAGGATACGGTCACGGTGTCCCCGGACATGTTGCCGTCGCCGTCCCGGGGGGCATCGTATGAACCGACAATCCTGGATACGTAGACGGTGGTGTCTCCCACGACTATGTAATTGGTATCGTATTCCTTCGAAAGGGCGGAATCACGGTACATCTTGACCAATGCGTTCCCTTTGAAGACATCCATTGGATATGTCCCTCCGATGGAGGATCCGTACTTGGCGGGATAGGTTCCGACAGTACTGCCGTTCTCCACGAACGTCAGGGTGTATTCCCTCGCCTCCGGCTCGAAGTAAGCATAAGCGTAGGTTATGTCGGTGATGTTGCTGAGATCCACCGGCACATAGTTGTTGGGAGTGATGCTCCAGCCCTTGAAATTGTACTGGTACCTGACGGTGGGTTCACGGGCGGGGGACGTAGGGGTCGTCGCCGGCGAGCCGTATTCCGTCGGAGATTTGGAGAGGAACGAACGGTCGTAGTTGTAGAAGTTCACATCGTACGAACGGAGTTTGGATGTGTAGACGGGTTTGACCGTGACATCCTCGGTGACCGAGGAGAGATCGCTGCTCCATGAGGAGAATTCGTAATCGTACTGCTGGGTGCTGAGCTTAACTGGCTTACCGTCATAGGTGGCGGGAGAGCCTGGGGAAACGTATTCCTTACGGATGAACTGCCCTTCCTCGGTCTGGTAGGTCACGCATTTCATATCCGGGGTTATGTCCACGAATACCGCGGTGAACACCGTGTCGGAGGTAATGACCGAGGTGGTGTCCCCCCATCCGACGAATCCCTTGCCGTCTGCGGTGGGTTCAGGGATCTCCGAGAGATCCGCCTGCTGACCGTATTTGACCTCCTGGGTCTTCCAAACGGTTCCGTCGGGGAGCTTGAAATCCACGGTCAGGATGTTCTTCATCGGGACGATGGTATCGGTATCGGGATTGGGCTCGGGACCTCCCTTGTCCACCACATAACCGTCTCCGTAGGGATCCGGTGTGGAGAGCAGATAGATGCATTCGATGTAGGGATAGACGGCGGGATCATAGTATCCAAGGGTCCAGCTGTTGTAACTCCACTGATGGTCCACCCAGCAGAACTGGTTCCAGTAGGCCCATACGTTATCGCCGAGGTTATCGTTGCCGAGACCGAACATGCTGTTGATCCAATCGGCCACATCGTTACCCATGCCGTCGTTGCCGGTGTACGTCTCGATCTCCCCGGGCCAGTTGGCACCGATGGCGTTCTTCAGGACCTCTCCCATGGTGGATCCCTCTGCCTTGAGCCAGAATCCCTGACTCCTGATCTCGGGGGTGAATACCGCCTTGACGTGCTCGTTGTCGGGGGAGAAACCGTTGGCGAACCTGATGAACACATATCCCGTGGATACTGGTTTGAAATTCGGTTCCGAATAGACGTTGGTACCGTTGACGTTGGTGATGGTGGATAGGGTGACGCAGTAGGTGGTACCGGACATCATCCTATCGTTGGAGGCCTGGTTGAAGGCCTGCACTCCCCATCCGGAGGTCCCTGCAGGGAGCCACTGGAACACCCTCCAATACTGGCTGTCTCCGGGTTTGCGTTCGTCCACCGAGAGGATGTTGGTCATGGTGAGGTTGAGTTCCAACTTCTTCCCCTGGTCCGCCATGGCCTTGTTTATCGCATCGCGGACGGTCTGCACATCGTTCACCGTAGACATTGTGTAAGTGTCGTCCTCGTTGAGGATGTACACCTTCACATCGTCGCAGATCGCTGCGGAGGAGTCGTCGCTTCCTGCCGTGACGATGATTATGGAGGAGGCTACGAGCACAAGTGCCAGCATAGGGAGGATGTGCTTCATGGTATCACTTGATGTACCTCTTGGGGAGGACATAGATCTCCCCGTCCACGTCGAGACCGACACGGGCATCCACTTCGTATACCTCCCTTATCAGATCCTCGGTGATGACCTTCTTCGGATCCCCGATGGTTACGATGGAACCCTTCTTCATGATGATGCAGATGTCGCAGTACCTCGCCATCAGCGAGATATCATGCTCCGCCACCAGTATGGTCATGTCCTTGCGGGCCATGTTCTGCAGATACTCCATGACCTCGAGCTTGTACTTCATGTCCAGATGGGAAGTGGGCTCGTCCACAAGCATCAACTTAGGTTCCTGGACATACGCTTTGGCGATGAGTGCACGCTGCTTCTCTCCCGATGAGCACAACGCCACCTGTTTTCTCCTGAGATGGTCGAGGCCGAATGTCTTCAGTGCCTCGCGGACGGTCTTCTCGTCCTCGGGGGACTCCCACCAGACCTTGTTCACGAAGGGGTACCTTCCCAGCATCACGAGTTCCATGACCGTGGTGCCGAACAGGGGTCCCGGCTCCGCCGGGACGTTGGCGACCATCTTGGCTATGTCCTTGGCCTTGAAACCAGCGGTGTCCTGGCCGTCGATGGAGATCTTCCCCGTCCAGTTGGTGTGGAGTTTGGAGATGCACTTCATCATGGTGGATTTGCCGCATCCGTTGGGGCCTATGAGTCCCACCAGCAATCCCTTGGGCAAAGTGAAGTTGATTCCGTGAAGGGCCTCGAAATCCCCGAAGCTGATGCGGAGGTCCTCTATCCTGAGAAGCTCCTCCCCGGTGAGACCGGCGTCGGAGTTGCGGATGTTGGCGAGGGAATCATCCGTCATAGTCGCGCCCCCTCCTGATGAGCATATAGGCGAAGACAGGAGTACCTATCAGCGCCGTGACCGCTCCTACAGGGATCTCCAGCGGTGCGATTACCGTCCTTGCGGCGAGGTCGGCGAACAGCATCAGGCACGCACCGAGAACGATGGATGCGGGCATGATGAGACGGTGGTCGCCGCCCATGAGCATACGGCAGGCGTGGGGGATGACGAGACCGACGAAACCGATGACACCGACGAACGCTACGCATACGGAAGTGAGTATGGAAGCGACGACCATCATCTCGGCCTTGAACATCCTCACGTTCAGTCCCAGCTGTCTGGCCTGATCCTCTCCCGACATGAAGAGATTGAACTCCCTGGCCCACAGCATAGATATGAATGATATGGCCAGTGCCGGGATGAGTACGAGGAACGCATTCTCCCAGGTGATGTTGGCGAAGGAACCGTACAGCCACCACATGACGTTGGTGAGGTTGTCCTTCTGAAGGGACAGGAAGATCGTCTGGACGGAAGTGAACGCGAATCCGACGATTGTACCTGCAAGGATGTAGTTGGTGGCGGAACCTCCCGCGCCCTCGGCAACGGCGAGGGTGATTCCGAAGGCGAAAAGACCTCCGGCGATTGCCGCCACAGGGATGATGTAGTTGCTGAAATCGCTGAGGGCGGAGATGGAGATGCCCATAACCACGATGGCGATTGCGAAGCATCCCGCACCGGAGGATACACCGGTGATGTATGGATCCACCAGGGGATTCCTGATGAGTGCCTGGAACATGCATCCTGCGATGGCGAGACCGGCTCCGACGCCTATGGCGGCGATGGTCCTGGGGAGACGGGACTGGAAGATGTACAGTTCCGTGGTGTCGAGGTCGTGTCCGCCTTTCTGTATAGCGGATATGAGTGAGGTTATGGCCTCGTTGATGGGGATTATTCCTCCCGAGGAGATTGCTATCGAGACGAGGAACATCACCGCGCAGATGAATACCCCCACCAGGAGGATGATGGAGAACCTCCTCCTCTTGATGGAGATCTCACTTCTGTCATCATCCTCCGGGACCATGTCGTCCCTCATTCCGTTGTATCCTTTCCTCAGGGTCGAGAAGAGTCCTTTGAGCGGGCCTCTTCCCTTGGGTCCTGCCCCCTGCGGGGCGGTGGTGTCCCCGGCGGTTCCGATCTGAGAGGTTCCGCTGGGGTTGTCTTCTTCATTCATTCGTTCACTTCCTTTCGTTCAGCGCCTGTACGCCATCACGGCGAGGGCGAGCACGATTGCCACGATCACCATCGTGATGATCCAGGAGGGATGTGCCAGTCCCTGTGATTTGTATTCGATATTCTCCGTTCCGGCACGCTCGTTGCCGGAGGTTTCCGAGATGACATAGATCGCCCCGTAATCATTTCCGACCAGGACCTTCCCGTCAACCACGGTGGGGCAGTTCATGCTGTAGGCATTACCGTTGTAGGGGGAGACTTTGCACCTCCACACCACGCTGCCGGTATCGGCGTCGATGCACCACACGTTACCTCCGTTGGTACCTTCGGTACCCGGGGAGTAGTCCATGCTGTACACCTTACCATCACTGTAGACGGTCCCCCCGATGGACAATGCATCGGTGGGCCTGCTCCAGAGCATGCTTCCATCGTTCACCCAGAGTCCGTAGTATCCGCTCACCAGATTCACATCCTGGTTGGTAACAGAATCCCTGATTTTCTGGTCGGAGAGGGCAGAAACGTAGCAGTAGAACCTGTCCCCGTAGACCACGGGCCTTCCGCAGCGGATGTCCTGTTTCCAGACTTCGGAACCGTCGGTGACGTTGACCAGGGCTATGCCGCCTCCGGCGGAGCTCATCTCGCCTCCGGAGTAACAGACCAATGCCCTTCCTCCGGAACACACGGTGATGGATGCAACCTGTCCGACTTTGTGGCTCTGGGTATCGATAACGGTACGTTCCCAAACCTTGGAACCATTGATGGCATTCAGACAGACGATGCCTCCCCCGTAATTTCCGATGAGAAGGTACTTGGTATCGTCAAAGTCGCAGATCACCGGAGGATGGTAGTAGAAGCACCCTCTGACAGAGGAATCGGGAGCGTAGTTCCAAATCTCCTTGAATCCCTTCTCCCTGTCGATTGAGAAGCACCTGACGAGGCCGTCGGAGGTCCCGAAGTACAGTGCCCCAGAATCATAGACTGTGTTGGTGATCCCGCCTTCGAGGTGGATCCTGTCTCCCGATACCGAGGGGTCGGTCTTCCTGGGGATGTATGTGGTTAATTTGGATCCTTTGCAGATGTCCCCGTCTTCTCCGGAAGGAGCGAGTTCGGCCACCGCATCGCCGGTGAAACGGTCGAAGGCATACATGTGCCAGTTACCTGAGGTCACTATGATCAGATTGCCCACGATGACGGGGGTCGTGATCTCCGTATTGCCTGAGTTGGAATAGGTTACAGACCACAGGAGCTCCCTGTTCACCGGATCGAGACAGTTGATCCTTGCCAGGGCGTCCATTCCGACCGCACCGTACTTTCCCGCCACGGTGTGGTAGATCATGCCGTCTGCGTAGAGAATACTGGCATCGACCGCCCCGGGATAGGTGTTGGTCCATTCCAGAGGGGTGGCGACGGTCTCGGGACCCTTGGAGGTGCTGACTCCGGAGGAAGATGAATCCCCGCGGTAGGAGGTCCACACCTCCCTGTAATCGGGATTCGATACGGGGGTGACGACATCGCTGGGATAGTATCCCAGCGCGATGAATCCGCTGGTGTACCTCTCGGTGACATCGGTGGTGAGGAACTCCCATTCCACGGTGTTCCAGGCATAGATCCTCCAATAGCAGGTCTGCTTGTTCACCCCGGTGCCGACGGTGACCTCGGAGACCCCGTCTACGGAAAGGACCGTCCTCTCCCCGGACCTATCGCCGAATACCGCACGGCCGCCGATGGTGCCGGAGATCATCGCCTCAAGGGTGCTGCCGGCAACGATGTCCTTCCATTCGGCATGTCCGTTGCCGAAGTCGACTAGGAGTGCATCCTGCACCGCGGGGGACTCATCCGCGGAGGAGTCATCGAAGACCAGGGGCACGGTGCACAGCATCAGCAGCACCGCCAGCAGGGAAATCATTCTCTTTGCCATTCCAACAGCCCCTGTGCTTTGACGTACCTCAGATACCCGTTGTCGGGATCGTTGTACGAGTCGTTGTAGTATTTCACACCGACCACGTCGGTGGGATCCTCGTTGATGAACGATTCGGGATCCATAATCTTGGCCAATAACTCCAAGGACTCCGGGAGCCTGGCACCCGCTCTGGACAGGAGGCTTGCCGCGTCTCCCGAGAAGATGTAGACCTCTCCGTTGGCATAGGCGGGGGTGCGTTTCCACAGGTCGTTGAAGTGCGAAAGCAGAGTCCTGTACTCCCTCTGGGAGGTGATCTGCTCTGCATCGTGGATTATTATGATTATATCCGGCTGCCTTTCGTACACGGTCTCCTTGGAGGCCATGAACCACGAGTTGGAATCGTTGGCGAAGATGTTCCTCGCCCCGAGGGACTCCAGCATGTTGGTCACGTAGGTCCCGGAACCCGCTGTGTACGGGGAGTCGCTCACTCCGAGAGCGACGAACACCTTCTTGTCCTGGAGGTCCGCGATGCGGCAGATGTTGTTTATCGCCTCGGAGACGTCGGAGATGTAGTCGTTACCCCTCTCGGGGAATCCCAGTGCGGATGCGCATATCCAGAGGTTCTTGAGGAGATCGTCGGTGGTGACCGCGTTGTAGAGTACGACGCAGTTGATGCCTGACTTCCTGAACTTGTCGGCCATGGTGACGTGCTCACCCGTACCTCCGTCCAGGAACACGATGTCCGGGTTCTCGGCTACGACCTTCTCGAAGTTGGGATCCGTGTATCCGCCGACGATGGATACCTTCCCGCTCTTCTGAGCGGAGACGAGTCCGTTGGGGTAGTCGCTGTACCTGTCGGTACCCACGATGTAATCCAATCCTCCGACGGCACAGACTGTCTCGGTGACGGAGGGTGCCAGGGTGACGATCTTCAGGTCCTCGCCCATGGGATTCTTGCCGAGCTTGGCGTAGCTGTAATAGGTGAATCCGGTCTGGTCCACCGCGGGCATCATGGCGCTGCCCGCACCGGTGCGGGCCCAGGAGATTATCTTCTCGTTGGAAACGTCGTATCCGGCGGGATCTGAGACGGGAGCCCATCTGCCGTCTGAATCGAGGACATACATGCCCCATTCCACCTTCTCCAGTCTCGGCTTGTTATTGACCGAGTATACCGAGCCATCATCGTTCTTGACGATAGGATAGGACCGTTCGGTACAGGCGGAAGCGAGAGCTTCGTCCCCGGTCATCCCGGGAGAGAATTCCATCTCCACCCAATCCACTTCGTAATAACCGAAGTCGATCATGACGCCCTGACGGGCGTCGACGGAGTCTGCAGTGAACCCGATGACGGAGATGCCGGTCACCGCCAGCATGGCGATGACCGCCGCCGAAACGAGTTTTACGGTAGCTGCCTGCATGTTGAGATCATCGACCTTTCTGTCAGTGTCTCCTTCTCATCATGAAGACCGCACCCAGGAGTGCCAGCACCGCGATTGCACCGATTCCCGCGAACATTAGGGTGTTACCGTTTCCGCCCCCGTTGTCCGACTTACCGTCACCGGATCCGGATGATTCCGACTCGTAACCTATGGCGTAGATCGAGAGGTGATCGGCATCGAAGGATACTTTGCCGTCGGAATAGGTCACGTTGGTGGCGTAGGTCTTCTTGCCGAAATCGTCGATCCTCCAGGCCTTGAGTTCCTTTCCGTCCTGGAGGGTGATGTCGCAGGCGATGGTCAGGGTGAACTTACCGAAATCGTGCTGTTCGACGTCACCGCACTTCAGGTCGATAGAGAAGACCTTGGCGTTACCGGCTGCTTCCTTCACTTTACCTTTAAGGTCGGTAGCACTAGTCACGGAAAATAACAAATCGCCCTTGCCTTTGAGGTTGGCTATAGCAGCATTGTCGAGCTCAATCGCTGCAGTACCGATATCGATAGGCACGCTCATTCCTTCCGACACCAGATCCAACACAGATGCGGGAACTACAGCTGAAGATCCAGAGGACTTGGATTCAACAGATAAGGTGCTTGAGGACGTTGTCTTGCCTTCGGAATCCGTGGTAGTAACAATAGCATGTTTCACAATCGAAGAAGTGTAAACCGACTCTGTAGATTCCGTTTTTACACTCGAACCTGCAATCTTGTCCAACACCACTTCCAATACCGAGGTCTCGACCTTACCGAGAGAATCTATGACTGTGGTCCTCCTCTCGGATACTTTCCAGGAAATCTTGGTTCCGGTCGAATCTTCCGTGTAATCCTCGTTTGTTTCCGTTTTTACGGGGTGCCCGTCCACATAATCGCTGAAATTATCCACTTCGGTATGGACAGAACGTCTTCCGATCACATTACCTGAAGGATCATATGTCACAGAGATCAGATCGACCGTGGAACCTTTTTCATCGGAGGTATCGACCGAAGTTGTACTTACGACATTACCTTCGGGGGTTTCCGTCTCGGTTTCCGAGGTCGTAATGGTCTTTCCATCTTTCACAATCACTTCCGGAAGAACAGAGACATTTATCGGATAGGACCGGCCGTTGAGTATCACAGAAAGCGTGACATTCTTTTCAAGCTGCCCGGTCACCTTCATCGTGCTTCCATCTCTAGATACAAGTAATGCTCCGGGAGCGGAAACTTCGAATCCGAATACGAATTCGCTTTCCGGGAGTGCCACATCCACAGAATCGTTACGATTTACGTTTAGGGTGGTCGGACAACTTGGCCAGATATTGCTTGGGTCAACGACCGGTTTCGTTTCTGAATAGACTATCGTCCGACCAGACGCGGAATCGATTGAGGCCGGATCTGCAAGGATGCATTCGGAATATTCCTGGCCGTTGTAGAAATACCAACTGTTGGCATCATCCCAGTTGGAGAATCTATCTACGGCACCGTTTTCAAGAAGAATCAGATAACGGTATTTCCCTTCGATGATGGCATTTACATCACTACCTATGAACTTCGCAGAACTGAGATCCGTGATCTTCTCCCAATTATAAACCTCAAGGCTGGGCATATTCATTCCGTATGCGGCGTAGGTCTTTCCCCCAATGGACATGTTACCGCCGTCGATCACAGCACCTTTGTAAAGCGAGGATACTGCACCGTTCAGAGTCGAACCCGTTACCGTATTGACCTGTGCCGAGGTTCCCGAATCCAGGATGACGGTTACATCGAAACTCCGGGATTTGACATAGCAATCCAAGTAACCGCTGTCCACATAGTACACTAGTTCCCCGTTAGGCCCGGCACGTATAGCCTGGGAACACCAGTTGTGTCTTGTAGGGGAGAGCTTGCTGCAGCTGGACTTTAACTGCCACTGACCGTCTTTCAGCTCGTCGGTGAAAACGTACACGGCTTGATCGCTTGAATTGTAGGGCAACATATAGATGTTGATCAACCCCTCGTCCGCATGTGCAACATTTACGACGATTCCACCATGGCTCATGGAACTGGGCGCTTCTGCAGAAGGTACGGGGGTCCCATCGGGAAGGATATTGTAGGCAATCATGCAGGTTCCTGCATCATCGGATCCCCCTGTGGTGTCGGATCCAAGCGCCCTGACATTCACATAACCGCGGCCATTGTAAATGACAAGGCCGGAAGCAATGCCTCTGAATGTGTCGCCTTTGGTGTTCTTCAGGAACTCACATTGAGGTTCCCCGAATTCTCCTTTATCAAAATCAAATTTCACCCAGGTTACAGATGAACGCTTCTCCTCGAGACCTGGGATCACTCCGTCAAAAAGACCGGCGGTATATGCAGTAACGTAGAAATATCCATTATAATAAGTGAGCCAGCCATCGTCCCAAGGCATTCCTTTGATGCCCGTGAGCTCACAGGTTACAGACTCTTCTGTCTTAATATTGAACGCGCTTATCGCACGGTATCCATTGACTCCGGTAATACCATCAGCCTGTAGGAAAAAGAACCAATCCCCGACAATCTGCACGTTGCCGAATTGACCGTATTGTGCGAAAAGGCGGAACTTTTCGGAGGATTTGAACATATTCACTTTAACGCCGTCGTCCAGATAACTGTCCTTATCCAAGGTAGTCTTGAACATGGTGTAGTATGTAACGCCTCCTTCGGATACCGCCGAACATCCGAAGAAAAATCCATCATGATATGTCACGAATCTCAAAGAAGAAGGCAACTCGTACAGTTTGTTCAATTCGAGATCATAAGCTGCTCCCCCTACTGTATCGAATATGACTCCATTTCCATAACTCAGATAGTGATAATAATCAACTTCCAACCCCTGGGACCTCACCGAATTAAGTATGGTGCCTGTGTCGATATCCATGGCATATAGCATGCCGCCTGCACGCACGTAGACCACATCGTCCACGATGAGCGGTGTGCAGGGCATACCCTTCCACATACCGCCCGACATGTCAAGATTCTCGCTCTTGATGGACCAGTTATTCACCAATGTATCTCCAGCTGTAGGGAGACCCTCGACATCCACTATGTTTATGAGTTCCTGAGATGTCGAGTAATACCTAGTCTTTGCAGAAACGGTTACATCGGATCTTAATTCCGTAAATGTTATTTTGGTTCCATCCACGGAGTACGTACAATCACCGGTAACGGTCCATTCCCTGAACTCGTAACCGCGTATTTCCTGATAGATTAGTGTTTTGGTATTGTTGAACGCAGATGAGATGTACTCTGTGCCTAGATCCGCATCTAGTATTCTCCCGTGCTCTGCATCTGCAGTCAGTGTGTAAGTGCCATCAGCATCCGTATCGGATGCAATGAATATTGAACCTACAACAAATGCTGTTAATATAATCGCCAAAACAGCATATTGTTTTGAATTCATCCTCTTTCCTCCTCCTAAATCGTTTAAGAATTCAGGCGTTTCTCCTCCGCCTGATAATGAAAACCCCCCCGATAGCAATCAGGACCACAATCAATACTGCAATGATCGGAATCAATTGTTCGTTTGAGTTTCCGTTGTTAGATAACATCTCAGAAGCAACGACGTACTCCGAGTTGTGATCGGTCTCGAAAGTCACGCTGGTGTCGGTGCTTGAAAGCACCTTCATCTCGGTAGACTTGGAACCGTCCCAGAAGTACACGACGGGGACCTTTCCGTTCTCCTTAGTGTACGGGAGAGTTACTTCCATCTTTCCGTTGTATTGGGTGCCGTCCGCAGT
>Ga0256404_1008166_pt1 | contig 15950 bp, 17 predicted proteins | sample RumenRJG_01DNA_FD_185990 | JGI IMG/M metagenome (GOLD analysis project Ga0256404, IMG submission 185990) | Bovine rumen microbial communities from Lethbridge, Alberta, Canada - RJG_01 | ecosystem: Host-associated > Mammals > Digestive system > Stomach > Rumen | place: Canada: Alberta | collected...
ATACCTTCTTTTATACCTTCTTTTATTCCTTCTTTTATCCCCTCTTCTCTGCCATCTCTCAAACCTTCTTCTTTCCAATATTCTCTCATAGTATTCTCTATTTTGCGATTATCTTCCTCAGCACTCATATATTCATATATTTCTGGATCAGCATTTATTCTTTCTACTTCACTCATATACTTTTTAATCACCTTATCTTCCTTTGATAACTTTTCTAATTCATCTTTTTCTAGATCTAACATCACTAAGTATTTATAATTATCAATTTCTTTTTTATTAGAGTACCACATTTCTTTAAAATACTCCATATTAAATTCATATATGAACAAATTGTTTACATATTTATTTCCTTCTTCATCACATAATGTATATATTCTTATTGGCTTTTCTTTTTTACTAATTCTATAATTTAAGTTTATTTGAATAAATTTAATATTTTCTGTATAGTTTTCTCCTCTTAATGTTTCAATAGAATATGAATTACAAATATATGCAGTATTTCTAGGTCTTACATAGGGATGCATTTCACTATTTACCTCAATATGAATATTTTCAGTATTTGTTTTAATATGGAAATCAAATTGTTTACGTTTTATACGAATATTTCCATTATTCTTTTCTAGATTTAAGTATTTAATATTTTTTATTTTAATATCTAAAATACTTTCTAGTAATGCTTTTAATAAATCACTATTCTTCTCCTCCATAAATACTTCTTTAAATGCTATATCATTTTTACATGTATAAAACTTCTTCTCTTCAACCATTAAACTCCTCCTTTTTTTGGAAGTTATAACATTTGTAAATAGATTTGTAAAATAAAGGTTTTTATGAATTTAATAATAATTATATTAGAATTATATTTTTTTACTATAGAAATTAAAAAAAGTACTTTAAAAGTACTATTAAAAAAACAAGTTTATCTATTTTTTTGCTCTTGGAAAACTATTAAAATAAACCTCCTTTAAACGGTCTGTTGTAACATGTGTATATATTTGAGTCGCTTTAATACTCTCATGTCCTAGCAATTTTTGAACTGTTAAAAGATCACATCCTTCATTTAAAAGATGTGTTGCAAAACTATGTCTTATCATATGAGGAGATATTTTCTTTTGTATACTAGTTTTTTGAATTAATTGATCTAATATATATCTTACTCCTCTTTCTGTAAGATTTCCACCTTGATTATTTAAAAATAAAGTCTTACTATCTTTTATATTTAATGCAACTCTACCATCTTGAATATAGTTTTTTAAAGATTCTTCACAGTACTCTCCATAAGTAACAAATCTTTCTTTATTTCCTTTTCCAAGTATTATTATATTTTTTCTTCCAAAATCAATATCATCTATTTTTATTTTGACTAATTCTCCTACTCGTACTCCTGTTGCATATAACATTTCTAATATTAATCTGTCTCTTTGACCAAGTGGAGTTCTTAAATCAGGTACTGAAAATAGCTCTTCTAATTCATTATATTCAAAGAAACGTGGTAATTTTTTACTTTTTTTAGGACCATTTACTAAGGAAAAAACATTAGTTTTTACTATTTTTTCATTCGCTAAAAATTTATAAAATCCTCTTAGTGAACTTAATTTTCTATTAATGGATGAATTATCATCTTTTTTTTCATCTTTTAAATACATTAAATAAAATCTTATATCAGAATACTCTACTTTTTTAAAGTCAAGATATTCTCTATTTAAATATGATAAATACTCTAATATATCATCTTTATAATTTATAATTGTATAGTCGGAATAATTTTTTTGATATTTTAAATAATCTAGATAATCACTAATTTCTGTTGGAATTTTATCTTCTTCTAGCATTAGGCTTTTCTCCTATGTACCAATCCGATTCTGGATCAAAAAAACTACTTTGATTTGAGTCGTATGTTTTATCTGTTTTTTCGATTATTTCATCTTCAATTTCCATTCTTCCTTGTAAATCTATTTCATGCATTCTTTTTGCTTGTGGATTATCTAATTTGATTTTCCCTGTTATGTATGGGAATAGGTTCCTTAACAATGGATAATACTTTAATTGCCATTTCGGAAGCTTTTTGACGTCATATTTTTCATAATATGGAGTGTTAGATAGGTATTCTCTAAATATTGATGGAAAGTGGTTATCATAGGCAGCAAAATTTATCATATCTGGTGTTTTTAATTTTGAAAAGAACATCATAAATAAATGACTGGCTGTTCCTCTTGCCATTTCTTTTTCTTCTTCTGTAACTGAACTAGATTCTTCTTTATAACAACCATTTAATGAATCTTTAATAATTGTTTTTAGAAGTGAAGTATTATATAAAACTTCTTGTGTCTTAATACAAAAATGTCCATTTTCTTTTTTTCTTTGAACTATATAAATATCAGCATTATCACTTACATTGTATCCTTTTTGTCTTATGTTTTTAATTAGACTTTGTGTATCACTAAAATCTGAAGTATAGTTATCAATTTCTTCTAATAGATTCCCTTTTGAATTATTAAAATCAATTATTTCAAAACGATTTGTTTCTCTATCTCTTACTATTAAAAAATATTTTTTTATTACACTCATATTCTCCCTCCATTCTTTTATATAATGAAAAAATGTAGAAAAACTCTACACTCTTAAGCTCTAGATACATATTTACCATCTGCTGTTGAAACGATAATTTTTTCTCCTTCTTCAATAAACAATGGCACTCTAACCATTAGTCCGGTTTCACATTCAGCATCTTTTAATGCATTTGTTGCGGTATTACCTTTTACAGCTGGCTCTGTATGAGTGATTACTAGTTCAATTTTATCTGGTAAGTCAATTCCTAATATTTCACCTTCATAACTAGTAATATATACTTCTAAATTTTCCTTTAATAATGCTTTTTGACTTTCAATTTTTGATGCTGGTATTTCTAATTGTTCGTAACTATCCATATTCATAAAGTAATAAGTATCATTCATGTTGTATAGATACTGCATTAATTGTTTTTCGATACGAGCTGTTGCTACTTTCACTCCGGCATTAAATGTTTGTTCAAAGATTGCACCAGTACGTAAGTTTTTTAATTTTGCTTTTACGATTGCTGCACCTTTTCCTGGTTTAACATGCTGTGTTTCCATTACAACATAAATATTACCATCATATTCAATTGTAATACCATTTTTTAAATCATTTGTACTTATCATTTTTTCACTCCTTTAAAAGAACAAAAGAACAAATAAATTTGTTCGCATATTTCTCTCTTATTTTTTTTCCTTATGTGTTGTATGTTTTCTACATCTAGGACAGTATTTATTCATTTCAAGACGTTCTGTTGTATTTTTAACGTTTCTTGGTTCTCTATAATTTTCTTCTTTACATTCACTGCATACAAGAGTTTTATATTGTCTGTTTCCTGCTTTAGCCATATTTATCCCTCCTTACACGTCTACATGTATTATAACAAATTTTTCGTAATTTGCAAAAGATTTTTGTAATAATTAGTTATATTCTTATTATTTTAATATTTTCACCTTCGGATTTTCTATATTCAGTTCATTTATATCCAAATTTTGATGTGGCATTTCAATATCAAATAACTTAGAATATTCTAATGATTTTTGTTGTTCTGATTCTTGTCTTGCCTTCTGACTATGGCAAGATGAAATAAATGCTATCAAAACTGCTACTAAGATTGGTAATATAGTAATATTTTTTTTCATACATATTCTTCTCCTAATTGAGCATCATTTTATCATATTATTAATAATTAATCAATACCATATAGTTCTTGATATTTTTCTGTAATTCTTTGGGTCATATGATAGGTGACTAATGATGCAAAGTTTGATTTTGAGTTTGGATGAGAAGAATCTGGACTAGTTACAATAATGCTCATTTTTGGATTATCATATGGAGCATATCCAATAAAGGAACTTGTTATTGTATCTGTGTCATTTTTTCCATCATTATTTGTGTCTTTCATACTTTGAGATGTTCCTGTTTTTCCAGCCGGTCTCATTGATGTATTCATATATCCTACTCCATACCCTCCACTTGAATTTAATACTGCTTTAAATCCTTCTTTTACTCTATTCATATATTCTTCTTTTGTATCAATTTTATTTAATATTTTTGGTTCTACATTAATTTCAATTGGCCCAAGTCCTTCTTCAGAAGTCTCTTTATGTACTTCTTTTAAAAGATGAGGAGCAATTCTACTACCACCATTAGCAATCGTTGATATATATTGAGATAATTGTATTGGAGTATAGGATTCATATTGGCCCATTACAAAATCTAATAAATTACCTGCAGCTTTATCTGTTGATGAATATCCTAAGCTTTCTACTGGTAAATCTATTTCTGTTTTTACTCCTAAACCAAAAGAATGATACATCTTACGGTAAATATCAAAAGACTTTTGATTAAAGTTTAATTTCATTCCTCTTCTATATTCTTGACCATTTACTCTTATGGCAATTTTAAATTGATATACGTTACTACTCTTTGCTAGAGCTGTTATATCATCTATTACTCCTAAGTTATTGACTGATGAACATTTTTCAGCAACACCAGCTACCTTTACACATTCATCTTTCATTTTTTCCCCTATTTTTACAGATCCTGTATTATACCCTACTAACATAGAAGCTCCTTTTACGACACTTCCTGGAGTTACTGGTGATGTTAGTATACTTACTGTATTATCCACTATTTCATCATTTACTATTTTTTTCCCTACCATTGCTAAAATCTCCCCTGTTCTGGGATCTTGTATTACAACGGAGGAATGATCATAATACTCTGTATTTGGTTCATTTTTAGCTTTTCTCATTTCTTCTTCTACTATTTTTTCGACTTCTTTTTGGAGATTCATATCTATTGTTAAAACAATGTCTTTTCCACGACTTCCTTCTTTTATTAATTTTGTTTCATGAGATGAAACTACCTCATATACATCTTTTTCTCCTTTTAAATATTCTTCATACTGTTTTTCTATATAACTTAGCCCAACTCTATCATTTAAACTATAACCTTTTTCTAAATAATAATCTTTTGATTCTGCAGGTATTCCTTGAGTAGTTGTTGAAACTGTTCCCATAATACTTTTTAAGGTATCTCCATATGGATAAATTCTTTCCCAATCTAATTTTGTATGAAATCCATCTAGCTCTTCATTATTTTCTGAAATGTAAGCGAACTCTTTCTCTGTAGCATTACTCTTAATTATTTTTTCTTCATATGTGTAGCCTCTATTCATTAAATAATAAATATAGGCAATTTTATTTTCCTCATCCGAAAAATTTAATTCATCATCTGGAATTCTACTTATTTTTAACTCGTATAATTCAGTCTGGGTCATTTTTCTTTGCTTAACCTTTTCTTTTTCTGCTTCAGTTACAAATTCATCACAATTTTCTTTATTTTTATCATAATAGTATTCTCTCTTATTTCTTTCACTAATTTTACTATAATCTATTTCTAAATGAGGAGATATCTTTTCAGCAAGTTCAATCATCTCTATCGCTGTCACTCCTTTTTTCTTTTGATAGGTAATATTTTTTAATGCCTTATTATCTACTATTATATTATAATTCCTATCATAGATTCTCCCTCTAGGACTACTACTTCCTGATACAGTAGCATACGTTAGTTTTTTTAAAGACTCTACATATACTTCTTTATGAAAATACATGACTTCTACCATTTTATATCCAATTATTATAAATAATATAAATATAACTATTAAAAAAACAATAAATCTTTTTTCAGTAATTCTATCAAAATTAATTTTCTTTTTTGTTTTTTTTCTCATAAATAATCTCCTAGTACTAGTTTATCACATATTTTTTATATTCATTCATATATTTTTTTAGAGGTGATTACAATTTATAAAGAATTAATTAAAAATTATATCCCAAATCTAAAAAAAAGTGATTTGGAAAAGTATGCTAATAATAATCATATTTCTTATACTGAAAATGAATTAGATATTGTTTATACTTTTATCCAAGAAAATTACCTATTATTACTAAATAAAAATGAGTATGTATTTAGTAAACTAGAAAATAAGATATCAACTAGTCTTTATAATAATCTTTTAGATTTATATCATAAATATAAAAAATATTTATAAATTAAAAGAAGGGTTTCCTCTTCTTATTTTTGGTTAATAATTAAATCTATTAAATTAGGATTAAATTCTTTATTCCGTATCATTTCAATTTCATATTTATATGGAGGATATTCTCTTTCTACATATGGAGTTTCTAATATTTTAGGAATATTATCTATTCTTTCGTTATAAATTATTTTTATTAAATTATCAAATCCAATTGTACCAAATCCTATATTTTCATGTCTATCTTTATGAGATGATTTTATATTCTTAGAATCATTTATATGAATACAATGAATTTTATTTATACCAATTAATGAATCAAATTCATTTAAAAATTCATCAAATTTATCCATAGAATATCCTGCATCATTTAAATGGCAAGTATCTAGACACACTCCAATATGACTTTTATCTTCCACACCATCAATTATTTTTTTTATTTCTTCTAATTTTGATCCTACTTCTGTTCCTTTACCAGCCATTGTTTCTAGAAGAACTATTACTTGATTTGTATCTTTTACATTTTGAAAAACCATGTTTAATCCTTTTACAATGTTATCTATACCTTTTTCAATTCCAAGTCCTACATGACTTCCTGGATGTAGGACCATATATTTTACTCCTAAAAGATTTACTCTTTGTATTTCTTCTGTTAAAAAGTTTACTGAAAACTCAAATTTTTCTTCATTACATAAATTAATTATATATGGAGCATGAACGATTACCTTAGAAAAATCAATATTATTTTCCTTCATTTTATTTAAAGCTTCTAGTGTTAATCCATCTTCAATTGGACTTCTAGAAGTATTTTGAGGAGCACCTGTATAAAACATAAAGGTATTAGCCTTATATTTTATTGCTTCTTCCACACTACCTAATAATTGTGTTTTTTTATTAAATCCTACATGAGAACCTATTACTAACATTTTTACCACCTATTTCATTATATCAAATATTTTTAAATTTCACGATTTTTTTCAAAAAAAAAGAGCATTGCTCTTTTCTAGATTAATTCAATGTACAAGCTGTTGCTGTTCCAGTAGGAGCTTCTGCTGATACTGCTGATAAATCAGTTATAACTACACTTCTTTTGATTCCGTTTTCATCAACTTCAGTAGGTTTTTTTGTTGATGTATTTGTTGATAAACCATGTTTTCCAGTATCTGATAGACTTATGCTATATGTTGTAGTTGTCTTTCCACCGGAAGATGTTTTAATCCATTTAACATATCCAACCATATCAGCCCCACCAAATGGAGACTTTCCTCCTGCTTCCATTAAATCTTTAATAGTAGTTTGATTCAATGCAAAGTAATATGTTCCATCAGCTGTTCCTGATGCAGTAGTTCCACCACATGAGATATTATCTGCTAGTACGGCGTTTCTTACAGCGTTAACATATTCTTTAGCTGCATTAGCAAATGTATCACGTCTTGAATTTTCAATTGTACGTGATATTGCTGGGATAGCAACTAACATTAAAATTCCCATGATTGTAATAACAGCAAGTAATTCAATTAAGGTAAAACCTTTTTTTCCTATTTTTTTCATTTTCTTCACTCTCTTTCTTATTTTTTACATTTTAATCTTAGCATTGATTTTTTTACTTGACAATCCTTTTTTATTAAAATCTTAAAACTTTACACTCTTTACATTTTAGTCTGGTCTTTTCATTGCATAATACTCATCTACTCCTAGTGGACATTTTGCTTGTACTTCAGAGTCTGCATTAAGCTTGTCTATACTTTCAGATGAGACTCTAGTTAATCCTATTTCTTTTGTAATTTTTTTAATGTTGTCATTTTTCACTTCATTTATATTATCTATATCTTCAAAATTGAATCCGGTTCTTTCATCGGCATCTTCTATTAATCTAACATAGTATTTATATCTATTTCCTTGTCTTTTGTATATAACAAATGATTCATATTGATCATATACTCCTCCATTTGGACCTGTTGTTATATCTCCATTATCATTTAAATAATCTAGTGTAAAAACTATACAATGATCTTTTTCTGGCCTTTTAGTTATATCACCTCTTGCTACTTTTATTTTTGCTTTATCAACCATTTCTAAGGCATCTGTTTTAATAACATTTAGTCTATTGTTTCCTAAAATCCCTGTAATATTTGGTATTGTTACTCCCATTAGCACTCCTAAAACTACTAACATAGCTAAAAGTTCTACTAGGGTAAATCCATCTCTATTTTTCACTTTATCCCTACTTTCATATTCATTGTAGCAAATATTATAAGAAAAGTCATTATTCATTTATTTTTTTTATTAATTCTAACTCATTTTTTGTATAAGCTGATATATAATTTTCATTAAAAATAAAATCATATCGAAATAAAGCGTATCCTGTATAGTTTTTAATATTTCTAGATAATAATATTTCTCTCATTATAATATTATTGTTTTCTATCCATTCATATTTTCCATCTTTTGCATAATTGTCTTCCTTTCCTATTTTATAAAATGCTAATGCTACTAGTAGTTCTATTTCATCATTTTTAAGTAAAGATTCCCATTCTTTTAATACTTTATAATAACCTTTTGTACTATTATAAAAACCATAATATATTTGTGGCATAATAAAATCAATATATCCTTTTTTACTCATCCATTCTCTTACATCAGCAAAATTTTTTTGATAATTATTTTCTATATTACCATCTGGGGATATACCAAATTTAATATTTCTTTTTTGACATTTTTTATATATTTTTTTTATTAAATTATTTACAACATTTAAATGATATTTTTCTATTGAAATTTCTTTATTATTTTTTAAATAATCCTCATATTCCCTTCTATCTATCTCATTATCTGGATAAAAATAATCATCTAATAATAATCCATCTACTTTATAATTTAAGACTTCATCTATTCCTTTTAAAATAATTTTATTGGTCTCTTCTTTTGATGGGTTCCAATAAATTCCATTTTTTATATATATAGTATCTGTTCCAATAAACTTTTTTGCAGGTGAACTTTCTGGAATAGATTCTATTTTTTCATTTGTACTTATTCGGTATGGATTTATCCAAGCTATTAGTTTTATATTATTTTTATGAGATTGTTTTATAAAATATTTTAATAAATCAAAACTTAACTCTTGATTTATATGTCTAGATGTTGGAAATATACTAGATTTATATATTGAGTCTGTCTGTGAACGTACTTGTAAAATAATGGTATTTGTTTTTATTTTTTTAATATTATTAATAATTAAATCTATATTACTCTTTATTTTATCTTCTGATTTAGAGCTCATATATTCTTGTAATTCTATATAGCTTATAAATACTGCTCGAATCTCTTCTTTTGACTGATATGTTGAGCTATTTTTAAAAAAAATTAATAGTAATAATATTATTAATAGTATTTTTTTCATTTTATCACCAATAATATATTATTATAATTATTGGGAATTTATTGTTATATTTTGTCGTTTTCAATTATGTATAATTTATTATTTTTATAAAAACAGTAAAATATATTTTCTACTCTAATATTATTTTTTTTAAATTCATTATCTAACCATTTTTTAGATTTCTTTATTTTGTTTAATACATCTAAATCTATTTTTCCATCTATTATTAATGGAAGAGGATATTCTCTATTCGGATCATCTTGTCGTTTAAAAATTGATAGTTTTCCATTTGATTCTAATACGGCATAATCTACTTCTTCAATTGATTTTATGGAATTTACTCTTAATTGCATTAATAAATCATCTAGATTATATCTAAGGCTCTTCATCTCTTTAAAATTTACTTTTCCTTTGCTTATAATTACAGATGGTTTTCCATCTATTAAATGTCTAATTGTATTATTTTTCATTGATATATAGGATATACTTATTTGAATAACTACTAATAATAATATAGGTAATAAAGATAAAAAAATACTTTTATTATAGTTTTCTATCGATATAGCAATCATTTCAGCTATAAATATTGATACAATAAAATCCATTATAGATAATTCTCCTATTTCTCTTTTGCCCATTACTCTATAAAATATTGTTACTAGAATATAAAAAAACAAACTACGAAAAAGAACAATTAGATATTTCATTATTTATCACCTACTTTTATTATGGTTTTGTTCATATTTTTTTATACTTCACATACTTATTTAATGGGTGATTTAATGAAAAACATTAAAAAAATATCTAATTGTTTTCTTTTTCATAGTATTACTGTTATTATTATTTATTCTTTCTTGACCCTTTTATATTATTTTAATATTATTGACTTTAGTTTATTTTCTATTTTAAAACTTTTAACAATAATGATTTCGTTTCTTATTATTGGCTTTATTCTTGGAAAAAGCACCAATAATAAAGGCTATGTGCAAGGAATTAGATATGGTGGTATATGGACTTGTTTTCTTTTTCTTTTAGCAATTATTCTTCATAAATTCCAATTTAAGTCTATTATATTTTATTTCATTATACTTTTTTGTTCAATTCTTGGTTCGGTATTTGGAATAAATAAGAAATCATGATCTTGGTTGATATTTAAAACCTTATTTGATTTTACTCAAATAAGGTTTTTATAATTTTATTATTTTTTTTTAATATTATTAAAATAGGAACTAAGATTAGAAGTCCAACAATTACTAAAATACTTGTACTATCTTTATCTTCTACTTCTATAACTTTATCTTCATCACTCACCAAAAACAATGAATTAGCATCGTATTCACAATTATCATCTTCTGGGCAATTAATCTGTCCTACAAAAAATAGCCTATCTTTTTTTATATAAAAGTCTTTTATATCATAGTAATTTGTCATTATTTTTTTTACTTTTTTTTCTATAATACCTTCTTCATTTACTTTTATTACTTCTAAGCTATTATCACTACTATTACCATAGTAAAAATAATAATTTAATGAATCCTTTGTTTCTTCTTTTCTATATAAAATATTTATCTTTTTTGATACCGGTGCATCTCCAATTATTTCCCAATTTTCTTCATTATTTATATCAAACGATTTTATAAAAAAACTATAAGAACCTTTTTTTAATTTTACTTCTGGGGTAATTCCATAAAGAATAAAACCATTTTTGGAATCTCCAAGTTTTGCTTCTATATATTTATTGATATCAACTTCAATTGTTTCTATTTCATTGCCTTCAGTATCTAAATGAACAAGTGTTTTTTTACTTGTTTGAGTATTTTTCTTAATTCCTATATATCCTTTTTCTGTGTTATTTTCTTTTAAAGAAATAATATCTAAATATTCTGTATTTTCCTCTTTTTTGCTCCATCTTATATTCAAATCTTTATCTAATCTAATTAAATATGAAGTGATACTATTATCTTTTTTCTCAGCAATTGCTAAATACCCGTCTGTTACATTATCATTTAATTCTATAGGTACTATTTTTTTTATTTTCTCTTTTTCCTTTAAAGATATATCTTTTTCATATACAGTTTTTCCATCTAAGTTTATTTTTATTATAGTTGTTTGTTCTCTCTCATCTTCTGTAATTTCTTCTTCACTTTTATTGATATCATAGGTTTTATCTACGGATATTAAGTATCCATCAATTATATTATTTTCATCGTATGCGTAGTTTATTGATGTTACTTTATCTTCTTTTGTTTTACCATACGAAAATGTCCATATAATCTCTCCGTTTGTTTTGTATTTTACTACATTTGCTTGATAATCTAGGTAAAATTCATTATCTACTTCTTGTTTTTCTTTTAAATAGTATCCAGCAGCAATAAAACCATCTTCTTTTTGTTTTTGGTTATAGCTTGGCATAATAAAGTCAAAGCTTTCTTCGCTATATTTGTTTATTGAAAAAACATTGTCTTTTGCTAATACATTTATGAAACTTGATGCAAAACATAGCAACATGAGCATAAAGATTTTTTTCATAATACACCTCAAATTAATCTTTAATCCATTATATGATAAAAAAAGACTAATTACTAGTCTTCTATCTCATTTTGTATCATTTGTATTTCTTTTTTTAGTTTATATTTCTTATATCGGTAATTTTTTGGTAGTAGTGAAATTAATATTTCTCTAGATTTTTTTTCTCTTTCATAATACTCTCTAAATAATGGTCCCTTTTTAATTAAGAATATCGGTCCAAAGAAATAGTCTTTTTTTGTATATTTTCTTTTTCCTTTTTTAAATATAATTATTTGATATATAAAACGATTATCTCTTACGAATTCTTCGTTTTCTATATAAAAACCATTTTTAGTAAAATACTTTTTAACATCTTCTTGATAATTGTTTGGGCTAACTATAAAAGTATTTACTTTTTTTAAGACATCTTTTTTATATTTGCAAATACCTATAATATTTCTTCCACCCATTCCGGAAATTATTATTGTATTTATATCATTTGTATAAGTACTTAGACCGTCTCCTTGACGAATTTCTATTATTCCTTCTAGTTTTTCTCTTTTTATGTTATTCTTAGCTGCTTCTATTGGCCCATCTGCTATATCTGATGCAATTGCTTTGATATTTTTCTTTTGTTTTACTAAATAAATATCTAATAAAGCATGATCACATCCTACATCTAGACAAATGGAATCTTTTTCAACTAGATCTCCTATTGTTTTTAATCTACTATTTATTTTCATTAATCTGTCAAAAAGTCCTTTAATTTTCTTGATCTTGATGGATGTCTTAATTTTCTAAGGGCTTTTGCTTCAATTTGTCGAATTCTCTCACGAGTTACTCCAAATATTTGTCCAACCTCTTCTAGAGTTCTGCATTGTCCATCATCTAAGCCAAATCGAAGTCTCAAAACTCTTTCTTCTCTTTCTGTTAATGTTGCTAAAACTCCTTTTAATTCTTCTTTTAGCATTTCTACTGTTGCATATTCTTCAGGACCCATTGTTCTTTCATCTTTTATGAAATCTCCTAGGTGGGAGTCATCCTCTTCTCCAATTGGAGTTTCTAGGGATACTGGATCTTGAGATATTTTATAGACTTCTCTTACTTTATCTACTGTTATTCCTAATTTTTTAGCTATTTCTTCATCTGTAGGTTCTCTATTTAATTCTTGTGTAAGTTGTCTTTGAACTCTAGCTAACTTGTTTATCGTTTCAACCATATGAACAGGAACACGAATTGTTCTCGCTTGATCAGCTATAGCACGAGTTATGGCCTGTCTAATCCACCATGTTGCATATGTTGAAAATTTATATCCTTTTGTTGGATCAAATTTATCGACTGCTTTCATAAGCCCAATGTTGCCTTCTTGAATTAAATCTAAAAATAGCATTCCTCTTCCAACATATCTTTTTGCTATACTAACTACTAAACGAAGATTAGATTCTGCAAGAATTTTCTTTGCTTCTTCATCACCCTCTACTGCTCGTTGAGCATATTCAAATTCCTCATCTGATGTTAATAGGTTAATTCTACCTATTTCTTTTAAATACATTCTAACAGGGTCATTTATTTTCACATCTTTTGAAAGAGTTAGATTTTCAACTGACATATCTGAAGTTATGTCTTCTCCTGTTGCATCATCATCTTCTCCATCTTCTGATAGAATATCAATATTATTTTCAACTAAAAAATTATATAGTTCATCTAAACTATCACTATCAACTTCTAATCCTTTTAATTGATTAGCTAATTGTTCATAAGTAATGTATCCTTGTTTTTTGCCTATTTCTAATAATTTCTTTTTTCTTTCATCAAGAGTCTTTATTTCTTCTACCATTCTACTTATCTCCTAACCTAAGCCTTCTAATCTTTTCTACTATTTTAGCTTGTTCTAATGGATCTACTTCTTTTTTCATTAAATTTGTGAGTCTTTTTATTTCTTGTTTTTTACAATAATCTCTTGTCACTTCGAAATATTCAAATAACTCCTCTTTATTGGTAGTCTCTAGATAATCTCCGGCTAAAACATTATTCAGAAATTCTCTTATGGGTTCCTTATCTTGTATATAAGTATAAAAATCAGCTATGTTTATTTTACCATATTGTTTATAATAATAGATTATCTCATTACAAGTTCTACGTAGTTTTTCATCTGGAAAAATTAAATTTTCCTTTTCTACTTGAGTAATTATCCAATCATTATTTAACATAAAGTAAATTATTTGCTCATAAGCCTTTCTATACTTATCTTTTTTTTCTGGATTCTTTTTTTGTATGAATATTTTTTCATTTTTTGGCTTATTTCTTAAATAGCTATTCATACGCATTTCCAGTGTATTATACCTTATATCGAATTCTTTTGCAAGTCTTTTTAATACAACTTCTCTCTCTATTTCATCATTAATTTTAGATGTTTCTTCGATAACTTTATTAATATACTCTGCTTTTTCTTCATCTGAACGAAAATCTACTTTTTCTTTTAATTTTTGCATTTTAAAATCCGAAAATTTAATAGCTTGCTCTAAAAGATTGTTAAATTTTTCTTTTCCATTTTTTAAAATGAAACTATCTGGGTCTTCTGGATTAGGTAAAGCTAATACTTTTATTTCTAAATCTTCTTCAGAAAGCATCTCTCCTATACTTAATGTTGCATGAACTCCAGGATCATCTCCATCTAAGCATAATATAATTTTTTTTGATAATCTTTTTATTAAGTTAATTTGTTGTTTTGTTAGAGCTGTTCCCATTAAAGCAATTGTGTTTCTTATACCGATTGAACTTGCTCTTATTACATCCATAAATCCTTCCATTATAATAATAGATTTTTTTTGTCTACATTCTTCTTTAGCAATATGATAGTGATATAAAAGTTCTCCTTTTTTAAATATTTCAGTTTCTTTTGTATTTAAGTATTTATTTTGGTTATTATCTTTATAAATTCTACCACTAAAACCAACTACTTTTCCAGAAATATCATATAATGGGAACATTATTCTGTCATTATAAATATCATGATTATCACTGGATAAACCTATTCTATTTAAAGTTATAAGTTCATAATTTTTACTTGTTAATAAATTTGTTAAATCATCTTTCTTAGAAAGAGACAAACCAATTTCAAATTCTTTTATTAGCTCTTCTGTTATATTTCTTTTTAATAAGTATTTTTTTGCTTCTTTTCCAATTGTACTATTTAGGTTATTTTGATAATATTTGGTTGCTAAAAGATAAGCTTCATAAAGTTTATCATACTTAGTTGTTTTTTTTGAAATATGAATTCCATTTGTATTAATTCCAACTTTATCTCCTAAGTACTTTAATACCTGTTTGTAGTCCATATGTTCATAATCCATTAAAAAGGTAAATACATTCCCTGTGGCATGGCAAGAAAAACAGGTATATATTTGTTTCTCTCTAGAAACAGACATAGATGGATTAGTATCATCGTGGAAAGGACAAACTCCAAAAAAGTTTTTTCCTCTCGCAACAAGAGGAATTCTTTCACCTATAATATCTACAATATCTACTTTGCTTCGAATGGTATTTGCTAATTCATTATTCATTATTTCCCACCACTATTTCACACTACATTATGATATCATTTCTTATAAAGAAAAATCAATATTTCTAATTGTATTTTATTAATTATATATTATTATTTTAATATGTATTTTTATTTCTTTAAAAAATCTTTTATTTATGTTTTTATCTAAGTTCATATTAAAAACCCCGTTTCTATGAAACGAAGTTTTCTTTAGTTTTATTAATTTATATTATCTTCTCTTTCTAGAATTTATTTCTTCTACAATTAATTCTATAAACTCTTCTATTGGTAATGTTGTTGTTTCTTTTGTTCCAAATAGTCGATAACTAATTGTATTATTTTCTTTTTCTTGATCTCCTAGAATTATTGTATATGGTACTTTCTTTGTTTGAGTTTCTCTAAGGCGATATCCTAATTTTTCA
>Ga0256404_1008167_pt1 | contig 15948 bp, 10 predicted proteins | sample RumenRJG_01DNA_FD_185990 | JGI IMG/M metagenome (GOLD analysis project Ga0256404, IMG submission 185990) | Bovine rumen microbial communities from Lethbridge, Alberta, Canada - RJG_01 | ecosystem: Host-associated > Mammals > Digestive system > Stomach > Rumen | place: Canada: Alberta | collected...
AATATGCTTACTTCAAGAAAGTGACATATTTCCGTTCCACGAGGCCGTCCTTGCCGATTTTAATGATGTATGGCATGGAGCTGAGGTCGAAGGTGTCCAATACTATGTTCATGACTTCCGGATGCGCATTGAATAGCTTGCCGGTCTCCACTTCTAAAACCTTTGCCCGAGAGCGTTTCGGAAGATCGCTCTGCAAAGAATCCAGAGCTTGAAGCTCAGCCTCGCACACGTGACAGCCTGAATCGTGGAAAATCAGCCAGCCCCCTTTCTTCCTGAATTTGTTCCAGCCAGGAATCGGGAAATCCTTCGGGAGCCTCGTTCCTACAGGAGTCCGGGACAGCAAATCATTCATCATCTCTGCCAGGCCGACTACCTTCACCGTATCGTCAGAGCTTCTCCATATCTCGGGACGCGAGAGAATATATTCGTTGACAAAATCCAAAGCGCCTGCATTCCAAGCCTCCCCTTTGTGATTGGAGAGGTAATACAGCAAGTCTCCTTCAAGATGCTTGAAGAACAGCGTGTCACCCTTGTCCAACGTCCTGCTTTTCACCAAATCAGCGGCATGGAGGATGTCAGCAGCCTCCAGAGTGTCTCCGTAAGATTTGAAAAGATTGTCGAAAAGAGCGGTGGTCTCCGCTCCGCCATATTCATAATCATCTTGCGATAAATACAAGTCCAGAAGCTGCTCCAGAGCCCTATGGTCCATTCCCCTACCTACTATCCTTCCTCCGGGAGCGACAAGGAACATCTTCGGCGTATTCAGCACTCCGTATTTCATCTGGAAATCGGAAGATACTTCTGGATCCCAGAGATTTATCATCCTGGTTTCCGATGCCGTCACGTTGAATTTATCCCCAATCCATTTCAGCCACGAACCTTTATTCACGCCAGCATAGACCGCATAGAAGTCGATAGGGTAATTCTTGCGATTCAGCAGGGGCTTCAAGAATACCGATTCCATCTTGCACTTAGAACAGTCAGTGTCATAGAAATAAAGCACTGAATAACGCTCGAACCTAACCTGAGTCGCAACGCTGTCCGTGGAGAAAAGAGTAAGTTCCGGAGCCTGGCAGCCTAGGAGCGACTGCCGGTTGAAGTCGGCATAGACCCGGGCGTTCATAAGTTCGGCTTCGCTCTGGAACTTCACCTTCGCAGGAACGAACCATGCGTCGGTCAGGTGGATTGAAACCGCCTCATCGCCCATGACAGGAGAATTGAGATAGTGGTCGTAAAGCTTGATGGCAACATACTGCCTTAGGAGCGAGTCACTGGTGTTTTCTATCATGAAGTCGCATTCCCTTTCCTTGACCTCCAGAGGCTCAGGCTCTAGAGTGGCGACATATTCGGCGATTTTGGCATCCAAAGCCTTAAACGCAGTGGAGTCAATTTCCTGCGCAAAAGCGCTAGCGGTGAGAAAGCATATTATGATTGTGAATACGAGCCTTCTCATTTTGCTTCTGGCAATATGACGCCTTCTGGGATGAACTGCGAAGTGTCGCCATGATGGCGGATGACATCGCGCACGGCCGACGATGAGATGTGGGCATATTCCTGGGCAGTCGGGATTATGATGGTCTCAAGCCCCGGAAAGAGATGCCTGTTGGCATCAGCCACGGCTTGTTCGTTATCGAAATCCGTCATATTCCTGACCCCCCTCACCACGTGCCTGATGCCTAACTGCCTGCAGACATCCACGGTGAGGCCATCGTAAGATATAATAGAAACCCCATCAAGACCTTTGACCGCCTGACGGATGATGTCTTCCCGCTGCTCCATCGCATAGAATCCCCTTTTATCCTGATTCACGCCGACAGCCACCACGACTTCGTCGAATATTGTCAGAGCCCTCTTGAGAATGTCCAGATGGCCAGAGGTGAAAGGATCGAACGACCCAGGAAATAAAGCTTTTATATTCATAAATCCCAAATAATTACAGCTGCCAATTAATCGGAGTCTTCCCTTCGCTTATTAATATTTCGTTTGCTTTCTTGAAGTGGCCGCAGCCGAAGAAAGCTCCTCTCGCCAGCGGCGAAGGGTGTGCCGCCTCCAGCACATAGTGCTTTGACGAGTCAATAAGAGCCTTTTTGCTCCTAGCGTAATTTCCCCACAATAGGAATATGATGCCTTGGCGATTTGTCGAGAGGTAGCTTATGACCGCATCTGTGAACTGCTGCCAGCCGATGCCGCTATGTGATGCAGCCTCTCCGCTTCGCACGGTAAGGATGGCATTCAGCAGAAGCACTCCCTGATGCGCCCAGCCCTCCAGATTCGGCCGTCCGCTCATCCTGAATCCAAATTCATCTTCGATTTCCTTGAATATGTTCTTGAGGGAAGGAGGGGCAGGCACGTTGTCAGGCACTGAGAAACTAAGCCCCATCGCCTGACCATATTCATGATAAGGGTCCTGGCCCAGAATCACGACTTTGACCTGGTCCACTGGCGTGAGTTCGAATGCCTTGAAGATAAGGCTTCCGGGAGGGTAGATTTTCTTTCCAGAGTCTTTCTCTTGGTGAAGAAAACGAACAAGCGCGGCAAAGTATGGTTTCTCGAACTCACCTTGCAGCGCCTGTTTCCAGCTTTGTTCAATTTTTACGTCCATACGGACTGTAAATTTAGACAATTTATTCGAATATGAAGTCTATGACTTCATCTATGGTCTTCACGTAATGGAACTCCAATCCTTCCACATAGATAGGCTTAATGTCCTCTATGTCTTTACGGTTTTCTTCTGATATGACGATAGTGTGCACTCCTGCCCTCTTTGCGGCCAGAATCTTCTCCTTTATCCCGCCAACAGGAAGGACTCTGCCACGAAGAGTCATCTCGCCAGTCATCGCTATGCCAGGCTTAACCTTCTGCTTCCTAAGAGCTGAAACCATGGAGCTGACCATCGTTATGCCGGCCGACGGACCGTCTTTCGGAACGGCCCCCTCTGGCACATGCACGTGAATATCTTTAGACTCGAACTCCTTGGAAGTCATCTTTGCGAGCTCTGGATGCGCTTTAATATATTGGTAAGCAATTGTAGCCGATTCCTTCATCACGGCCCCCAAGTTTCCTGTCATGGTAAGGTTGCCCTTGCCATGGCTCACAGAGCTTTCCACGAAGAGAATCTCGCCTCCCATCTCGGTCCAGGCCAGGCCGGTGACCACGCCTGGCGCTTCGTTGCCTTTCTGCAGATCGTGGAAATTCGTCGGCAATCCGAGATATTCCTTAAGATGATCTTTCTTTATGACTGCTGGATAGGCTTCGCCTAGGGCTATTTTCTTGGCAGTCACTCTGGCGATTTTAGCGATCTGCTTCTCCAAACCGCGGACACCCGACTCATGAGTATATTCATCGATGATCTTCGCTAGAGCGGCATTGTCTATTCTCAGTTCATGCTTACCTACGCCATGTTCCTCTAACTGCTTAGGAATGAGGAATTTCTTAGCAATTTGCATCTTTTCCTCTGCCAGATAGCCTGTGACATTGATGAGTTCCATCCTGTCCAGCAGGGCAGGCTGAATCCCATTTAAGGTATTAGCTGTCGTGATGAACAGCACGTTGGACAGATTGTAGTCGATGTCCAGATAATTATCGTGAAAGGCAACGTTCTGCTCTGGGTCTAGGATCTCGAGCAAAGCCGATGACGGGTCGCCTTTGTAGTCATTTCCCACCTTGTCTATTTCATCTAGCACCATTACAGGGTTGGAAGTGCCTGCCTTTGCTATGCCGCTTAGGATGCGTCCTGGCATGGCCCCGACGTAGGTTTTGCGGTGGCCTCTCAGTTCTGCCTCGTCATGCATTCCACCGAGAGCTATCCTGACATATTTCCTGCCCAATGCCTTGGCGATAGATTTGCCCAGGCTGGTCTTTCCCACTCCCGGAGGGCCATAGAGACAGAGGATAGGGCTCTTCATGTTTCCTTTCAGCTTCAGGACGGCAAGATATTCAATGATTCTGTCTTTCACCGTCTCTAGGCCATAATGGTCTGCATCCAACACCTTCTGAGCATGCTTCAGATCCAGATTATCCTTGGACATGTCGTTCCATGGCAAATCCAGCATGAATTCGATGTAATTGTATTGCACGCTGTATTCAGGGGACGAAGGATTGTATTTCTCGAGCTTGGACAATTCTTTTTCGAACTGGGCGGCCACTTCCTCAGGCCACTTCTTCTCCTTCGCCTTCTCGCGGAACTTATCGAATTCCTCATCATCATCCATTCCCAGCTCTTCCTGGATGGTACGAAGCTGGTTGTTCAGGTAATACTCCCTCTGCTGCTGATCTATGTCGCTTTTCACCTTCTGGTTAATCTCCTGCTTGATTTTAAGCAGCTGGGTCTGCGTCTCCAGCAGCCCTAGCAGCTTCATCGCGCGCACATGCAGGTTGTCGTATTTCAGCAGCTCAACTCTCTCGGCGAAATTCTCTACATCCACCGTCGTCGCTATGAAATTCACCAAGAACGGGAAATTATCGATGGAGCGAAGAGCGGTCAGAGCTTCTTTCGGAGCGAAAGATGACGACCTGATTATGACGGATGCCTTGTCTTTCAATGATTCAGCCAGCATCCTGATATTATCGTCCATCTCTGGCACCACGTCATCGATGTATCTCACCTGAGCAAGAAGATACGGCTGATAAGAAATCATCTTCACCAGACTGACTCTCTTGATTCCTTGCAAAATCGCAGTCAGCGAGCCATCCGGCATTTCCAATGTCCGGAGAACCCTTGCAGCAGTGCCATATTTGAAGAGGTCCTTCTCTAGAGGATCCTCAACTGACACATCGTTCTGAGGGACTGCGCCAATGAAAGAGCCTTTCTCTTCAGCATCTTTTATCAGCTTTACTGATTTATCCCTGCCGATAGTTATTGGAAACACCATCTCAGGAAAGAGAACGGCGTTCCTCAAAGCCAAGATTGGCAGGGTTTCAGGCAAGTCCGCAGGATCTACCTTCATCTGCCCTGCCCCGTCAACGACAGGAATTATGCTAACCTCCGCCCCCTCGGGGAGAAGGAAATCTGATTTATCATTTCTAGCGTCCATACTTAATTCATCTAGAGAGCAGCTTTCCCTGACATTTTGTCATGGTAAATGCCCTTTTTAAAGCAAGGGGAAATAAGGTCAATCTCCATGCCACAAAAAATGATTTCAAAAAATGTGATATGATTTTGAATATTAAAAAAATAACTTTATTTTTGCAATCCGTTATTCGAATGAAAACCTATTGGTGTGATTATTAAAACTTTATAAATTTTATAATTATGACTAAAGCAGAAATAGTGGACAAGGTTGCGAAAGCGACAGGGATCGAGAAGATCGCAGTCCAGTCAGTTGTAGAAGCCTTTATGGACACCGTTAAAGATTCTCTAGTAAAGAAAGAGCCTGTGTACCTTCGTGGTTTCGGCAGCTTCATTATCAAGCACAGAGCAAAGAAGGCCGCTCGCAACATCACCAAAAAGACTACGATGACTATTCCGGCACACGATATCCCTGCTTTCAAACCTGCCAAGGTATTCGTTAACGCCGTTAAGGAATAATTGATTTAATAATTTCATAGACCTATGCCAAGCGGAAAGAAAAGAAAAAGACATAAGATGTCTACGCACAAGCGTAAGAAGCGCTTGCGCAAGAACAGGCATAAGAAGAAGTAACTCACTCCTCTCTGTCTGTCATTTTAGCAGTCGCTAAAAGAAAGAGGCTGACCGGGAGACCCGGACAGCCTTTTTTTAATATAAAGTCCATTGAATTTCCTTATGGAGTCCGAAAAAAACGAAAAAGATCAGAAAGATCTGATTGTCGACGTATCGCCGACGGAAGTTCACATTGCGCTTATGGAAAACCATAAGCTGATTGAACTGAACAAGGAGTCTAGCAACGGGCACAATTTTTCAGTCGGGGATGTTTATCTTGGGAAAGTTAAGAAAATCCTCCCTGCGCTCAATGCAGCCTTCGTGGACATCGGGGACAAAAAGGAAGCTTTCGTGCATTATCTTGATCTCGGGCTGTATTTCACGGCCTTTGACGAATTCGTCAAGAAGAGCAATCCTAACAGCGACCTGAATGCGTTATATTCAGGAATCAAGCTAGGGCCCATCTTGGAGAAGGAAGGAAGAATAGAGAATGTGCTGAAGCCTGGGCAGTTGATCATCGCCCAGATCGTAAAAGAACCGATTTCCACTAAGGGTTCAAGACTGACAGCGGAAATTTCATTGGCAGGACGAAACATTGTGCTAATGCCATTCGCCGAGAAGGTGAACGTGTCCCAGAAGATCGTCTCCAAAGAAGAAAAAAGAAGGCTCGAGACTCTGGTCAAGAGCATTCTGCCGAAAAATTACGGCGCCATCATCCGCACTGCCTCAGAAGGCAAGAATGCTGCGGTTTTGGTTGCCGAAGTAAAATCTCTCATCCAGAAATGGGAGACATCATGGAAGAAGATCGCTGGGAAAAAGAGCATCCAGCTGCTGTTCACTGAGTACAGCAAGACGACCACCATCCTTAGGGATTTGCTCAACGATTCATTCACGAATATTTACGTAAATGATGAGAAAGAGTACGAGGAGACGAAGAAATACATCTCCCTGATTTCTCCAGAGCAGGAGAAAATCGTCAAGCTGTACAATGGGAAAGAGCCTATTTTCGACCATTTCGAGGTCACTAGGCAGATCAAGAGTTCTTTCGGGAAGGTGGTTCCGATGAAGCAAGGGGCTTATCTAGTAATAGAGACCACCGAGGCATTGAACGTCATAGACGTGAACAGCGGCATCAGGGCAAAGACGGACAACCAGGAGGAAAACACCTTCGATGTCAACTGCATTGCTGCTGAGGAGATTGCCAGGCAATTGAGGCTAAGGGACATGGGCGGAATCGTCATCGTGGATTTCATAGACATGGAATCTCCGGAACATCGCAACGAGCTGTTCAAGAAGATGCAGCAGTTCATGGATAGCGATAGGGCGAAACACAATGTCCTCCCTCTCACGAAGTTCGGCCTCATGCAGATCACCCGCCAAAGAATAAGGCCGGTGACTGAAATCAACACTACCGAAGTTTGTCCAACGTGTCATGGCACCGGGAAAATTGCGTCGAGCGTAGTGATTGACGAGGAAATCGAACGAAAGCTCGCTTATTTCGTGGACAAAGGGCAGGGCTCAATCACTCTTAAAGTAAGCCCGATACTGGGAGCTTACCTCAAACGTGGCTCGAACCTGTTCGGCGACAAGTCTTTCCTGGGAAAATGGCGACGGAAGTACAAATGCAAGATTAATTTGGTCGAAGTCACTGATTTCTCGGTCCTGCAAAATGAATATTACGATGAGAAAGGGGATAAGCTGGAAAGCTGATTCCCTTTTTTAGGGGGCGCTGCCCCCTGAGAACCCCTGCGGCTCCCGGCCTTGTGGTATTCGCTTGGCTTTGCGCCGCGCGAATACCCGGCCTACGCCGGTCGCCCGACGGCGACAGGGCGCTGCCCCCTGAGAACCCCTGCGGCTCCCGGCCTTGTGGTATTCGCTTGGCTTTGCGCCGCGCGAATACCCGGCCTACGCCGGTCGCCCGACGGCGACAGGGCGCTGCCCCCTGAGAACCCCTGCGGCTCCCGGCCTTGTGGTATTCGCTTGGCTTTGCGCCGCGCGAATACCCGGCCTACGCCGGTCGCCACTACTCTATCTTGCGATTGGTGAAAATCATGACGAAGAGGTTGAGCAGGAGCAGCAGGAAGCAGAGGACGCTGATGCGGCCTACGACATCGCCGTGACGAACGAAGAATGTCTGGCCATCTCGGAGGCCGACGGATTCATGAAGCGTCTCTTTCTGCCACCAGGATGTCTTCCTGAGGATTTTGCCTGCCGGGTCAATTACGGCAGAAATGCCAGTGTTGGCGCAGCGAGCTATCCAGCGACGCGTTTCAATCGCCCTTAAAGATGCGTACGAAAGATGCTGGCGATAGCCCGGGGTGTTTTTCCACCAGGCATCATTAGTTATGACCGTCAGCAGCTCGGCGCCTTTCCTGACATATTCGGCGCAATGCTCCGGATACACCGACTCATAGCACACTGCGCAGCCGACAGGAAACGTCCTTTTTACCGAACCAGAATCGTCATATTCATAAAAATTAAGATTGGAGACCTCTTTCTGGCCGGCTTCTCTCCCCATCACTCCCCCAAGCCACTCATCCACGTGACGGAATACGGCTGGATATGGCATCATCTCCACCCCGACGACCAGTTTGCTCTTGTGATATATTTCCGCCCTTCCTGTGCCATCGGTGATTAGCGCCGAATTGTGCGACTCCATCCAGGTGAAGCCATCGTTCAACCGACGAGCAGTCTGCGAAGGGCGCAGGGCGCTATGAATATATTCATGAGACGAGGCGCCAAAAATCAGATTGGCCTTAGGGTAGGCCCTAAGGAATGAATCGAAGCTAAGAAGCGTTGGGCTTAGCGCCAAATCATTCGTGATGACATCGTTTGTGAAAGTCTCCGGAGCCAGCATCAGAAGCGGCCTGTTTTTAGGAGCATCTGCCATCTGGGCAAGCAGGGTAGCGTTTTGTTCCTCCTGTGTCATGCCACCGAACTTATTGTAAGGATCTATGTTCGGCTGGGCAATGTAGACATCGAGTCTTCCCTTATCCGGTTCAGGCCAGAGGAAGAGCGAGGTCATCAGCGGACCGAAGAAAAGGATGCACATCCCCAGAATGGCAGCTGTCTTGGCCTTGGCATTATATTCCTTCCATCGACCGCTCTGCACGGCAGAGAGGATGCCGAATATTCCCAGATTCATCGCCCAGGCCCAAAGCGAGCCACCCAGGGCGCCAGTTATCTCGTACCACTGAATCCAAGAAGTGCTTCTGGCGAAGGCGTTTCCTAACAGCAGCCATGGCCAGCTGATCTGCGCCCACGTCAGGTAATACCTTTCCCATGCAATCCATGCCACCATTAAGAATATGTATGGCAGGGATCCGCGAAGGTATTTCTTGCTGTATCTGAAAAGACCGAAAATCAGAGACATCTGAAAAGCGTTCGCAACCGAAGCGAATATTCCGCCGCCCACGGTCGCATTGCATATCCAAAACGTCGTGGCGAAGTTCCACGCCAGGAAAGCCGAATAATGCCAAAGGCAGAAACGCCTCATGCCCGTCTCGGATGCGACTTTCTCTGCCATCAGCAACGGAACGAACCCGATTAACGCAAGATACCCGTAGCCTGGGACTAGGTACGGCACGCTCATCAATAAGACAAAAAGAGCCAATAGAATTATCAGCTGAACGTTTCTGCTCATGTGCTTATGAATATTCAGATTTCAAAGATACTTAATTTATGGAGCACGAACAAACTAAAAGTTGAGTTCGAAGCCAACGTTCACCACGAACCTGTTGCCAACCTTCTTCCTCTCGCCATCAACCATGTGCCAGCGATGGTTCAGACGCCAATAAGCATCAACCCTAAGCAGCCTGAATATATTCGTGATGCCCACTCCGGCCTCCATGTAAGGCTTATTCAGCGTTGTCATGCCTTCTGGGAACAGCATGGCGGCCTTGCCTTCGGGGTCTCCGATTATGCCGTTGTTCTTCTTAGTCAGGTCTCCGTAAGCCATCTTGAATATTGCAATCTCCCTTAAATTCATCTTCCGGATTCCCGGAATCTTGCCCAGGAAAAATCCTTTGAAATCATGCATCAGAGAGAAAGTCACCCAAGTGTCTGCCGCAAACTCATAATAATCCATGCAGGCGAAAGTCTCTTTATTCAGGAAATATGTCCCATTGCCTTGGAAGATGTTCAGCATGGGATAAGGCACTGTGCCGAAAATCTTTCCGGCAGAAAGGTTCATGTAGCTGTTCCCAACCGGCGGTACCCTGAGCGTGTACTCGGCGGTTATCTCCGGACGGAAGAATTTATAATCATTGTCTCCGAGTCCGTCCAGCGCTCCTATCAGTTCAGTAGTGATTATAGGGTATTCTGTGAATACATAATATTTATCGAAGACTCCCCTAGTGATTATCTCGTCCCAAGAGATTCTAGTCTCTAATCGTAACTGATTGTAAGCCACAGAATTGATGTTCTGGCCATCCCTTGTCACCATCGGCACGTACTTGTTCGAGAAAATCCTTTTGTTCTCCAAGGCCACCCCCATGTTTATGTCCTGATTGACCTCGTGCATGTATGTGAGATCGAATTCATTCACCATGCTCAGTTTCTGCCCGCCAGGCTTCGAAAGCAAGGAAGTGAATATATTCCCGCTGCCATATTCATAATCGACCTTTCCAAGCTGCGTCACGTCATGCTTGAACACTGCCAGAAGCTTTCGCGTCGGCGCATTATTGAACATATATTCAAAAGTACCCCCAGCCTTGAATTTCCCATCCTTCACGCCGAATGCTCCATATCCCATAAGCCTCACCTTCCTGCTGAAATCCTTCGTCGTGCGAATCCCGAGCTGGAAGCGGCTGCCTTCCAAGTTATTAAATGAATATATCGTAGAGTAAGGTCCTAAGCCGAACTTTGGCGAAATGTCGCAGAAGCCTGTGGCAAGCATCCTGACAGTGGTCTGGATGTCCTTATAAAGTGGCACGTTCTTGATGGAATCCACCATCTGGTATATTCCTTTTTCTTTTTCCGTAAGCTCGTATGGCCTGACCTTCGCCCAATATTCCTCGTCATTATTCAAGACGTTATCACTCAGCTTCACGGCAGATTTGGCATCTGAGAGATTCTTATTCCCGAAATCGACGTATCTAGGATTAATATAGTCTATCTGGCGGCGGGCTATAATGGAAAGCATGTGCGTGGAGTCGGTGAGAACGACGGACAAGTCCGCATAGATCTTATCCTGCTTGTAAAACCAAGTTGAGTCAGGAAGTCTCTGGTTCTCGACATCCAGCACAAGGTCGCGAATCCAGTTCACGTTCGAGCCCTTCTTCAGCTTGGCATGAACTTCCCTTAAAGCGAAATCCTCGGCATCCACGGCCATTTCCCCATCGAAAGTCGGGGATGAGACCCATTTGGATGGGTGAAACCGTATCTTATACGTCTTCCTACCGTCGATGTTCAAGCTGTCTATCAAAAAATAGTTATAATAAAGCATTCCGTTCGAGTTGGCTGGGGACGGAATCTGGATTTCGAATATATTGATGAAGTCATCATAGAAATTAGTCTTCACGTGCATGCTGCCAGCGAACTGAGCAGCCGTTTCTTCCTGATCGATGCCAGAAATGCGGCTTGCCTTGATGACCTCCTTCTTCTGATCCGGATTCGTCCTGTGCGAATATTCAGAAGAAGTTTCCGATATCATGATCGGCAGGTAGGGCCGGCCAGAGATGACGGAAGTATCCATGTAGTCGTACACGAACATGAAATTCTTCGGCAGCAGCCTCTTGATGGTCTTGCTGTCCGCATTTTGAAGGTCGGTCTCTATCTTGCTGTAGACCTCTGTCGCATAGCCTAGCTGCAATTCCGGATTATTCCTCTTTTTCCCTTCGTTTATGCTTTTCAAAATGGATTTCATGTACCTGTCATCAGGCTTCACGACCGCAGCTTTCAGCTCATTCAGCGCTGGTTTCAAAACGAAATTTATCTCGTTGAAGCTACCGACGCTGACGGGCTTCTCTGAAGTCTCGTAGCCAAGTATGGATGCCGACAGGATTGTCAGGCTGTTATTCCTGACTTCCAGAGCATAGTAGCCTTCATCATCTGTGGAAACACCCACCGTGGAATTCTTAAAATAAACCCCAGCGAAAGCAATGCCCTCGCCGGTCTGAGCATCAGTCACCCTGCCTTTCACCCTGGTAGTCTGCGCATGCAGGCCCAAGGTGCCAAGCATTATGAATATAATGATGAAAAATGTCCTGTGTAAGTTTAGCCTATTCACCTAATCTGTGCCTGATCAATCTTTATCTGCTGGATTTTGTACTCACCATTGCAATTGCTGACGAAAAGAGTAACTCTAAACACTTCACCGCCTGCGTTTAATTCGCCTAGCGCATACTTGGAATTGGCCTTTGATGCCGTGTGGATTATGTCCATTGACCTGGGATTATGATTGGAGAAGAAAGTTTTCAGAATCTGCTTAGCCTGATTCTTGCTGCAATCATTGTTCGTAGAAAGAATGGACACTTCCAAATTATCGGCGAACCATGCAGACAACTTGTCCACGTTGCCTTGCCCGAAATATTTGACGATAGGGTTGAAGACATCGTAGCCATCGCTTGAAGCGCCAGCCCTGCCCCAGAAAAACAGAGCGGCACCAATAAGCAATATTTTAAGCGCTGCTTTCATTGCGCCTGCTGATAATGCAAATAATGAGCCACCAATCATGCCCCGCCAGTCACGAAAAGAAGAATTAAGCATTCAAAAACAGAAGATGCTGGAGAAGACTAATAAGGGAAATAGAAGCCAGGATCTCTTATTGTAAATGAATTGTCTGTTTATTATTTTTGCTTAAATGAAAATGACTCTGCTGACAGTCGGGAAAACCGACGTGAAATGGGTTCGAGAAGGCCTGGACCTCTACGTTTCCAGACTCACTCACTATGTCCCGTTCAACCTGATCGAGATTCCCGAACTCAAGGGCACCGCCTCACTTAGTCATATTCAAATTAAAGAAAAAGAAGGCGGGCTGATTCTGAAAGCCATAAACCCTTCGGACAGGCTCATCCTCCTTGACGAAAGGGGCAAAGAATACAGGTCTGTAGAACTTGCCGGCAAAATTCAATCTTTGCTCATCGGCGGAGGGAAAGACATCGTGTTCGTAGTAGGCGGCGCCTACGGTTTCTCCGATGAAGTATATTCCAGAAGCAACGGAATGCTGTCTCTATCCAAAATGACATTCTCGCATCAGATGGTCAGGGTCATCTTCGCTGAGCAGCTCTACCGGGCACTAACTATAATTAAAGGCGAGCCATATCACCACGAGGGATGAGGAACAGGATTAACATAAAGGAATTATTCGTGGCGACCCTGTTGTCTTCCGCCGCCATCTTGCTCGCATTCTCAATTTCAGTTGGGAACAGGATGAGTAACCCGGACACGGTCGCTCAAAGACTGTCCAAGGCTTTGGAAAAGCGCATGAACCTGCTGGGGCATTACATCTCCACTGCCCTCACTGCCGATTTGCGTTCTTGGGAAGGGCGGGACAACATTCCAGACGACATGGTCATCTACCGCTACTACGATGACTCTCTCCAATCATGGAGCAACCAGTTCCCTGTGAACAACGACGACATCAGCAGCAGGCTGATTCTAGCGAAGCTCACCCCGCCATTCAGAGGGATGGGCTCACCGCTGGCAGAAATCACTGAGCAGCCTGTCTTCAAGAATTTCGGCTCAAAGTGGTACATCATGAAGGCCGAGACCCTTGGCTCCAGGAAGGTCATCGCCGGGCTTCAGATAATGGATTCAATGAATGAGACACAGAATGTCGGCGTGAATCCAAAACTAGAGCTGAGGAGCAATTATTCCATAATTCCGCTATCCGAGACTGGCGGTTCGCCAGTTATTCTCGAAGGCAAGCCTGTTTTCAAGGTCGCTAACGAGTCGATGCAGAGGGGTTCCATCATCGCTCACTCCACCTTAATCTGGATGGCGCTGTTTCTTTTCATTCTCGCTGCGATCACCCATCTAAGCCAGAAGCGAACGTTCAAGAGGCTGCTCTCCGTGATCACGGCCCTGCTGATGGTCCTTGCCGCCGCATATCTCTGGGGAATGAACATAAGGAACGACTCGAAGCTGTTCTCCCCTACAGTCTATGCCAATGGCCAGTTCCTGAACTCGCTAGGCTCGCTGCTGCTGCTCTCGGTAACCATCGTCCTGATAATATTCTGCATATTCATAACAAGGAGGAATATTTATAAAAAAATCATAAGGAGCAAAAACCCAAGAGAGGGAATGTTGATTTTGGTCACGTTCAATTTCCTGGTTCTCATAGGAATATGCTGCTACGTGGACTTCATCTTCCGAAGCATTATCCTGAACTCGAGCGTCTGCCTGGAACTTTATAAGATAAGCGAGCTGAGCACATACACTGCCATAGTTTACTTGATGATTCTTGCGGTAGTGACCACTATCCCGCTGATTTTCAGAATGCTGATTCCTGCGCTGAAAAGAATCACCGGTTCGAAGTTGAAATTCATCAGCCAGCATGGAGAATTCATTCTCTCCATTCTTTTCGCGCTCTACGCCGTAACGATAACAGGCGTGCTCGGTTTCCGGAAAGAGCAGAACATGGTGGGCATCTGGGCTAACCGACTCTCCATCGACAGGGACATCAGCCTTGAGCTTCAGCTGAGGGAGAACGAGGAGAAAATCGCTAACGACCAAGTCATCTCTTCCCTATCCAATCATGACAATATCAATGGCGTGATTCTGAACAGGATCGTCGAAAATTACTTGTACAGGGTAGCTCAGAATAATGACATCATCATAGAGCTGTTTAAGAAGGAAGACTTGAGCCAAAGAACGATAGACTACTTCAGGAGCATCCTTGCAAGCGGCACCCAGATTGCCAGCACCTCCAGGTTCCTCTACCTGAGAGACGAGAGCGGGCATACGATATATTCTGGAAACTTCGTCTATTACAATGAAGACAAAGGAGTCACGAATATGTTGCTGACCGTCTCGCCTAAGTCAAACCGCGAAGACAGGGGCTATGCCAGCCTGCTGGGGTATTCAGCCCCGGGGGAAGTCATGCTCTCGTCGAAATATTCGTATGGAAAGTATGTCTCCGACAAGCTTCTGCTTTACAAAGGCAATTGCTCTTACCCTACCGTGCTTGACAGCGAGATGAAAGAAGATCTGCTGGCGGCTCCTAACGGCGTTCTCAGGAGTGAGGGATGGACCCATTTCATAAATCAGATCACGGATTACGACCTCATCGTCATTTCGAGACCGAAGTACGAGAATTTCAGCTACTTGGTCGACTTCCTCATCCTTGCGCTGGCGCTCTTCCTATGCTGCTCTGCGCTTAGCATTATCAGCACCGTCCAACGCAGGGAGAAGACAAGCAGCTATTTCAAGTCAAGGATCAATGCCGCCATAATGTTAGCGCTCCTAATGACCTTGATCGCTCTTGCCTGCGTAAGCATATTCTTTGTCTATAAGAGAAATCTCGCCAACCTTCGTTCTTCCATGACGGAGAGAGTGAGCTCCCTTCAGACGCTCTTGCAGGCACGATGTCGCTATTCGCAGAGTTACAGGGAATTAGAATCGCAAGAAGCCTCGGGGATACTGGAGGACATAAGCAACACCATGAAGTGCGACATCACCCTGTACACTCCTGGAGGCAAGATATTCCGTTCCACTACGCCTGAAATATTCGACAGGCTGCTGATCGGAAGCAGGATGAACCAGAAAGCATACGAGGACATAGCCGCAAGGCATCTAAGGTTCTGCATCCATAGCGAGAAAATCGGTAATTCTCGCACGTACATGCTTTATGCTCCTCTATTCAATGTTCAGAACAGCGTCGTCGCCATATTCGGTTCTCCATACACCGACGACAGTTTCGATTTCAGGAACGAAGCCTTCTACCACGTCGCTTCCATAATCACCGTATTCTTAATATTGCTCATCCTGGCCAGGATGATAACTGCGAGGGCCGTGGACAAGATGTTCCGTCCTGTTTCCGAGATAAGCGACAAGATGAATAAGGCCAGCATCGATAATCTTGAATATATCGTATACGAGCAAGACGATGAAATCTCCAGCCTCGTGAGGGCCTACAATCTGATGGTCCACGACCTCTATAATTCCACTAAGCAGCTCACTCAGGCAGAGAGGGATAAGGCCTGGGCCACGATGGCTCGTCAGGTGGCACATGAAATAAAGAACCCTCTCACGCCTATCAAGCTGCAAATACAGAGGCTCATACGAATGAAGAGCAATGGCAATCCTGCCTGGGCCGATCGCTTCGACGAGGTTTCCGATGAAGTCTTGAAGCAGATAGATTTACTGGCCGACACAGCCAATGAATT
>Ga0256404_1008170_pt1 | contig 15946 bp, 15 predicted proteins | sample RumenRJG_01DNA_FD_185990 | JGI IMG/M metagenome (GOLD analysis project Ga0256404, IMG submission 185990) | Bovine rumen microbial communities from Lethbridge, Alberta, Canada - RJG_01 | ecosystem: Host-associated > Mammals > Digestive system > Stomach > Rumen | place: Canada: Alberta | collected...
TATGTGGATTACTACAACAATCAACGGCCTGCTGCAGCCTTGCAATACAAAAGCCCCGTCCAGTTCAAACTGGACCAGGGCTTCTGACGTTTTTTATTTGTGTCTACTTTTGCTTGACAGGTTCAGGTCCTCATCAGGAACCGCCCCCTTCTTTTATATCCTTAATAGTTTTTCCGCATTGCCGCCTAATATGGCGGCTTTTTCTTGCTCCGGGATGGGCAGCGCCCGAATACATGCGACTTCTGCCGCCTGATCTTCCCAGGGGCTGTCGGTGCCAAACAGAAGACGGTCTGCGCCGAAGGCTTCCTTCATCGCCAGGAACTGCTCTGTGGACAGGCGCTCCAGACTGTGCGTTTGATAGAAACCGTCGCCCACCGGCACCATATCGCCGATCGAAAACGACGTATCGATCCAGACGTTGTCGCGCCCTGCAAACAGGCGTGTCGCATCCTCCCACTGCCGCCAGCCGCCCATGTGAGCCAGGATATACCGGCCGGAGGGCACGGCATCGATGGCCCGGGCGATCTTTTCCACGGAGGAAAACGTCAGGTCTAAAAAGCCCACGTCGATCCCTGCGTGGATCAGTACCAGCAAGCCGTTAGCAGCTGCCGCCCGCAGCACCCGCAGATACCCGGGACTGTCCATATCCTGCAGCTGATATACTGGGTGCAGTTTTATCCCTTTCAGCCCGGCCGCTGCGATGCGGGCCAGTTCCCTCTCCGGGTCACCGTAGTCCGGATGCATGCCCCCGAAGGAATACAGATGGGTCTTTGCCGATGTGCGGTTCACGAGCAGAGCGCCGTCGTTGATGCCTTCCACCTGCTTCGGCGACGTCGCCACCGGCTGGATGACCGCGAGATCGATGCCGGCTGCGATCGCAGAGACGGACAGGGAAGCAGCCGTCCCATCCAGGAACGGCTGTGTATGAGAATTATGCTTCAGTTTATCCACCGCCTTCGCCGCGATCGCATCGGGGAAGGTGTGGGTATGGATATCGATGATCATGCTACCCTCTGTATTCTACTTCTTCGCTGTCGGCCAGTGCCTCGCTCTGGGGCACCAGCACCCGCTTGTTGTAGCAGGAGAAGGCGTCTTCCACCAGTTTTCTGTCCGGTGACGGGGTCACTGCAGAAACGATGGGAACCAGGATGAGCCCCGCCAGCATGCAGAACGCGCCGGCGTTGATCGGCGACTGAAGCAGCGCGGGGAAGCTGCTGCGCACGAAGATGTTGGCGATCATCACCACGGAGGAGAAGATGAAGCTGACCCAGCAGGCGGCCTTCGTCGTCTTCTTCCAGTACAGCCCATAGAGGAACGGCGCCAGGAAAGCTCCGGCCAGCGCGCCCCAGGACACGCCCATCAGCTGCGCGATAAACGTTACGCTGCTCTTGTACTGGATGATGGCCAGCACGACGGAGATCGCGATGAACACGACGATGAGAGCCCGCATGATGACGAGCTGTTTCTTCTCGTCCATATCCTTTACGACGCGGCCCTTCAGCAGGTCCAGCGTAAGCGTGGAGCTGGAGGTGAGCACCAGGGAGGACAGCGTGGACATGGAGGCGGACAGCACAAGGATGACTACCACAGCGATTAGAATGTCAGGGAGACCGGACAGCATCGTGGGCACGACGGAGTCGTAGCCGTTGGCTGCGATGTCGATCTTGTCGGAGAACAGCCGACCGAAGCCACCCAGGAAATAGCAGCCGCCCGCCACGATAAAGGCGAAGGCTGTGGAGATGATCATGCCCTTGTTGATGGCGCCTTCGCTCTTGATGGCGTAGAACTTCTGCACCATCTGCGGCAGGCCCCAGGTGCCCAGGGATGTGAGGATGACCACACCCAGCAGATTGAGAGGATCCGGGCCGAAGAAGGAATTGAAGACGCCGGGAGCGGCAGATACGGTCTCGTCGGAGATCTGCGCCAGGCCTTCCAGCGCAGCAAGGAAACCGCCCTGGCTCTTCAGCACCGCGCCGATAACGGCGCAGATGCCGAACACCATGATGATGCCCTGGATAAAGTCGTTGATGGCCGTCGCCATGTAGCCGCCGGCGATGACGTAGATGCCGGTGAGGACCGCCATGACGATGACGCACACGGAATAATCGATGTTGAAGGCCATGCCGAACAGACGGGACAGGCCGTTATAAAGGCTTGCGGTATACGGAATGAGGAAGATGAAGATGATGACCGAAGAGCAGATCTTGAGCGCCGGGCTGTCGAACCGGGCGGAGAAGAACTGCGGCATCGTGGCGCTGTTGAGATGCTGGGTCATGATGCGGGTGCGCCGGCCCAGGATCGCCCAGGCCATAAAGGAGCCGATGAGGGCGTTGCCGATCCCCACCCAGGTGGACGCAATGCCGTATTTCCAGCCGAACTGGCCGGCGTAGCCGACGAAGATAACAGCAGAGAAATACGAAGTGCCGTACGCGAAGGCCGTAAGCCAGGGGCCGACGGAACGTCCGCCCAGCACGAAGCCGTCGACATTGGTCGCGTTGCGGCGGCAGTACATGCCGATTCCTACCATGATGCCGAAAAACACTACGAGCATTACTACTTTGATGAACATTGCATTGCGTCCTTTCTGAAATGGGTATTTGCTTTAACGCATTAAATCGTAACGCATAAAAGCGTAAAAGTCAAGCGGTGTTTGCAAGAAAAAAAGGGTCTGCAAAAGACCCTCAGAATGGACAGTCAAGAACCGCCACCAACTGTTCATATATTCTCCCACTGTTTCAGCAGGCTCTGCATCCACGCTTTTACGTCCATGCCGTAGGCGGCATCCAGATGGTCCGCATTCAGGACTTCCTGCACCGGGCCGAAGGCAGCGGCTTCGCCCCGGTCCATCAGCACGGCGGTACTGCCGTAAGCCAGCGCCAGGCTCAAATCGTGGACCACGGAGATCACGGCCCTGCCCGGCTTTTTGCGCCACTCCTCGATCAGGGAGAACACCTGCTTCTGATAGACCAGATCCAGGTGGTTGGTCGGTTCATCCAGGATCAAAAGGTCCGGATCCTGGGCGAAGATCTGCGCCAGAAACACCCGCTGCAGTTCGCCGCCGGACAGCTTTAAGACGGATTTATCCGCCAGGCTTTCCAGTCCGGTGAGCGCCAGCGCCTGCTCCACCGCGTCGTCATCCGCATCGCTTTTTCCGGCAAAGATCCCGGAGGAATAGGCGTAGCGGCCCAGCCCCACGACTTCCCGCACGGAGAAGGCGTAGTTCACGGCGTGGTTCTGCTCCAGCACCCCGATGTGCCGGGCCAGTTCCTGCGGTTTATAATTCCGCACGTTTTTCCCACAGAACAGCACGTCTCCGGTGCTCTCCACGCTCTGGGCGACCGCGCTCACCACCGTGGATTTTCCGGCGCCGTTGGGACCCGCGATCATCAGCCATTCCCCTTCTTCCACAGAGAAACTCACGTTTTTCACGATCTCCAGCGTGCCGTAGCGCACGCTTAGATTCTTTACTTCCAGCATGCGCATTACGAGATCCTCCTCGAACGATAGAAGATGACGATAAACAGAACGGCACCGATAAGGGACGTCACGACGCCGATGGGCAGCTGCAGAGGATTGGCGATCATGCGGGCTGCCAGGTCGCAGAGCATCAGGAAACTCGCGCCGCCGAACAGGCAGGCGGGCATCAGTTTCGCGTGGTTGGGTCCCGTGATCATCCGGACGATGTGAGGGGTCACCAGGCCGACGAAGCCGATGGTGCCGCCGATGGAGACGCACACCCCGATGAGGGCCGAGACCGCGATGAGCACTGTCAGCCGCACCCTGCGCACGTTTACGCCGATGTGCCTCGCGTTTTCTTCCCCTACCGCGAAGGCGTTCAGCTCCCGGTGCAGATGCAGCAGCACGCTGCCGCACACGACAAGCGCAGCCAGCAGCACCAGCGCATTCCGGTAGCTGCTCCCCGCCAGCGAACCCATGGTCCAGAACGTAATGTTATGGAGCTTGTCCGATGCAAACGTCAGGATAAGGGAGAGCAGACTCGAAACGAACATGGAGTAGATGACCCCGATCAGGATGATGCTGTTGGTGGACAGGGAATAATCCAGCTTATACGCCACCGACAAAATGATGACGATGGAAGCGAAGGCGAAGATCATGGCCATCACCATGGTGCCGGCGAAGGGAAGCGCCGGGAAAGTAATGCCGAAGGCGATGGCGATGACCGCACCCAAAGACGCGCCGGAGGACACGCCCAGGGTGGACCCGTCCGCCAGCGGATTTTTCAGTAAACCCTGCATGGCAGCACCGCAGATCGAAAGCGCAGCGCCTGTAAGCGCCACGCAGATGACCCGGGGCAGCCGGGATGCCAGGATGATGGAGGCGGAAGACGTGGAAGGCGCCGCTTCGCCCCGCAGGGCACCGGCAATGAGCGAGACCGTTTCGGAGAAGGGCACGCTCACGCTCCCGATGGAGACGCACAGCACGAAGACCGCCAGCATCACAGCAGCAAAGACCAGATAAGCCAGCAGGGAAAAGGATTCAGTTTTCCGTCCGCTGCGCCTCATTATGCGGCAGGCGCGAGTGCGCTCTCGTGCTCCACGACAAAGTTATTCAGCAGGATGGCGCCGTCCTTCAGACGCGGCGTCGGACGGGACAGTTCGTTGTTCACGAGGTTGAGGATGGCACCGTTTTTCACGGCGGTCACATTCTCCCAGCCCGTACGGCCCATGATCTCCTCCTCGGGGGTGGGGCCTTCGCCGAAGTACATCGTAATGGTGACGATATAGTCCGGGTTGCGCTCGATCACCTGCTCTTCGGATATCTCCGCCCAGCCCTGTACGTCGTCAAAGATGTTCTTCATGCCCAGCATCTCGGCTATCTCGTTCATAAACGTGCCGCTGCCGGCGGTCCAAAGCCCGTATTCCAGCGGGGAGACTTCGAAGTAAACGGTCTTGCCCCGGCCGGCGGTGCTGTTGGAAAGGTCTGCAAATGCCGTCTGCATACTGATGATGACCTGCTCCGCTTCTTTTTCCTTGCCCATCAGTTTGCCAATCATCTCGACCGCGGTGTAGACGCCTTCGATGTCCTGAGCGTCGGAAACCACGACCTTAATGCCGGCCTCCTCCATCTGCGCGATCTGCTCTTCGGTCTGCGCCATGGTGCTCATCAGCAGCACCTGGGGCTCCAGAGCGATGATCTGCTCGATATTCGTGTCATAACCCGACTGCACGGAAGGCACTTCCAGCACTTCCGCGGGATAGTCGCAGTATTCCCCTCTTCCGACCAGCGTATCGCCGGCGCCGACGGCGTACAGAACTTCGCAGTCCGCCGCAGACAGCGCGACGACGCGGGTGGCGGGTTCATCCAGGGTGATCTCCCGGCCCGTCATATCGGTGATGGTGATCGCGCTGCCGGAGGCTTCCGATTCGGAAGGTTCGGCGGGCTGCGCCGGTTCGGAAGACGTGCAGCCGGCAAGAGCGAAGATCATCGCCAGCGCGAGCAGCAGCGCCAACAGTTTCTTTGTGTTCATAGAGTTCCTTTCCTTTCTTTTTCTATAGCCACTTATTTTTCTTAAACAGCCATATCATAAACGCCACGATGGCGATGCTCAGACCGATGACGAAGGGATAGCCGTAAGGCCACTTGAATTCGGGCATCATCAGGTTCATGCCGTACCAGCCGGCGATGAGCGTGAGGGGCAGGAAGATGGATGTGACCACGGTGAAGAACTTCATTAAGCTGTTCTGCTCGATGTCCACCTGGGCCTCGTAGGACTGGCGGATCTGGTCCAGATATTCCTGGGTGCGCAGGATCTGGTTGAGCAGCTTATCGTATTTCTTATCGATAAAGAGGAAATACTCGTCCGCCGCCATCAGTTCGTCCGTAAGGAGCTCCATCTTTTCGAAATAGCGTTTGCAGCCCCAGACTTCCTTGCGGAAGCGGTGGATGAGCCGGAAATTCTCCTTCGTCTTCCCGTCCCCTTCGAACAGATCTTCCTCAAATTCGCCGATGCGGTTTTCCAGTTCCTCCAGATGGCTCAAGTCGTCGGCAGAAAGCGCGACGAGAAACTCGAAGAGTTCCTCTTTGCCTGTTCCCTCTATGCCCTTCGCAAACCTCCGCACGTCGGCGCTTTCCGTCCAGAGCGAGGTCTGCTGCGGGGTCACGTGAAGAAGCACCGGCGAATGATCCAGCCAGCGGAAGGACAGCAGAAGACCGCCCTGCCCTGTGCGGATGACGTAGTCCCGGGTATGCTCCACTTTTTCCAGCGTATCGGCATCGACCTGCTGCTGCAGCTGGGCCAGATCTTCCAGTATGATCATTGCGGCTCTCCTAAAACATCTTCATAGCATCGAATGCATTATACCATAGAATGAAGGAATACGAAAAAAGCGCCCTTTCGGGCGGCTATTCTGGTGGACCCTACTACTCATTAAAAAGATCTGAATGAGTTCCAGTGCGAGAAGCAGTCAGGATAAGTTCTGATTCACTGATGGCATAAATAAGAAGCCAGTCAGCCTGAACGTGACATTCCCGAAAACCGATGTAATTGCCGGATAATGCATGATCCTTGTACTTCGGATCAAGTGTCTCTTCCTGTAAAAGCAAATCCAAAACGGTTTGTAACAGAGCAAGATCATAACCGCGTTTCTTGATACGCTTGTAGTCTTTACGGAACTTTGTAGTAGTAACAAGTTGAAGCATGATTATTCCTCCGCATCAAGCTCCTCAAATAGTTCTTTTGCGGAGGAATAACGGCGAGCATCAATCTTTCCTGACATAATATCTCTCGCTTCAATCATTGCCAATTCTGTTTCTCGATTATATCGTGGAACTTCAACAGAAAAAGGAAGACCCCCGCGAAGTATACACTGGCGAAGGAATATATTAACTGCGCTGGACATATCAAGCCCAAGATTTGAAAACAGTGCATTTGCTTGTTCTTTTATATTTTTATCAATTCTGATTTGAGTTGGTGTCGTCGCTGCCATCTTTCCATCTCCTTTCGCCGCAATAGTACTACACTTAGTATACATTGTCAATCATAACGAGATAATTTCGAAACTATTCTGCATAGCATAGGTCAAGGCTCAGGTCATCCACCGGAGCCTTCCGCCCTTTCGGGTTCGATCTCCCTGTGCCGCCACGAAAAAAGCGCCCTTTCGGACGCTATTTCGTGGTGGACCCTAGGGGGATCGAACCCCTGGCCTCAAGATTGCGAACCTTGCGCTCTCCCAGCTGAGCTAAGGGCCCATGTTCGGCGGTTCAGCAGAACCGCCCTATTATTCTATGCTAAATTCTTGATATCTGCAAGCAGTTTTTCAACATTTTCTTCTTTTGTCGCCCAGGACGTGCAGAAGCGCACGATGCGGTGCATGTCGTCCGTCCAACCCTCCGTAGAGAAGCCGTATTTCTCAGCGAGCTTAAGCGCCATGCCGTCTTCCATCACGAAGAACTGCTGGTTCGTGGGGCTGTTCGAATAGCGGGGAATGCCCGCTTCCGCGAAGCCTGCGATGATCTTCTTTGCCATCGCGATGGCGTGGCGGGAGTACTTCAAATACAGATCGTCCTGCATCAGGACGTCGAACTGCAGGCCCAGCAGTCTGCCCTTGGCGAACATGCCGCCGTTCTGCTTGATCATATAGCGGAAGTCCTTCTTCAGGCGGTCGTTGGCGATAACGACAGCCTCGCCCATCAGCGCGCCCTGCTTGGTGCCGCCGATGTAGAACACGTCGCAGACGCGCGCCAGGAACGGAATGGACAGATCGTTCTCGTCGCAGGCCAGGCCGTATCCCAGCCGTGCGCCGTCCAGAAACAGCACCAGGTTATATTTATCGCAGACCTTGCGGATGGCCTCGATCTCCGCTCTCTTGTAGACTGTGCCCAGTTCCGTGGGGCTGGAGATGTAGACCATGCCCGGCTGCACGATGTGTTCGAAGGACTCGTCCCGGTAATGATCCGCGCAGAACTTATCGATCTGCTCCGCCGAGATTTTGCCGTCGGTCTCCGGCAGCGCCAGCACCTTGTGGCCGTGGGCTTCGATGGCGCCGGTCTCGTGCCGCGCGATGTGACCCGTCGCAGGAGCGATAACGCCCTGGTACGGACGCAGCGTCGCAGCGATCACCGTCATGTTGGTCTGGGTGCCGCCTACCATAATATGTACGTCCACGTCGTCCCGTTCGCAGGCCTTTTTGATAAGTTCCTTGGCATGCGCCGTGATCTTATCCTCGCTGTAGCCCTCGTGCTGCTCCATGTTGGTGCGGGTGAGCGCCTCCATGATCTCCGGACAGCATCCTTCGTTATAGTCACAATTGAACATGATCATAAGTCTTATTCCTCTTTTCTCTGGTCACACGAAAAAGCGCAGCCGGCGCAGTTGCCGCCGCAGCTGTGTTTGCCTGCCTTTTTATCTCTTCTGAGTTTGCGGATGACCAGAACGACCAGCACGGCCAATACCGCTATTATGACAAGATCGATCATCGAACACCTCTCTTGAAACATAAAAAGTTTACCATAAAAAACCACAGTGTGGTAAAATAATATATCAAAGGAGACGATAACTATGGAAGCAAAACACGTCATTACGATCGCAAGAGAATTCGGAAGCGGCGGCAGAGAGATCGGCATCAAGCTGTCCGAAACTCTGGGTATTCCTTTTTACGATAAAGAACTGCTGCGCCTCGCATCCGAGCAGGGCGGCTTAAACGAAGAGTTTATGGCTGCCAACGAAGAGAAGGCTCCGGTGGTCAACGCCGCATCTTTCGGCAGAAGAACGCTCAATGCCTTCTATCAGCCTTCCCTTTCCGATACCATCTTCCTGGAACAGTCCAAGATCATCCGCAGCCTCGCGGAAAAAGGTCCCTGCGTCATCGTAGGCCGCGCCGCGGACTACGTGCTCCGGGACATGGGCAGCGTGGACGTCTTTATCTCCGCCAGCATGCCCTATAAGATCGCCAGAAAACACAAGGTGGCGCCGGAGAAGGCGGACTATACCGACGCCCAGATGGAAAAGTACATCAAGGACATCGACAAGCACCGCCAGAAATACTACGAACACTACACCGGCAGACGCTGGGGCATGATCGGCAACTATCACCTCTGCATCTGGGCCGACAACGTGGGTTCCGACGGCGCGGTGCAGGTCATCCTCAACTATTTGGAGCAGATGGACAAGTTCCAGCCCGAACAAAAGACAGAAGAATAGCGAAAAACCGCAAAACGCTCCCCTAAAAGGGAGCGTTTTTGTGTTTTCTGTGCTACAATGAGCCGGGAGAGTGAAACTGCATGAACACAGTCTTATGGAAAAACAGCGGTCTGCTCCGCGGCCGCGTGAACAATCTTACCTATAACGAAACGAAGGGAGCGCTTACCCTGGACGCGCCTTACGAAGGGGTGTTTCTTGCGGAGCCTTTCGAGACGGAGGAACCTTTCAACGATCTCGTCGCATCCTGGAACGCGCAGACCCCGGGCAGGAGCGAAGCGGAAATCTACGCCCGCCTGCGGGTGGACGGCGTCTGGAGCGCCTGGATGAGCTGGGGCGTCTGGGGTGCCCATATAAAGAGGTATTGTCCCGACCAGGAGGACGGTCTCGTATGGGCCAACACCTACCGGGACTGGGGCGACAGCTCCGTCAACGTAAAAGACGGAAAAACGGCGGACGCGTTCCAGTTGAAGGCGGTGCTGCGGACCGCGGATGCGGGCGATCTGCCCTCCCTCACCCTGCTGGGGGCGACATGGAAGAACACAAACGACCCGGATTGGCAGGAGAAGAGCGAAGATCCGCAGTGCCGCGAAGGGCTGAAGGAACTGCCAACGAGCGTACATCTGGATACTCCTGTCATTTCCCAGAAGAGAAGAGATCCGGACTATGGCGGGGTCATCTGCTCCGCGACGTCCATCGCCATGCAGATGTGCCACTGCGGCCTCGACATGCTGCCGGAGGAGACCACGTTCCTCTGCAACGACTACGGCTTCGGCGGCACCGGCAACTGGAGCTTTACCTGCGCCGCGGCAGGAGCCTGCGGGCTGGAAAGCTACGCGGCCTATCTGAGCAAGGAAGATCTGATGGCGGAACTGGCCAAAGGCTATCCCGTGACCCTTTCCGTAAAATACAGCTGGCGGGACGACATGGACGTACCGCAGCTGGATAACGCCACCGTAACGACCCACGGCCATCTGATCGTCGCCACCGGGTATTACGAGAGCAAAGAGCTGGGCGAGACCGTGTTTTGGGTCAACGACCCCGCCGGAGGCTTCGACGTATCTTCCGGTCCCCGGGAATACCGCTGGAGCCAGCTGGACAAGGCCTGGTACCGCCGCATGGCGTACCTCTGCCGCAGAAGAGAAGGCATAGAGCCCTTCCGTACCGTGCCCCGCATCGAGGCGCAGCTCGTGCCGGCAGGAAAGCCCGGTGTCTATACGCTGATGGCAGGCGGCCGTCCGGTAAAGTTCAGCATCGACTTTCTGCGCGGCAAGCGCGAGGTGTTCGGAGGCCACGGCACCATGTACTGGTACTGCGAAGACGATCTCAGCGAGCTGGAGCCGCAGACGAAGCGCTGCGAAGCCAACCATATTTTCCACTACGAAGGCGTTCTCGTGACCCCGTCAGGAGACGTCTGGATCGAAGGCGATATGTTCCGCCGCCTGAAGGAAAAGGGAAAAACGATCGTCTTCGGCGCCGTGGAAAACAGCGGCGTGCACTATATCGCAAAGCTGTAAGCCTTGCTTTTACAACGGCCGGAGCCGATGTGCCCGGCCGTTTTTTTAATTATTTCAGAATTGAGGGAACCTTTTCCAAGACGGTCCGTCTAAAGAGTGTAAGACAAAACAAAAGCGAAAAAGTTCAAGGATAAGTTAGAAGAAAAGGAGAACCCCATGAAGAAGATCGTTAAGAAGGGCCTGACCCTCGTACTCAGCACCGCGCTTCTCGTAAGCAGCTTTACCGCAACCGCCTTCGCCGATTCCGGCAAAGGTCACGGAAACAACAACGGCAACGGTTACGGCCACGAATACAACAAGGACTGGTTCGAAAACGGCCACGACAACAGAGACAAGGGCAAGGACAAGGACAACAAGGAAAACAAGCCCGGCTATCATTACGAAGGCGTCTACTGCAACGATCCGATCCTGGACTCCTGGCTCCGCTGGATCTTCGGAGATTGGGATTACGGAAAAGACCAGAACCAGCAGGAAGAACCCGCTCAGGAGACCGTAGCTCCCGCAGTCGAAGAGAATAAAGAAGACGAGCAGAGCGAAGAACCCGCTCAGGAAATCGTAACTCCCGCAGTCGAAGAGAATAAAGAAGACGAGCAGAGCGAAGAACCCGCTCAGGAGACCGTAACTCCCGCAGTCGAAGAGAATAAAGAAGGCGAGCAGAACGAAGAACCCGCTCAGGAAATCGTAACTCCCGCAGTCGAAGAGAATAAAGAAGACGAGCAGAGCGAAGAACCTACTCAGGAAATCGTAACTCCCGCAGTCGAAGATAATAAAGAAGACAAGCAGAACGAAGAGCCCGCTCAGGAAATCGCAGCTCCCGCAGTTGAAGAAACTCCGGCAATCGAAGAAGCATCCGCAGTTGAAGAAGTAGTTGAAGAGAATAAGGAAGCTGCTCCCGCGATCGAAGAGAAAGTTGAAGAAATCGTTGAAGAAGTAAAAGAAGAGATCCAGGAAGAAGCAGTTCCCATGGCAGAACCGGCCATCGAAGAAGCCGCTTCCGAAGAACCCAAGATGATCGAAAAGGCTGAAGAACAGACCATCTTTGCAGCCGTCGAAGAGGAAAAGGCAGAAGCACCGGCCCCCCGCAGATCCGCAAGAAGAAGCGCACCCAAAGCCGCAGAGACGATGATCGCAGAGACTGCAGCAGAAGAGACCGCAGCCATCACCATCGAGACCGCAACAATCGAAAGCGAAGCAGTAGAGTCTGAAGAGATCGAAGAAGCAGAAACTCCCCTCGCAGCAGCACCCGCAGCCATCGAAACTGCCAAAGTTGAAACCGCAAAGATCGAAAGCAAAGAAGCTCCCGCAGCAGCGATCGAAGTTGCAGAAGCTGAAGCCGAAGAAGTCCTGGTAGCCATCGAAGAGACCGAAGTGCCCCTCGCCGCAGCTGTTACCACAGCGCCCGCCGAAGCACCCGCACAGAACACCCACACCGGTATCCTGGCAGCAGGCGCCATCGCGACCCTCCTCTTCTTCCTCCTCCTGCTCGCCAAGAGAAGAGACGAAGACGAAGAAGAATAGTAAACAAGATCCTTTCCTTCTAACAAAAGAGGACCGGCCCCCGGGCCGGTCCTCTTGATTTTTGTTTTTATACTATGCGATCGCCTTCACCGGATAATCCTGGTCTTCGACAGCCTTCTTCAGCACGTCGTCGGGCACGTCCTTGCTCAGGGTCACAACGGCAGTGCCGGCTTCGTGGCTGGCCACAGCGCTCTCGACGCCGTCGATCGCTTCCAGCGCCTTCTTGACTCTGGCTTCGCAGTGCATGCACATCATTCCTTCTACGGTAAGTGTCTTGGTCATGGATTCTTCCTCCTTGCAATTTTCAGCGGTTTCCGCCATTTTTTCTTCTTCATTGATATCTTTATCCATCACGGATGTTTGAGCTTGTTTACGGGCGATTTTGCGGTCTCTGGAGGCATCGTGGATGTCGACCAGATTCAGCCTCAGGGCGTTCATGCAGACGCAGAAAGACGACAGGCTCATGGCCGCTGCACCGTACATGGGCTTCATGGCGATGCCGTAGAGGCCGATGGCCAGCGGAATGCAGATCGCGTTGTAGAAAAAGGCCCAGAACAGGTTCTCATGGATGTTGCGGATCGTGGCGCGGCTCATGCGGATCGCAGCCGAAACGTCCGTTAGACGGCTCTTCATGACGACGATGTCCGCCGCATCGATGGCGACGTCCGCTCCGGCGCCGATGGCGATGCCGGTATCCGCCGTCGTAAGAGCCGGCGCATCGTTGATGCCGTCGCCGACCATGATGACCTTGCCGTCTTTTTTCAGTTCTTCGATCACCTTCGCCTTTTCCGAGGGCAGCACACCTGCGATGACCCGGTCAACCCCGGCCTGCTCTCCGATAGCTTTCGCCGTGCGCTCGTTGTCGCCCGTCAGCATGACGACATCGAGTCCCATGCCCTGCAGTTCCTTTACAGCCTGGCGGGAATCGTCCTTGATGGTGTCCGCCACGGCCAGGATGCCCAGCAGGCAGTCGTCTTCCGCAAACAGCAGCGGCGTCTTGCCCTGCTGTGCTAGTTTTTCCGCCTTGTCCTGCATGGTTTTGGGGATCGCGCATTGCTGACCCATATATTTCAGGTTGCCGCCGGTGAGTTTCTTCCCTTCCAACACGGCGGTGAGACCGTTGCCGGGGAGCGCAGTAAAGTCCGTTACGTCCGAAGGCGCTTCTCCGTGCTTTTCCCGGTACCCTTCCAGCACCGCCTTCGCCAAAGGGTGCTCGCTGCGGGCTTCCAGCGCTGCCGCTTTTGTCAGCAGATCATCTTCGGAGATGCCTTCCGCCGGCACACAGTCCGTCAGTTTCGGCAGACCTTCCGTAATGGTGCCGGTCTTGTCCAGCGCCACAGTAACAGCCCTTCCTGCCGCTTCCAGCGACGCCGCCGTCTTGTACAGGATGCCGTTCTTCGCGCCCATGCCGCTGCCCACCATGATGGCTACAGGGGTCGCAAGGCCCAGCGCGCAGGGGCAGCTGATGACGAGAACGGAGATGGCTCTTGCAATGGCGAAACTGAAGGGTTTTCCCGCCAGCAGCCAGCCTGCCAGGGTCACCAGGGCAATGCCGATGACCGCCGGCACGAACACCCCGGACACCTTGTCCGCGATGCGCGCCAGAGGCGCTTTGGTCGCTGCCGCATCGGAAACGGTCTTGATGATCTGAGAGAGCGTGGTATCCTCGCCTACGCGGGTCGCCCGGCAGCGCACGTAACCGGACTGGTTGACCGTCGCAGCGGACACGAGATCGCCTTCCGACTTGTCCACCGGAATGCTCTCGCCGGTGAGGGCGGATTCGTCGACCGCGGTACTGCCTTCCGTCACGATGCCGTCCACGGGCACCGCGTCGCCGGGGCGCACCACGAAGATGTCGCCGACCTGTACGGACTCGATGGGGACATCTGTTTCGACCCCGTCCCGGTAAAGGACTGCGGTCTTGGGCGCCAGTTTCATCAGGCCCTTCAGCGCGTCCGTGGTCTTGCCCTTGGACCGCGCTTCCAGCATCTTGCCGACGGTGATGAGCGTCGGGATCATGGCAGCGGACTCGAAATACAGGTTCATGCCCAGTTCCATGACTCTGTGGTGGTCACCGTTGCCCTGGGCCAGGATCATGGCGAACAGTTCCACCAGGGAGTAGCCGAAGGCTGCCGTTGACCCGAGAGCCACCAGCGTATCCATGTTCGGTGCGCCGTGGCGCAGCGAACCGAAGCCGGACGTAAAGAATTTGCCGTTGATGACGAGGCACACGATGGCCAGCAGCATCTCGAACGTGCCGAGAAACACGTGATTGTCGAAAGCTGCCGGTGCGGGCCAGCCCCACATCATGTGACCCATGGAGAAGTACATCAGCACGAGCAGCACGATAACGGAGCGGATGAGCCTCTTTTTCAGTTTCGGAGTCTCGGTATCCTTCAGCGGGTCGTCCTCCGCTGCGCTGGCTGCGGTCTGCCCGCGGGAAGCGCCCTTCAGAGAAGCGCCGTATCCGGCATCCGTAACGGCTTTGATGATCTCGGCCGGGCTCGCCGTCCCTTCTACACCCATGGAATTGGTGAGGAGGCTTACGGCGCAGTTCGTTACGCCCGGCACTTTGGAGACAGCTTTCTCGACCCGTGCACTGCAGGCGGCGCAGCTCATGCCTGTCACGTTATATTGTTCCATGCCGCGCCTCCTATTTCATGACTTTCTGTAGCAGAGCCGCCAGTTCGTCGATGGCCTCGTCGCCTTTGCCTGCCTGGATATCCTCGACGACGCAGCTCTTCATATGCGACGCCAGCAATTCCTTGTTAAAGCTGTTGAGCGCGCTGTTGATCGCGGAGATCTGCACCATGATCTCCGGGCAGTACGCGTTTTCATCCAACATCTTTTCCACACCGCGCACCTGCCCTTCGATGCGCTTTAGGCGGTTCATCAGCTTTTTATGTTCTTCTTCGCTGCGCATCTTGGTGCGGTGACCCTCGCAGCAGCAGTTGTTGTTACCCATAACTAACCTCCTGCTATGTTATATACCCCTCGGGGGTATTTGTCAAGCAATAAAAAAAGGACCGGCGGAACCGTCGATCCATTGGTGCGGCTGACAGGACTTGAACCTGCACGGTATTACCCACAGGAACCTAAATCCTGCGTGTCTGCCAATTCCACCACAGCCGCGTATGAAAAGAGCCGCACTTTACGTACGGCTCATCTGGTAGCCCCACGGGGAATCGAACCCCGGTTACGGCCGTGAAAGGGCCGTGTCTTAACCGCTTGACCATGGGACCAAAAAACCGGCTGCGTCCTACTTTCCCAGGCAGCTTCCCACCAAGTATCATCGGCTCTGAAGGGCTTAACTACTGTGTTCGGGATGGGAACAGGTGTAACCCCAACGATATTGCAACCAGATTTTTTGTGAAGATATCGATGTACCTTCAAAACTAAACAATGCTTTGTAAAAACCATTGGTCAAGTGCTCGACCTATTAGTATCGGTCAGCTCAACATGTCGCCATGCTTACACCTCCGACCTATCAACGTGGTAGTCTCCCACGGGTCTTAGCCTTGCGGCAGGAGATCTGTTCTTGTGGGGGGCTTCGCACTTAGATGCTTTCAGCGCTTATCCCGTCCATAGGTAGCTACCCAGCGATGCCCTTGGCAGAACAACTGGTGCACCAGAGCTATGTCCATCCCGGTCCTCTCGTACTAAGGACAGCTCCACTCAAATCTCCGACGCCCACAGCGGATAGGGACCGAACTGTCTCACGACGTTCTGAACCCAGCTCGCGTACCTCTTTAAT
>Ga0256404_1008172_pt1 | contig 15943 bp, 10 predicted proteins | sample RumenRJG_01DNA_FD_185990 | JGI IMG/M metagenome (GOLD analysis project Ga0256404, IMG submission 185990) | Bovine rumen microbial communities from Lethbridge, Alberta, Canada - RJG_01 | ecosystem: Host-associated > Mammals > Digestive system > Stomach > Rumen | place: Canada: Alberta | collected...
AGTTTGACTTAGTGATAACACCCACCTCTGAAACGCTGGAATTTACCATATTTGAGAGGGGAAAATCTATAAGGCGGTAGCGTCCGCCGAAGGGGATAGAGCCCATAGTTCTCTGCTTGGTGAGCTCGCTTACGTAGGAATCGTGCATACTTGCGAAAATAAGGCCTAAAACATTGTAATTAACACTCATACTAAAACTCCTCCTGTCAGATATTTTCGCCGATTATCTGCTTGGGTTCAACGACCTTGTTTTCAGAAACGGTAACATTGTGGCCTACAACGGCGATGCCCCAGTCGTCACGGTTCTCGACGTTTTCAGGGCTTGTGCCGACTCTTGCGCCGCTTTCGATGACGCTGTCGCTGCCTACGATAGCATACTCAACAACAGCACCGGACTTGATAACAGTACCGGGCATAACTATGCTGTAGTTGACAGTAGCGCCCTCCTCGATAGTGACACCGGAGAAGAGAATGGAGAAATCGACAGTACCGTCTATCTCGCTGCCCTCGGATATCATGGAGTTTTCGATATTGGCGTTATCGCCTACATACTGCGGAGGCATATTGCTGTTTCGTGAATATATCTTCCAGCTTGGGTCATAGAGGTCCAGGGGAACGCTGGGTGAGAGGAGGTCCATATTAGCCTCCCAGAGGGAATCGAGAGTACCGACGTCCTTCCAGTAGCCTTCAAACTCGTAAGCGAACAGGCGCTGCTTGTCACGCAGCATGGAAGTGATGATATCCTTGCCGAAGTCCTTGGACCAGGCCTCACCACGGTCACGCTTGGCATTGGCATCCTCTTCGTTCTCGATGAGGTACTTTTTCAGCTTGTTCCAGCTAAATACATAGATACCCATAGAAGCCAGAGTAGACTTAGGCTCCTTTGGCTTTTCAACGAAGTCGATGACCTGATTCTGGTCATCGCATATCATGATACCGAAGCGTGAAGCCTCGGACTTTGGAACGTCGATAACAGAGATAGTGCAGTCAGCGTTGTTGGCTATATGGAATTCCACCATTTTGGAGTAGTCCATTTTGTAGATGTGGTCGCCGCCGAGGACAACTACATACTCAGGGTCATAGCGCTCGATAAAGCGCATATTCTGATATATAGCGTTTGCAGTACCCTCGTACCATGAAGCGCCTGCCTGAGTCTCATATGGCGGCAGAACATGGACACCGCCGTTCATTTTGTCGAGGTCCCATGGCTGACCGTTACCGATGTACTCATTGAGTACAAGGGGCTGGTACTGAGTAAGTACACCAACGGTGTCGATACCTGAGTTTGTGCAGTTTGAGAGAGGGAAGTCTATTAGTCTGTATTTACCGCCGTAGGGTACAGCAGGTTTAGCAACGTTCTTAGTCAGTGCATAGAGTCTGCTGCCCTGTCCGCCGGCGAGGAGCATTGCCACCACTCTTTTCTTTGTATACATATTATTCCTCCTATATAAATGATATATTGATATTATTCAGCTTTGGCAGAGCGCCTTGACTTTGCCGGAGCTTTTTCTTTCTTTTCAGGAGCGTCGGTTTTGGGAGCTCTCTTTTTTACGGGAGAGTACTTCAGATAGATGACTGACAGCGGAGCCAGAGTCATGGAAATGCTGTCATCGAAGCCATGCATAGGGATGCTGTCGGACTTGAAGGACTTCTCGGTTATAGCAGAGCCTCCGAATTCAGCGGCGTCTGTGTTGAATACCAGCTTATAGCGGCCCTTGTGGGGGACACCGATGCGGTAGTCACGTCTTTCCACAGGGACGAAGTTGCACACAGCGATAAGCTCGTCGCCGTTGTCGTCTATCCTCCGGAAGGCGATGATGCTCTGCTTGTAGTCATCGTTGGATATCCAGCTAAAGCCGTCCCAGGAGTCGTCATCCTGCCAGAATGGCGGGTTGTCGAGGTAGAAGCGGTTGAGCTTTTCTGAGAATTTCAGAAGGTTCCTGTGAGCATCGAAGTCCATGAGGTTCCAGTCGAGCTGAGACTTGTAGTCCCACTCCTTCATCTGGCCGAACTCCTGGCCCATGAACAGCAGCTTTTTGCCGGGATGAGCCATCATGTAAGCGAGGAAAGCACGGTAAGAAGCGAATTTCTGATCGTACTCGCCTGGCATTTTATTTATCATTGAGCACTTTCCGTGAACTACCTCGTCATGAGAGATAGGGAGGATGTAGTTCTCGGAGAAAGCGTAGAAGAACGAGAATGTGAGCTTATCGTGGTTGAAAGCACGATAGATAGGGTCAAGTGACATATAGCTGAGCATATCGTTCATCCAGCCCATGTTCCACTTGAAGTTGAAGCCAAGTCCGCCAATGTCGGTGGGTCTGGTGACAAGCGGCCATGCGGTGGATTCTTCGGCAATCATGAGGGCGTCTGGGTGCTTGGAGAATACGGCCTCGTTGAGGTGTTTAAGGAACTCAACAGCCTCCAGGTTCTCATTGCCGCCGTAGATATTAGCAGCCCATTCGCCGTCACGGCGGTCGTAGTCAAGATAGAGCATAGATGCCACGGCATCAACTCTCAGACCATCAACGTGGAACTCATCGAACCAGTAATTTGCACTGGAAATGAGGAAAGAGCATACCTCGGCCTTGCCGTAGTCAAAGACTCTTGTGCCCCAGGCCTTATGTTCCTTTTTGCGGTCATCTGTGTACTCATAGCAGCAGGTGCCGTCAAATTCGTACAGGCCGGCCTCGTCCTTTGGGAAATGGGCAGGTACCCAGTCCAGGATGACACCAATGCCGGCCTCATGGAACATATCTATCATCTTCCGCATATCGTCGGGTGTACCGTAGCGGGAGGTAGGGGCGAAGTAGCCTGTTACCTGGTATCCCCATGAGCCGTCATAAGGGTACTCAGTGAGAGGCATGAACTCCACATGGGTATATGACATTTTTTTAAGATAGGGTATCATTTCCTTTGCGAAAGTGACATAATCAAGGAAAACGTCATCGCCGTAATTCTTCCAGGAGCTCAGGTGGACCTCATATATGTTCACCGGGCTCTTGTAGATGCTGTTCTTCTTTTTCTCCTCATACCACTGACTGTCTGACCACTCGAAGCTGCTCTCGAAGATTTTGGAGGCAGTACCCGGACGGGTCTCGAAGTGGTGGGCATAGGGGTCAGATTTGAGGATTATCCTTCCATCCTTAGTCTCAATGCTGAATTTGTAAGCGTCGAATTGTTTCAGCTTGGAGATAGTTGTCTCCCATATGCCGTCAGCGATGAGGGACATAGGGTCTGCATCCCTGTTCCAATCGTTGAAATCGCCTACGACTGAGACGCTTACAGCATTAGGAGCCCAAACTCTGAAAGTAAAACAGCGGCCTCTGCCTTTTTTCTTTGAGTGAACTCCGAAGAACTTATAGGCCTCATAATTTTTTCCCTGATAGAAAAGGTACAGCGGGAAATCATTTGGATTTGATTTTGTGTTAACTGTCATAATTTAGCCTCCTTTGCTATTTACATTTTATCAGAAATACCGGATTTATTCAAGCGTTTTTGAAAATTGGGGTAAAATTTCAGACGTTATGCTAATATTTGCACTCTTATTTAGTGCATTTTGACATATTTTGAAATTGCTATCTTTCTGCTGATTGTTAAAATGTACTTATCATTGATGAGTTTCGGATGAAGTGATACGCAGACCTATAACGGTAACATCGTCGCTGCGTGAGCCGGGGTTGAAAAGTGAGGCCTTGCGGCATATCTCGTCCACTATTTTTTTCAGGTCACTGTCGCTGAGGAGGAGCTCCCGGATGAACCTGTACTCATTTTCACTTATGCCGTCGGAGAACATTATGGCTATATCTCCTTCTTCGAGGTCATAGTTCCCTGCGAAGGTCTCTGACTGTTCATAGATGCCTATCGGGAAGGTAGGCTGTGAGACCTTTATCACAGTACCTTTCCTGCGGATGAGAGTAGCGGCGGCGCCGGACTTTATCACCGTAAGGCCGCAGGTATCGAGGTCTACCCGGAGGGCATCCAGAGTGGCGAAGGTCTCATCTCCGGAGCGTGTCACCATTATCGAGTTTATGAGCTTGATAGCTGACCTGTAGTCTGCGCCGCTGCTGACCAGCCTGCGGAACATCCTTACCACAAGCCGGGACTGGGCGGCAGCGTTTTTTCCGCTGCCCATTCCGTCGGACAGCACTACATAGGCGGAACCGGTGCCGTCAGTGAATGACATGGAGGAGTCGCCGTTGTCCTTGGCACCACCTGCGGACAGTGCGGCGCCGTAGACCTGTATGGAGTGTGCAGGCCTTTCAAAGAGCCTGAGCCGGACTTCTCTGCCGGAGGATACAGGTACGGCAGCATCAAGCGGCATACGCAGCTCGTCAGAGATAAGGTCCCTGACTCTTGAAAAGCTCTCCGGAGCCGAAGATACAGGGAAGTATACCTCTGCAAGAAGCCGGTTGAAGGAGTTGTAACAGGCGATGACACGGGAGGGGGCAAGTCCGAATTTTTCCAGTTTCCGGCGGATAGTCCTGCTGACCGGCTGAGAGCAGCGGACGTCCACGCGCTCTCCGGCTGTGCTGACTATATCCTCAGTCAGGCGGAGCTGTTCAGCCAGAAGCCTGCGGCTCTCAGAGCTCCGAAGCTCCATCAGCTTCAGGGCGGCACGCTCTCTTGCACCTGATATGAAGCTGTCCTTCAGTTCGTTTTTTCTAAGGCAGTCCTCCAGCTCGAAGGGGAAGGGTTCTCCGGCGAATTCTCCCTGAGCAGCAAGTTTCCTGAGACCTGCCATTGTGGAGTCGGAGTTGTTCTTCCAGCAGTCCAGTCTGCGGAAGCATTTGCCGCATACCTTGTCGGAGCACTGTTTTGCGCTGTCATCCGGACTGTCATCGGTGGAAAACATCCGGACTATCTTCTCTGATTCCTTCCTGACGGCACCGATCGAGTCGGAGAGAAAGTTCATCCGGGCGCTGAGTATCTCCGGGAGGACGGCAGCTTTTTCTTCGGAAACTATCACCCACTTGTCGGAGTAATAGGGAGCGGCTGCAAGGAAGATGCCGGTGCCGCACAGGAGGTCAGTGAAAGCGCCTGCGGAGCTGCGGTCGATGCCTGTAAGTACAGAGAGCATGAAATTCAGGGACATAAAAAGCAGGGCAGCAGAGTTGAACTTTTTTCGTCCCAGGTAGCCGGTGACAAGACCTGCTGCGGGCAGGAGCACTATCTTCATACCGCAGAGAGGGGAGGCCAGAAAAGCGCCGCAGACAGTAAGAGCGCCGCAAAGAACACCGCCTGTATGGCGGTAGAAGTAGGCTCCGGCCAGGGTCACGGCAGTCCCGGCTATGAGTCCGGCATTGATGAAGGGGATGCTCATGGAGCAGAGTGCGGCAATGGCGATAGTGTAGACCACAGCATAGGCGCACCCGTAAGGCGGCGAAAGGTCCACGGCTTTTTTCTGTTTTGCACTGCTTATGAGCATGGCCACAGAGTACGAAGTAAAGCCGGTGAGGGTGCTGTAGAAGGCATAGAACAGCAGCTTGTACAGTACCTCTCCGATGAGGGCGGAAATGACAGCTCCGGACACAAAAACAGACATTGCCGCCGCAGTGCCGCAGAGCCGTGGTTCATTGCGAGGTTCAAGGAACATCTTTGCTGTTACTATCATCAGCATAGCGGATATCCTGACGATGTTCCTTCCAACGGTGCCGGAGAGAATACTGTGTACCAGACTTCCGGTCAGCACAGCGGCAGAGCATGGGAGGGAGAGCCCTCCGGCAAGGGAGATGTCAGCGAATGATGCAACTCCGGCCATACTTGTCCCTGCCAGCAGAAAACCGGCTGTTGCTGACAGAGCGAATGAGCCGAAGAACAGGAATGTTGAGTTGAATATTTTTTTTGTAGTCCTTTCCATTGTTATCACCTGTAATAATAAATGTACAATCTATTATATCATATGCCAAAGGCGATAAATGTCGGAATCAGAGGGCAAAAAAACAGGCCCCTAAGGGCCTGTTCCGGGGGACTCACATCCAGAAGATGAGGAGGTCCTCGCAGGTATCGTAAAGTGAAGTGCAGTGACGGAGGAGATTGCCGTTCCTGTCACCGATGAGCAGCAGCCAGCTCATTATAAATGTTGCGGAAAGTGCTATATGAGCGGCAGCGTGTCTGTGGATATGCTTTCCGGGAGCTCCGGTGCCTCGCAGCAGGCATATCACTGCACCTATGCACATAAGAGGGAGCGCATCTGTGACATAGCGGTGAGCGACACCGCCGAGACAGAAGTCCAGCCAGCACAGGGTGAAAGCGGTCACAAAGCAGAGCAGGATGAAGGAGGTCCGCTGAACAGCGGAGATACCGCAGGCATAATGCCTGCCCTTTTTCCTGAGCGATGCCGGAAGAAGGAAAGTACCCAGCAGGAGAGCAGGGTATGCTAAGACACCCGTAACATCCGCAGTGTAGATGAACCTGCCGTAGTTGTAGAGGGTGCAGAACTGGTTCTCGATGAACGGGAAGCTGCCCTTTGGCCGGGGCATCTGGAACAGATAGTGGTATATCATAGGCGGCAGACAGGCCAGTGACAAGCTGTTGCAGCGGACGTCGCTGACGGTTAGCTGATAGGCAGCTCCGAAGTCAAGTGGTGAGCCGAATCGGGCATTGTTGTACCACATTATGGCACATCCTCCCACGGCGAGGGGAACGATAAAGCAGAGCGTCTGAACGATGCGGAATGCAGGGGAGAGATCCTTTCTGCGGAGTATCCCGATGAAAAATGGTACGAGCAGTACACCGCTTAGAGCTAAAGTAGGCCTTGAACCTGCACAAAGGGCCAGAGCTGCACCGCTGATGAAGAGCAGAGCAAGTTTCAGGGGACGGACTTTCTGAGAAACTGCACTGAGGCCTGTCCAGAGTGAGAGAAACAGATAGCACATTCCTGTGACTATCGGCAGGTCGTATGCATTGGTGGTATTCATAGCATAGAACAGCCCGACACAGCTCAGAGCCGCAGGCATTGAGCCGAGGAGGAGGAGCAGATTAGGCCGTGGTACGGTGAGCCTGACTGCCGCAAGTATCGTCATACACATAGCGAAGGCGGCGATGACTCCGTAGAATCCGAGAGCCATTGAGGTGGTAGGCATTTTGCCGGTTGACTTGTAGTATGGGAGGTAGTAGGTCAGAACGGGAGCGGCACCAAAGTAGCAGTAATATTTCCCTTTGTAATAGGCCATGTCCCAGAGGGCATAATAGCCGGACTCATCTCTTTCTGAGCGGCTGTAAACATTGTCGAGCTCAGCAAGACCGGGGTCAGCCTCTATGTCCAGCCATACCTGTTTCTTGGTGAAAGCGTCAGCGACCACGGCATATGGGTCAGAGACGGGGACACGTTCTGTGTCGAATTCCACAGCCTTTTCGTTGGGACGTATAAACAGGCTGGCGGAAAACGCACATATAACAGCCATAATGCCGACGGCGGCTTTGTGCTGCCATTTTCTGCGCTGGTAGGTGACTTTCCAGAGCTGGAATGAAAAGACCGCAGAAAGCAGCATAGCAATGAATGCAAGAACAAAGAATCTCAGCGATGAGAATTGGAAAGGAACTGCGCTGACGGCTCTTACAGAGCGGATGCAGACTCTGCCTTCGACCTCGGAGAAGCCGAGTTTCAGGGACCTTATGCTGCCGTGAGGCTCAAGGGGCATTGTAAACACGGTATCCTGCTTTGAGACGTACTTCTGCTGTATTACCTCATAGTTAGTGTAGAGGTCGTCGTCCTTCATTCCCAGATTCACAAAGAATGGGAGGGCAGGCTCCTTGGTGTCACGGTAAACATCAACAGTCAGGGAACGTGTATAGTCCGGGACGTCATCAATTATTATCTCGCCGCCTGCTGAAAGAACTATCTCATCACCTGACAGCGCAGCGGAACCGGTCAAGGTCAGGGAACTCATGTCGAGATACTGGCTTTTTGGAGATGAGTCAAGGCTCTTGCCATTGAAAATAAAGACCTCGGCGGCGTAAAGAGCCAACACTGCTGCGGCGGAGCGTTTAAGGAACTTAGCGGTTCTGGGACGGTCAGAAAATTCCCTGACGAGGATGAAAAGGAACGGGAGCATCCCGGCGAGCGCAATGGCGGCAGGAGGGAGCCAGTGGTCATCGTTCATCATCTTTGAACGGGTGACTATGCACATTGTCAGGAAAAATACCCACTCAATGCAGAATACTGCGAGCAGCTTTTTGACGAGGGAGCTGCGCTTGTCCTTATCGTATTTTCTCTTAGACATCAGTTCGTCGGCACGGAGGAAAGAGAGTATGTAGAAGATAAGCGGAAGTCCGGCAGAAAAAATAATATCCATATTAGTCTCCTTAAAATAAATATGCATAGATTTGACGGCTGGGGACATGAAAACTCTCAGTTCGGGAGCGTATAAAACATATTAAAGTATACTGCCAGATATAGGAGACGTTGGCAAAATCTACATAAATATAGAGGTATTTGTCTAACGGAATGGTCTTTTATACAAAGTTGAGAGGAAATGTCTCTAATAGGTTGACTTCTTAGGAACAGTGTTGTATAATTTAATGAGGTTAGGAACGGCTAACCCTATATAAACATTTATCGGCTATGCCGAAAAGGAGGACTATATGGTACCGTTGACATTAGCTGGAGTCGGAGAGAAACATACAATAATGAAGCTCGGCGGAACACCTGAGGTGAAGAAGCATCTTGAGAACCTCGGATTCGTTGCAGGCGGCGAAGTAATGGTCGTCAATACAGTTGACGGGAACCTTATCGTCAGTGTTAAAGAGGCAAGAGTAGCTATAAGCCGTGAAATGGCTATGAAAATAATGATCTGAGGAGGAGAAGATATGAACCTTAAAGAAGTTAAGATCGGAGATACCGTCAAGGTGAAGAAACTCACCGGCGAGGGTGCAGTAAAGCGCCGTATCATGGATATGGGTCTTACAAAGGGTACTCAGGTGACAGTCCGCAAGGTAGCGCCTCTGGGCGATCCTATCGAAGTGACAGTAAGAGGATATGAACTGTCTATCCGTAAGGCTGACGCAGAAATGGTCGAAGTAGAATGATTTCTGCGCTTTAATTTTGGATACTGGTTAGAAATATCTAACTTTATTTTATTGGCCTAACATTATTGAAAGTGAGGAAAATTTCAAATGAGTATCAGAATTGCTCTCGCAGGAAACCCTAACTGCGGTAAAACAACTCTGTTCAACGCTCTGACAGGCTCCAACCAGTTCGTTGGAAACTGGCCCGGCGTTACAGTTGAGAAAAAAGAGGGTAAGCTGAAGAAGCATGACGGCGTTATCATCACAGACCTTCCGGGTATATATTCTCTTTCACCTTACACCCTTGAAGAGGTGGTAGCGAGAAATTATCTTATCGGAGAGCGTCCGGACGCTATCCTCAACATCATTGACGGTACCAACCTGGAGAGAAACCTCTATCTCACCACACAGCTCACAGAGCTCGGCATCCCGGTAGTACTTGCAGTAAACATGATGGATGTCGTAAACAAGAACGGCGACAAGATAGACATTGCAGCACTTTCAAAGGCTATCGGATGCAAGGCTGTTGAGATATCCGCTCTGAAGGGCGACGGCATCGCAGAGGCTGCTGAGGCTGCAATAAACGCAGCAAAGTCAACAAAGACAGTTCCTCAGCACACATTCTCAGGTCCTGTAGAGCACGCTCTGGCACACATTGAGGAAGCTGCTGTCCATGATATGTCAGAGGATATGCAGCGCTGGTATGCTATCAAGATATTCGAGCGTGACGAGAAGGTACTTGAGCAGCTCGGACTTCCTGAGAGCACAGTAAAGCACATCGAATCCGACATCCAGTCCGTAGAAAAGGAAATGGACGATGATGCAGAGTCTATCATCACCAACGAGAGATACAACTACATCTCAAAGATAATCGGCGGATGTCTGAAAAAGAAGAACAAGGGCGGACTTACCACTTCTGATAAGATAGATAAGATAGTTACCAACCGCTGGCTTGGACTTCCTATTTTCGCAGTAGTAATGTTCCTCGTGTACTACATATCAATGGTAACGGTCGGAGCAGCAGCAACTGACTGGGCTAACGACGGACTCTTCGGAGACGGCTGGCACCTTTTCGGCAGCGGCTCCAGCGAGACAGCAGAAGCAGAAGAGAAGTACGGCGACACAGACGCTATCCTCGAAGGATTCCTTGCGCAGGCTGAAGAGGACGGCTACGATATAGAGGCTGCCGAGGCTGCAATGGACACCGAGGCTGATGACTTCGATGCAGAGGCTGCTGAGACAGAGCTCAATGCACTTCTTGCAAACTACGCAGACAAGTCCTTTGAATTCGGCTATGAGCTCGAAGATGAGGAAACTCTTGAAGTAACAGACGAAACAGCAACTATTGAAGACGCTGAGGAGGCAGCAGGTCTCTTCAAGGAGTATGAAGGCGGAGTTGACCCGGCTAACTACGGTACATGGGTGCCCGGAGTACCTGTGCTCATCGAGAAGGCACTTGGTGACAACTGCCCTGACTGGCTCCACGGACTCATCATCGACGGTATTGTCGGCGGTGTAGGTGCAGTACTTGGATTCGTACCTCAGATGCTGGTACTCTTCCTCCTCCTTGCATTCATCGAGTCCTGCGGATACATGGCTCGTGTAGCATTCGTACTCGACAGGATATTCCGCAGATTCGGTCTTTCCGGTAAGTCATTCATCCCGATACTCATCGGTACAGGATGCGGAATCCCCGGCGTAATGGCATCACGTACTATCGAAAACGAGCGTGACCGCCGTATGACTATCATGACAACAACATTCATCCCCTGCGGAGCAAAGACACCTTTCATCGCAATGATAGCAGGCGCTATTTTCGGCGGCTCAGCATGGGTAGCAGTATCAGCATACTTCCTCGGAATGGCAGCTATCATCCTTTCCGGTATCATCCTCAAAAAGACAAAGATGTTCGCAGGAGACCCCGCTCCCTTCGTAATGGAGCTCCCTGCATACCATATGCCTACACTCGGAAACGTTCTCCGTTCAATGTGGGAGCGTGGCTGGTCCTTCATCAAGAAGGCTGGAACTATCATTCTTCTTTCCACTATCGTAGTATGGTTCCTTTCATTCTTCGGCACAGTGGACGGCAGCTTCAGAATGCTTGAAGAGGATGAGCTTGACCACTCTATCCTTGCAGCTATCGGTAAGGGCATCGCATGGATATTCGCACCTCTTGGCTGGGGCAACTGGCAGGCAGCCGTTGCATCCGTAACAGGACTTGTAGCAAAGGAGAACATCGTTGGTACAATGGGTATCCTCTACGGTGCAGGCGACGCATCAGTATATGCAACAATGGCAGCTAAGTTCACAAAGGTAGCAGGATATTCCTTCCTGGCATTCAACCTCCTCTGCGCTCCCTGCTTCGCAGCTATCGGAGCTATCAAGCGTGAGATGAACAACAGAAAGTGGACATGGTTCGCTATCGCATATCAGTGTGGATTTGCTTATCTCGTAGCATTCGTTATCAACCAGCTTGGTCAGCTCTTCGCAGGCGACGCAAGCGGAATCGACTACCTCGGCGCTGTAATTGCAGTTGCAATACTTGTTGGTGCTGTATATCTCCTTGTAAGACCTTACAAGGAAGCTACAAAGCTGACAAAGAAGGTAAAGGTCACAAAGTAAGACAAAACGCAGGCTCTCCATTCGGAGAGCTTGTGCTGTATGAAAAGGAGTGGTCAATATGGGCTGGGTCGCAGTACTCATAATACTTATAGCAGTAGTAGCACTCATAATTTACACCCTTATCAAAGACAAGAAAGAGGGCAGGTCATCCTGCGGACACGGCTGCCAGAACTGTGCGATGCACGGTAAATGTCACAGCAGCGGGAACTCTTCCGTAAAAGAATAAAATAAAAGCCTCCTGGCAGCAGGAGGCTTTTTGTATATCAGGTCAGGATGATGTTTGTGGGATTCATGCCGCTCCACGGGACTATCCAGTTGTCCTCGACAAGCAGACGGGTGATGCTGCTTATTTCCTCGTACATCGGGCAGAGCATCATATCTCCCACATACTGCTGGAAACGCTCCGGGGTATGCTCCAATGTTACCTTTTTGGTTATCTCGACTCGGTCGAGTGCTGATTGAACGAGCTGGTCCACAAATGGCTGCAGAATATCACAAAATGCGGTATTCTGTTCACTTGTAAAGCAAAGGAAATTCGGCTTTATCTCATTGCCGGACTTTACAGCGCAGTCCATGCTGATGAGCTCTGAGCAAATCATTTTATCGTGGTCTGTTTCAGGCTGACGGGAAGCGAGTATGGTAAGGACGCTTGCCTGCACATCTGTAAGTCTGTGGAATTTCTGAGTATTGAATCTTATCCAGTGGTAAATGATATGGCCGTATTCAGTTTTCTTATAATCAAACAGCGGGTCGAAATTATCACCATTAGGAGCCTCTTCCTGTTCGATGAGACGTACTCTTGCAAATGCGCCTGTTTCGGCTTTTGGAAAATTTGCCGAAAGGATGTCATCGAGCTGGCAGGCGTAAACGAAGGTATTCAGCCTTGTAAGCACCAGCCATTTCAGTGAGTTTACAGGACTGTCACAGCCGTAAAAGCCAATGGAGCGTATCTTCTCCTCGTTATCTGCAAAAAAGGACTTTATCTTTTCAGCAGTTTCCTTCAGCGCAGGTGCCTTTGTCTGAAAGCGTTCTGTCATTTCACGTTTGGTGTATATGAACACATTTGTCTGGTAGAAGCCATTCTTTTCGGTCATCAGTTCGTGTTTCACCAGTGCCTTTATTTCATCTTCGAGATAAGCAGTAGGCACACCGAGCTGAAGACTGAGCTGTTCCTCGTTCTGTTTATCATAGTAGCAGGCCATAAGCAGATTCTGCTTGATGCTGCTGAGCGGCAGAATACCGCTGTAGTCTTTTGAACTGTGTAACCACCGCCAGTCCAGATGAACGGGGTCGTAGCTGTATTTTCCGAAATTTCTCTCCATGTTAATGCCCTCCTTTATTCTTTTCCTTGATTGGAACAGCAGGTATTTCACCATGCTCTGGGTAAGTGAAAAGTGAGCCGAGATGTCCTTTACAGACATTCCGCCTATGTAGTAAGCTACCATGACCCGGCGGTAACTGGAGTTCAGATGTATGAGCTCCCTGGTGATGAGGCTGAGCTGTTCGTTTTCCTGAGCCTGTTCTTCGAGTCGTTCCCAGGAATTATCGGATAAAGACTCATCGAGTTCAGAGGTGCTGAGTCTGCTTTTTCTTCGGTACCAGCCCCTGAGGATGTTGTCAGCAGTTCGCCAGACAAAAGCATAGAAAGCCCTTTCGTCACGGAGGTTGTCGATACACTCACAGAGGGTGAGCAGTATTTCCTGAGAGAGGTCCTCTGACTCCTGATAGGAGCTTGTTCTTGATAGGCAGTACTGGAATACCGTCTTTGACATCTGCGCTATTTTTTCACGCCGTTCAGTTGGTCCCATATCGGCTCTCCTTTCATTGTATCAAGATGCATCTGTCTTTATAGTGCAGATATTTGCGTTTGGTTAGGGCATTGTGAAAATTTTTCATATGATGAAAATATAGCACAAGACAGAAAGAAAGTCAATAGAGTCAATGAAGAGATAATGAAAAATGCCCGGCATGAACAATGCCGGGCGCTTATCTTATTTGAAAACGTATCTGAGGAAATTGTACATATGAGGGGTCACAGTTGCACCGCCATGGTCTCCGTCGGGGATGACCTGCCAGAGATGTTCAGCACCGTTGGAGTCAAGGGCTTCGTGGTAGGTCCTTGGGTAATTGCCCACCACTCCGTCATTGGCGGCCGCTGAAATAAGGAGGAGCCTTGGAGGGGCAGAGGGCTTGAATTCGGCAGGAGACATACATCCCTCATGAGTCATATAGTTGTCTCTTGTTGGGAAGATACCTGGTGCAGGGCAAGCTCCGCCCACATAGCCGTAGACCTCAGAGCGTGTTATGCCGGTATAGAGAGCCTCACGGCCTCCCATGGAGAAACCGGTGACGGCAGTGTTTTCTCTGCCGGTCTTGATGGAATAATTTTCGGCAAGGAAAGGCATGATGCTGTTTTCTATGTCCTCACGGATAAGGTCATATTTTCTTGCGGCCTCAGAGTCGAATCCGGGAGAGCCGGGACCTGTGAACATAGCCGGGAAAACGATTATCATTTTCTCAGCCTTGCCGTCAGCGATGAGGTTGCCCAGCATAGTCTGGATGCCCATACCCGGCATAGAGGATTCGTCACCGAAGATACCGTGGAGCACATATAGCACAGGGTATTTTTCGTTCGGGTCATAACCTGGCGGCAGGAGGATGTTCATATTCTTATTCATTCCGGCATCCTTGGAGTAATAGGTCCTGTGCTCCATAGTGCCGTAGTCAACGCCGGCTCTCATCTGAGTGAAATCATATGGAGCTTTGATGACCATATCGTCTGCAATTTGCTTCATATAGCTGTTATCACCTGGGAATACAGGGGTTGTAGTAGTTGTGGAGGTAGTGGTGACTGTAGTGACGGTAGTCGTCGCAGTTGTCTCCGGGAACCTGTTAATATCTTTGAGCAGGAATCTGGAAAGCAGTACGATGTCAGCTATCTCAAAGTCACCGCTGCCGTTTAAATCTGCTGTCCTCATGTCTATCGGCGCAGTACTTCCGCTGAATCTGTTTAGCATGGTACGGCGGGCGAGGGCAAGGTCGAAAGCGTCGATGATACCGTTTCCGTCGAAGTCTCCGGCGATGACACTGCTGCCGTAGGATGCAGTCCCAACGTTGTTGACGATGACCTTGCCGCTGACTGCATCGGACGGGGCGAGTTCGGAAGCGCCTGCACTGAGCAGACCTGAATATACCGGCCATTCACCTGATGTACAGCAAATAGCAGCCGCAGAAGATACAGCCGCAATCTTTTTAAGTAGTCCCTTCTTCATATGGAACACTTCCCTTCGTGATAATTATTATTCTGCAATTGAACGATATTGCATTATTTCTGATTGTAATAATACCATAGAATGTTCCGGATTTCAAGCCAAATATTGTTGAATACGTCTGGCTTTTGGTCAATGATTGCTCACAACTGGGGAGGATATTGCTCCTGGGATTGCGCCCCACAGGATGAAGTACAGAGGTCCGCAAAAAACGAGCGCCTCCGCTTACGGAGGCGCAGAAGTGCTAAAAACGCTTAAAAAGCAAAGGAGCCTGCGGTTACCAACGAAGTCGGACACACAGGCTCTGTGCTGGCGTCCCAAAGAGGAGTCGAACCTCCGGCCTACTGCTTAGGAGGCAGTCGCTCTATCCTACTGAGCTATTGGGACATAACATATATATTATATCACAAGTTAGCAAAAAAAGCAAGGGGTAAGATATATTTTAATTTTTTACCGTTTATTTTCCCTTGAAAATAACGATAGGGATAGGCGGACAGTTAGGCCGGTTTACGAAGGGCATCTCCACAACAGTATAAAGCTGAGGGTCGATAGTGGGGAGACATCCGAGTATAGCGTCCTTTTCCTCAAAACCTGTTTCACGGCCATAGTAGATGATGAGGGTCATGATTCCGCCGTTTTTCAGGAGCCTGAGTCCCTTTTTTATAGCTGTGATGCTGGTATCCTTATTTGTGGAGATATTGTGATCTCCTTTTGGGAGCCAGCCGAAGTTGAAGGTGATGCAGTCCACTGACTCTTCCTGAAAGAGCTGGTCCATATCTGAGTGGCTTTTCAGCAGAACGTCACAGCGGTCGGAAAGGCCGTGCTCTTCAAGGAGAGCGAGAGTGCTGTCAACAGCCTCCTGCTGTATGTCGAAAGCAGTAACATGGCCTGTACTGCCGGAAAGCTCAGCAAGAAACAGAGTATCATTTCCACGGCCGGCGGTAGCGTCGATACAAATGCTGCCTTCACGGACGTTTTCGGAGAGTATTTTTCTTATAATATCAAGAGCGCTGAAAGAAATGCGTTTAGCCATAAATATCACC
>Ga0256404_1008173_pt1 | contig 15940 bp, 24 predicted proteins | sample RumenRJG_01DNA_FD_185990 | JGI IMG/M metagenome (GOLD analysis project Ga0256404, IMG submission 185990) | Bovine rumen microbial communities from Lethbridge, Alberta, Canada - RJG_01 | ecosystem: Host-associated > Mammals > Digestive system > Stomach > Rumen | place: Canada: Alberta | collected...
ACGCTGCGGGCAGGGCAGGCAAAGGTGATCGCAGTCGATACGACGGTGACACCGATCAGCGTCGAGCACGACGCACCTCAAAGCCTGGGATTCATCATCAGGACAGCGCAGGAGACGGCATTCTTCTTCAATGACTGCAAATACTTCAGCGCAGACCTCAGCAGCATCCCGGTGGACTACGTCATGATCGAAGCAAATTACGACGGTCAGACAGTTCACTTCGCATATGAGCAAGCCAAAAAGGAAAACAACCGGTCCGAAATGAACCGGTATCAGCGCATCGTGAATGCGCACATGAGCATCGCACACTGCATCAAGCATCTGGAAAAGATGGACCTGATCAAATGCAAAGCCATCTTCCTGATGCATCTGAGCGATCGAAACAGCAACGCGGAGCGCTTCAAGTACCGCGTGCAGCAGGCAACAGGAATTCAAAATACATTCGTATGCCGCAAGAATGGAGGGATACTCTAATGCCGAACAGAATTCTCAATTCGAGCATTTGCACAAGCGATTCAATCGATGAGCTGGACTTCTTTCAGGAGTCGTTCTTTTACCGACTGCTGGTCTCCGTCGATGATTACGGTAACTTCGACGCACGAGCGAAGATCATCCGAGCTGCGGTATTCCCTCTCAAAGACGTCAGCCTCAAGGACATCGAAACAGCACTGGACGCACTCGCACAGCAGGGAATGCTCCAGTATTACACGGTAAAAGGAAAGCGTTACATCCACCTGACAGGGTGGACACGTTTTCAGCGGCTGCGGAACTCGAAGCACAAGTATCCGGCACCGGACAGCGACGGAGCAGAGATCCAGACATTGGAGGCGGAAGAACTTGACGACATCGACGAGCTCGAGCCGGAAGAGGAAGAAGCGGAAATCATCGAAGAAGACTCAAAAGATGAAGAAAACGAACGTGAAACTGAAGAAAACGTCGAAAATGAGCAAAAAGACGAACTAAACGGTGAAAAACCGGCCACTTTAATCGCGAAAACGACCGGTCAGGATGAAGGAAAAACGGCCGATTATATGGATCAAGGACTATATTTGCGGCCGGTTTGCGACAACTCGCCGCAACTCGCCGCAACTCGCGGCGAACTTGCAACAACCGGCGGCAACTTGCGGCTCGCGCGGGCGCAGAATCCCAATCCCAATCCCAATACCAATCCCAATACAAAAGATATTATGTCGGGAAATCCCGACGATGCCGATGGGGTTAGTGCGCCCAAACAGGCGAAGAAGGCAAAACTCGCCCAAGACGCCAAACTGGTCATCGACTACCTCAACGCCAAAACCGGATCAAAGTACCGATACTCGAAGTCGAGCACGAAGCACATCATCGCACGGTTGGGCGAAGGGTTTACCGTGGACGACTGCAAGATGGTGATCGATAAAAAGTGCAACGAGTGGCTGCAGGATCCGTACATGTCGAAGTTCCTGCGCCCAGAGACCCTCTTCGCCGGGAAGTTCGAAGGCTACCTGAACCAGCAGATGCAGCCGCCCGGAGGAGTGCGATTGCGACAACGGGAGCCGGTCGATGACGATCTGCCGTTTTGAGCAGGCAAAGCAGAACGAGAGGAGGCATAGAGCATGACCTACGAAGAAACACGACAGATCCTGACCGTACTGCGGACAGCTTACCCGCAGAGCTTCCTGCGCTGGAACAAAGAGCAGGGCGAGGCATTTCTGGAACTCTGGAGCAAAGCGCTGCAGGAAGACGACGCACTGGACGTGATGGTGGCTGTTTGGCACTTCATCTACGATACCGACCGTGAGTTCGCACCGACGGTCGGTATGATTCGGGCTTACATCAACTCGACGCCGCACTACGTGCTGGAAAACATGGCAATCGAGTTCTTCCCGGAGGACCAGCGCGTGAAGGCACTGCAGGATCCCGGGCACATGACAATCGAGCAGCGGCACGAGATCCAGAAAATGCTGGCAGGAGGAGCAGACAATGAGCAACGCGCCTAGACCTGCCGAATTTCGACCGGAAGTGGCCGAAATCCGAGAAACTCGATGTCGTGAGGAGAAATACTCGTCCGGAGAAAAAAATTCAAAATTGGGGCACTTCTGTGCGAAATACGAGGCGTCGAAAAAAGCTGGAACAGGGAGGAGAAGAACATGGCAACTAATGCCGAATGGATGGTCAAAAATGGTTATGGATTTAGCAGTTTACATGCCTTACCCGCTGATAAAGGTAAGCACGGGTATGACATCTGCATTAGAACTGAAAAAGGCTGGTTTGCGAAATTGGGAGAAGTAGATACGGTTTTTAACAACAGCGCAACAGCAGTGTTCTTTTGGCTTGATCAAGAGCATGTTGAGCCGATTCTTGACGAGGCGGAAAAGCGGTATATGTCAGCGGTGATCAGGCCGTTCAGAAATGACGTTTATAGCATAGAAAAAGCAGAACAGTCGCAATGTGAAATGATCTGCATTGGCACAAAAAACAGGTATATGGTGTTCCCACCGTTTGAAAAAGGCACTATGTACAAGGGGATGAAGGTTGGTAGGAAGTACACGCTTGAGGAGCTGGGACTATGAACTGGATCAGCGTAAATGACAGAATGCCGGGACACAGAGCAATGTACATTACATGCGACGAATTTAATATTGTTGAAGCCACGATGTTTGATGGTAATGAGGACGCTGTTTGGAATACAGTGGCGGGGACAAAAGTCACGCATTGGATGCCGCTACCAGAGCCGCCGGAGGAGGCAAAAGATGAGACTGATTAACGCTGATGAACTGATAGAAGTATTTAGATCATTAGCACTGATGCGGAGCGGGGAGTATCAGGAAAGTTTCACGAATGTGGATGGGAACAGATCAATGGAAATTGCATGTGCGGAGGATTATGTCAACAAGGCAAAAACCATTGATGCAGAACCAGTGAAACATGCACATTGGACCGTGATTGCTCTTGATTGTGTAGACGAGTTGGCAACGCTTAAATGCTCACGATGTGGAATTGAACGTGAGGTAGAGGACGGATATATTCCTGACTATTGCGAAGGATGCGGCGCAAAGATGGATGAAGAAAAGGAGAACAATCGTGAATAAATACAGTGAGATTGAGATTCAGACAGCGAAAAACCTGCTGAAAGAAGGCTATAAGTGGCTTACTAAAAACAGCGTCGGTACTCTGTACGCATGTAAAAAGATAACTCCAGTCGATGATTATACGATTGTTTCTAACGATTTTGTGCCAATTTTTGAAAGCATCAAATGTGGTGATGATCTTGTCAGTCTTGAAGCCATAGTGCATCCGCAGATTCTTGATGATGCGGAGCGCAGATATTTGAGCGCAGTAATCAGGCCGTTTAGAAATAGAGTGACGGGAATTTGCAAGAGAGGTGGCGAACGCTATGAATACCTAAGATTCAATGGGAGATTCAACTGGGAAAAGAGTTTTTACCTTCCAAATTTTAAGGCGGGGACGATGTACAAAGACATGGAGCCTGATCGTTGGTACACGTTGGAGGAACTTGGGCTTTAGCCGGGGGAAGCGATGACGAATAAACCGAAAGAACCAGCACACCGAATCGCATGGAAGGGACGGCCGGATCAAGACCGAGCAGTGCTGCTGCAGTGGGAGAAGGGAAACCTATCAACAGCACAAGCAAAGAAGAAAATTGAAGCACACAACGGCCTGCCTACCGGCAGTATCACCGATGAGCAGCTGGAGGAAAACGCGGAATGGCTTGGCTATCACCGGAAGCACTGGAAGTGGAAAGAAGACTGAGAGGGAGGAACATAAATCATGAGATTATGGGTTACATACCTCGTGGCGCTCAAGTGGGCAACGGCAATCACGCTGGCGATCCTGACGGTGTTCGTTGCGGCGACATGCATCATGGCATTACTTGGGATTACATCGGTTGAATTTTGCAGAATGGGCGGTAAAGGCGATGGACCAGAGGATCCGGGAGCTGAGTGATAGGCTCTATGCATTTAGGCGCAACGTTAACCGCATGCTGGGAGCAGAGGACGCGTACATGGAGTACGCTCTCTCTCTCGGCTCTCCGCGAGGCATCCGGATCAAGACGGACACGCCCGGAAGATCTACCGGAGCAAAGACTGAGATCACGTTCGAAGAGCAAGACGCGAGGCTACAGATGCTTTACCGCCGGATGGTTCAAGCGGAAGAGAATGTCGCGGATGTTGAGCATCTGCTGGTCGGCATGGACCCGGATGATGTTGATTTCCTTGAAGACATGTACTGGTATCGCATCCCGGCGGTGATCATGGCGCAGGAGCGAAACGTCGAGCTGAGAACTGTCTATTACCGGCGAAATTCGATCCTAAAAGACATGGTCAAAAGGCAGAAACCCGAATTTTTTTCAATTTTGAAATGAAAAAACGTGCTACTATGCGCGTAGGTGGGATGAGGCATCCAACACAAGAACGAGATGTCTGCTCAGCATCCCCACCGGTGGAAAATCTGTCAAGTCCATGCACAAGAAACCGGAGCCACCAACCAGCTTCGGTTTTTTTGTTTGTATCGAGCGGACCGGCAGAAAAAGAAAACTATGGTACCTGCCAGCTGGGGCAGGCGCGCCGATCAGAATCCTCCGAAAGCGGTACATCCTGCCGCGTCTGTCATGCTGTCTGATCGGAAAACACGCCCGGAGGTTATCGCCTTACTTCGGGCATTTAATTATCCATCACAGCACTCATCCCGTAGGAGGATAAGGGGGGTAGGGGGGATCAGGTGGTGATGCATTAAATAACGTAATGCTTACAAATACGGGCACTTTGTAAAACGTGAAACATGAAAGGGGGATTGGCATGAAGAAACAGCTCAAGCACATTGTGGTTAATATCAACGATCTGAAGCCGGCAGCATACAATCCCCGTGAAGAACTTCGCCCTGGTGATCCGGAGTATGAAAACATCAAAAACAGCATTCAGGAATTTGGATATGCTGATGCCATGTGGAGTTCTACCCCATGTCCATCATGGGCTTGATCACAGGAAAAACGACCAGCCAAAAGGCTATGCAAATTTAACGACGGAAGAAAAACGAATGGTTGAACGTGTTAATAAATTGTGGCAAGATTATTTAGCAAGGAGATAGTGTGATAGGACACACGCTGTGATGTATGGGAGTAATCCCACTGCGGAGATACCCCGTTCGAGTCGGGACCCTTGTTAATATCAAGCACTTCAGCAATGGAGTGCTTTTTTGTCGGCAAAGGAGGCTGATATAGAGTTGTTCAAGGAAGGAGGTATATTTCATGGCAAAGGCGAAGAAAACGTCAGGAAGACCGCGAAATGCCGCAAATAAAGCCAAAGATAAGAACCTCATTCCTTTTGACAAGCGAACAGAGAGCGAACAGAGAGAAATAGCAAAGAAAGGCGGAAAGAAATCTGGATCCGTAAGAAAACAGAAACGCAATCTCCGTCAGGCCTTCTCAACCATCATGGCCATGAAGCCAAAGGAAAAAGACCGCAATGAGATCGCGGCCGCTCTTGGCATCTCACCGGATGAGATCAAGGACAATACCGACGTGATGGCAATTTCCCTCTTCGGGCAGGTCAGGGCCGGAAACGTTAAAGCCATCGCACTTGCCAATCAGATCACTGATTGCGGGATGACTGATGCCGAGAAAAAAGACTATGAGCTGAAAAAGCAGGAGCTACAGATCAAACTGGATCAGCACAAGATCGAAATGGAAGAGTACGAGGCGGCGAAGAATGCCAAACAAGCGCAGGAGTATAAAGGCATCCCGGCTCTTTCGTTTGCTTGGCCATTCGCTAAGGTCTATCAGGACATCAATGAGCACGGACACATCGAATACTGCCTGCGCGGTGGCCGTGGATCTGGTAAGTCGTCTTTCGTCTCCCTTGCGATCATTGATCTGATGATGCGTCATCCAACGCTTAACGCTCTTGTCCTGCGGCAGGTCAGCAACACGATTGCCGGATCCGTGTATAACCAGCTGGTATGGGCGATCAATGAGCTGGATCTTCAAGACGAATTCAAAGCCAAAAAGAGCCCGGCTGAGATCACAAGGATCAGTACCGGACAGGTGATTTTCTTCCGTGGCGCGGATGACGTCGGTAAGATCAAGTCGATCAAGCCACAGTCTGGTTACATTGGCATTCTTTGGTTTGAAGAGCTCGACCAGTTCAGCGGGCCGGAGTCAGTCCGCAATATTCAGCAGTCCTCGATGCGCGGCGGTGATGATGCTTGGATCTTCAAGTCGTTCAACCCTCCGCGCAGTGTTATCAACTGGGCGAATGAGTACGTTATGACTCCATCCAGCAACCGGTACGACAGCTTATCGTCCTACCTCGACGTGCCGCGTCAGTGGCTTGGTAAAGACTGGTTGGCAGAAGCAGAAGAAATGAAGGAAAAGAACCCGGCCGCTTACGAAAATGAATACCTGGGTAAGGCAAATGGGACCGGCGGCATGGTGTTCGATAACGTTACAGTCCGGGAGATTACGGAGGAAGAACGCAAAGAGTTTGATCGGATCTACGAAGGCGTGGACTGGGGCTGGTTTCCAGACCCGTTCCATTTTTCCCGAATGTATTACAACGCTGCAGAGATGCGGCTTTTTATTTACGGAGAGTTGCGCGCGAACAAGATGAGCAATGAGGAGACAGCGCATGCGGTCCGCGAGAAGTTTGACATTATGGGGCCGGATGGAAAGCTGATCCAGAGCGTTGACGACGGAATTATTTACTGCGACTCTGCCGAGCCAAAGAGCGTCGCCGACTGGAAATCCTATGGAATGCCAGCACGCGGCGTTATTAAAGGACCGGACAGCGTTCGCTATTCTATGAAGTGGCTGCAGTCATTGGTTGAGATCGTCATCGATCCGGTTGACTGCCCGGAAACAACGAAAGAATTTACGAAATACGAGTACGAGCGGGACCGTGACGGAAAAGTGATCGAAGGATATCCGGACGCAAACAACCATGCGATCGACAGTGTTCGCTATGCGATGTTCCCGGTGTGGAGAAAGCGGGGGCAGTAAATGTGGATTATTAATCTGTTAATGAAGATTGGAGAGGTGATCAGGAGAATGTTCTCAAGAGACAGGCTGAATACAGCCACAGGCGAACAGGTAACGCTGTCGACGGAAATGATTCAGGCCATTGAAAAATGGTATCTGATGATCACCGGCAAAGCCCCGTGGGTGAATCTGACGGATGACGACGGCGTGAAGTCGTTACATCTCGAGAGTCAGATATGCCGGGAGTTTACAAACGTCGCGCTGTCCGAGATGGATACGCATATCGAAAATGAAGCGCTGAATGAGATCTACCAGAAGGCGCTTGGCACGCTGAACGAGAACATGCAGATGGGGCTTGCGCTTGGAACGTTCGTAATTAAGCCGATCGGGAGCACAGGGGGATGGGAATACATTCCCGCCGACCGGATTATCCCGCTCGAGTTTGCATCGGACGGGAGTCTGCGTCGGTGCGCGTTTGTACAGGTGAAACCGATCGGAGACTATGACGTTTATTACCGTCTGGAGATTCATGAGCTAAGCCCTGAAGGGCTGAGAATCCGCAATCGTGCCTTCAAAGGCACGAAGGGAGAATTCGGCAATGAGATCAGCATCACAGCTGTACAGGAATGGGCCGATCTGGCACCGGATGTGCTCTACCCTGGGATGGACCGAATGGATTTCGGCTATTACCGGAACCCGCTGCCGAACAAGATCGACGGCAGCATGACCGGTGTTTCGATCTATGCCGACGCGGAGGATCTGATCCGGAAGGCGGACATCCAGTTCGGTCGTCTCGATTGGGAATACTCAAGTGGTGAGCGTCTTGTGTTCGCTGACTATACGGCATTGAAAAAGGTACAGTCAGGCAGCGGGTACAAGTGGAAAGCACCGAAGGGCAAGGACAAGATGTTCGTCGGCGTCGATGGTGCAGAGAACATGTGGCAAGAGCACAGTCCGGAGATCCGCGATGAAAGCTTCATCAACGGTCTGAACGAATACAAGCGACAGATCGAGCACGCGGTGTCCCTGTCGTATGGCGACCTGTCCAAGGGCGATGAAGTCGTCGAGAAGACGGCGCAGGAGATCAAGGTATCGCAGAACCGGAAATATAATCAGGTCAACGCAATTCAGAACAATCTGAAGCAGTGCCTTGAAGGATTCGCGGAAGCACTGGCGTTCTATGCGGCCATGTACACGCAGGACATCGGCTTCGAATGCACGTTCCATGACTCGATCAAGACCGACGAGGAGACGGAGCGGGCACAGGATCGCATCGATGTACAGATGGGAGTCATGAGCAAGATTGAGTACCGGCAGAAATGGTATGGCGAGGATGAGAAGACAGCCGCGCAGAAGATCGCAGACGTGACGGCTGCTCTGATGGGGCAGTCAGGTGGAGAGATGAGCTGAGATGTTCACGAACGATCAGATGGACCGCGTTCCTGATGAAATCGCGAAGCTGTTCCGTGAAATGGAGAACGACATCACATTCGACATCGTGAACCGTCTGGGTGAGCTGAATAAGATCACACGGACCATTGACTATCAGCTTTACGTTGCCACCCAGATGCGGACCTATGATCATGATCTCCGGCAGGTTATTCAGCAGTACACGAATAAAAGCCAGAAACAGATGGAAGATATGTTCAACGAAGTCCTCTCCGAAGGATACGCGCAGGATGCTGAGCTTTACAAGGCACAAGGCATTCCATTCGTCCCTTTCGAGAAAAATGAAACTATGCAGCAGATGGTTAAGGCACTGATTGATCAGGCAAACGGAGATATGAGTAACATCACGAAAACACTTGGGATCGCCTTCCGTGATGGAAAAAATGAGGATCTGACAAAGTACTTCAAAGGCGTCTTGAACAGGGCGACCGTTGAGATGATGGCGGGCGCCTTTTCTTACGATTCAACGATGAAGCGCGTCATTACAGATCTGAGCAATTCCGGCATCCGCACGATCAGTTATGAGTCAGGCCACGTGGATCGTGTTGATGTGGCCGCCAGCAGAGCAGTACGCACAGGATTCAATCAGGCGGTATCCAAGATCAGCGACGCCAATGCCGGAAAGCTTCAAACGGAGTATTTCGAAGTTTCCGCGCATCTGACGGCACGGCCGAGTCATGCACTATGGCAGGGCAAGGTTTACAGCCGTAAGCAGCTGGTCGAGATCTGCGGACTCGGAACCGGCCCGGGGCTTCTCGGGTGGAATTGCCGGCACAGCTATTACCCGTTCATTCCAGGCGTCAGCAAGCGGACCTATACGGATGAGCAACTGGCTGACATTTACAAAAAATCGGTTGAGACGAAGGAATGGCGAGGGAAGGAATACACCGGATACGAAGCGACACAGTACCAACGCGCACTGGAGCGCCGGATGCGGGTGCAGGATGAAAAGATTCGATTGTTGAAGCAGGCAGGCGTTGACAGTAACGAGATCACAGCCCTGAAGACAAAGCGTGCAGCAACCTATCAGGAGTACAAACAGTTCTCCGAAAAGATGGGCCTGCCTGAGCAGATGAATCGGGTTTTTAATTCGGAGGTTAAGCATGTAAAGAAAACAGAAGAAATACCTATCGAAGGAAGTTCATCCGCTACTAAGGAATCGTTCTCTCCATCTCCATCGGCACTTTATTACATCACACCGGGATCGATAAAAAAGTCTTTGGTGGCAACGCCAAAGAGTGAAATCCCAGGGACGGTTGATATTACAGATGAGTGGAAACGTGACGCAAATACAACAGCTGCAGAAAATACTGAAGTCGGAAGTGATTTTGTTTATGAAGGCGTTTTGTATCATGTTGACGGAAAACATGTGCGGTATCTTCATGATCCAGAGGAGGAGAACATAGCAAACGTGATTTCAGTCCATTATGGCCGGCGTGTGTGGAGACTCCCAAAGATAGAAAACGTTAAGTCACCTGACTTTTTTATTGGGAGCTATGGCGTTAAGTATGATTTAAAAACGCTTCATGGCAGTGGAAAGAACACTATACGAAATGCAATTAAGGATAAAGAAGCACAGTCTCATAAGTTCATACTAGATCTTACGGATTGTCCGTTATCCGATTCTCAAGTTAACGATCAGCTATCAGAGGTGTTCAGGTCAAATCAAACGAGGTTTGTAAACGAAATTATTATTGTGAAGAACGATATAGTTGCAAAGGCATTAAAAAGAGCATAAAAAAAGAGCTACTGCCAACCACAGGGGAACTTAATCCAGGCATGGGACAGTTGCTCTTACGCTTTAAATATAGCAAACCGAAGGGAGAATTCAAGGGGCAAATGATCAGGGAAATATTCTATTGGTGGCTACTATGGAAGTCAGACGCGCCACGTTGGATCTTCATTGCAGTTATATGCTATTTGGTCTTTGCGATCATCCTGTCGGTGGCCAAGAATTGGTAATAACGTCCAGAGATGGGCGTTTTTATTTGGTCGGGAGATCAGACCTTAAACAGTCCACTCAGCGGATGGTGACCGCTTCAACAAACCTAGAGGAGTTTATGAAAACAGAAGAATTAAAGGCACTCGGATTAACAGACGATCAGATCAAGGAAGTCTTCAAGCTTAACGGCGTTGACGTTAACGCTGAGAAGGACAAGCACAAGACGGAAGTCGAGGGGCTTAAGGCTCAGCTGAGTACAGCTACAGAGTCGCTTAAGAAGTTCGACGGAATCGATCCTTCGAAGCTGACAGAGACGATCACGGAGCTGAATCAGAAGCTCGCCAGTCAGAAGGCTGACTATGAGCAGAAGATCGCCGATCGGGATTTCAGCGATCTGTTAAACGGTGCAATCGCCAGCGCAGGCGGTCGCAATGCAAAGGCAATCTCTGCGCTGCTTGACATCGGAACTCTGAAGGCATCCAAGAATCAGAAGGACGATGTCGCCAAGGCGATCGAAGATCTCAAGAAGGACAACGACTATCTGTTCACCTCAAAAGAACCGGTAAAGAATGCGGTTGGGGGAACAGGCGGATCGAGCTCCGGCTTTACTCTTGATGAGCAGAAAATCGCACAGGCACGACGTGTAATGGGCTTAAAGCCTAAGAAGGAGAATTAAATGCCGAATAGTATTGAACTTTTCAAGCAGTATATCGACCAGATCGATGAAGTCTATGCGACTTCATCTGTAACGGCTGCACTCGATGGAGCCAACGATCTTGTACAGCAGGGCGCAAATGCGGGCGAGTTCCTGATCCCGAAGATGGATATGGACGGCCTCGCTGATTACAAGCGCAATGCCGGTGGTTATGCGCAGGGCTCTGTATCGATTGAATACGAGACCCACAAGGCGAACTATGACCGTGCTCGTCGTTTCGATGTAAACGATATGGACAATCAGGAAACGGCAGGCATTGCATTCGGCAAGCTGTCGGCGGAGTTCATCCGTACCAAGGTTGCACCGGAGATTGATGCGTTCCGTTTCGCATCCTATGCCGCAAAGGGTACCAAGGTCGCCGCTGCGCTTGCGGATGGCGGGGCATGGATCAAGGCCCTCTCTGCCGCATCTACCGCAATGGATGATGCCGACGTCCCGATGAATGACCGTCTGCTGTTCATTACGTCTACCGGTGTTTCGGCAGTCAACGACATGGATACGACCAAGAGCCGCGCAGCCCTGGAGCGTTTCGCAGGCGTTGTGACAGTTCCGGCACCTCGTTTCTATTCCGTAATTGATCTGCAGGATGGCCGTACTTCTGGCGAAGAGAAAGGCGGTTTCAAGGTTGACTCCACCAGCGGCAAGGCGATCAATTTCCAGATCATCTCCCGTTCGGCGGTTATCCAGTTCATGAAGAACATCGTGAACAAGGTCATCTCTCCGGCCGACAATCAGGAGGACGATGCATGGCGCTTCTTCTATCATGCATACGGCATTTGCGATGTGTATGAGAACAAGGTTGCGGGCATCTATACCCACACCGCAGCCTGATGACGATCGTCGGGCTGACCGCAGCTGAGAAAGCTGCGCTTGAAGAGAAGAAAAAGGCTGAGGCTGAAAAAGCCGCAAAGCCTGTCAAAGCAGGGAAAAAGAAGGGGGCCTGAGTGCTCCCTTCCTTCAGCTAGGAGAGAGCAATGGCATACGTAGACTATACATATTACTCGAACACATACAAAGGCACCGCGATTTCAAGCGACCGGTTTGATTACTACGAGATGCAGGCAGAGACCATCATTAGGGAACTGACGATCGGTAAATCGGATGACTACGCAGATGCCACGGAAGTAAAGATGGCAACATGCGCAGCGGCTGAGCAGCTGTTTGGCGTTCTGGAGCCCTCAGATACGGCCGCAGATGCAGCAAATATCGCATCGGAGAAGGTGGGTGAGTATTCCGTCACCTATCGGAGCGTTGCGGCTTCTGACAGGATCGCAGAGGCGAAAAAAGCGGCTGTGGTATCCGCACGCACATGGCTGGCACCGACGGGCCTGCTATATCGGGGGATCTGACATGTATACGAATACGTCGTGCACGCTCTACCTGAAGAGTAACGGATACAAACCGCTGCTGATTCCGCATTGCTTTTACACCGAAACATCGATTTCGTCCGCATCAAAGACCGGTCTGGACTATACGGAGTCAGCTTTTTGCATGTTCAAGACGGATGAAAAGCTGGAATTTACCAATGGTCACGACTTCATTATCGAAGGCGTTATCGATATCAACGTTGACACATCGACTTCTGCTGGATTGTCGGGCGGTCTGAAGAAGATCCAGAGCGCTGGAGCCAAGACGATTATGCGGGCAGATTACAAAGATTATGGAAGTGCCAGAATGAGGCACTGGGAGCTGTCATGCAAATAGTTGCACACTTTAATCTGGACCCTGATCTGATCATGAAGAATCACGGGCTTGACGAGGGCGGCTATGTGCAGCAGGTGATCGATTCCGAGTGCTTGCGGTACATGCGGCCTTATGTTCCGATGCAGATCGGAACGCTGGCTATATCGGCAATAGTAGGGACCGCCATTTATGGGCCAGGCAAAATAGTACAGAGCACGCCATACGCACGCTATCTCTACTATGGCGAGCTGTATGTCGATCCATATACCGGCAAGGGGTGCTTCTATGATCCAAGAACTGGCCGAAAGTGGTCGAGGCCGAACACGCCAAAAGTTCCATCTGGCCGTCCGCTGAATTACAGCACGGCCGTGAACCCGCTTGCTGGATCGCACTGGTTTGAACGCATGGTAGCGGATCATGGAGCAGATATTGGAAAAGCCGCTGCAGCTGCAGCCGGCGGGAGGTTCGAGCAGTGAACGTTATAGAAACGATCAAGCAGATCCTGACGGACACGTCCATCATGGACGAATTCAACGGAGTGCATGTGGATTACAACGAGGCCGGAGACGGCTCCGCTGGTCTGTTTTCGAATGGCGCCTCAAAGGTGTCTGAGGACATGATCGGGAATCCGACATATCGGATTTCGTTCCAACTGTACACCGGACTTCATGCTTTTCAGGATTACGACAGGCTAAAAAATTCCGATTTCCTTCTGAAACTGACTTACTACCTCGACAGCATGAGCGGGCAGAGCATCACAGAGTCGGTGAATGGAGCTGAATTCCCGGGAGAAATTACGAAGATATCATGCGCAAACGCCATGATCTTTGATGTTCCGACCGGCGATATTAACGATGGTGTCCGTTATCAAATGCAGATCGCGGTCACTTATAGAATTTATGAATTTGATTGAAAAGGAGAATACAAATGGCTGAAGAATACGGCAAAAAGTACGCGCGGAAACTGATGGCTCATTACATCAACACTGCCACGTCTGGTGAAGCGGCGTATGAACGTCTTGGCAAGGATCTGGAAGAATTCAACAAAGAATTCAACTATGAGACCGAAGACAAGGAAAACATTTTGGGCGAGGTTTCGGTTGATGTGTATGGCGCGAAGCCAACTGCAGATGTTGACCCTTACTACGCGCGCGAGGGTTCGGCTCTGGCTGAGCGCATCCAGAACATCATCGATAATCGTTTGGAGCTTGACGATCTGAAAACGGATGTTGTCGATGTGCATCTCTGGAAGAAGAGCGGCGACTCCGGAACGGCATATGAAGCGGTCAAGGAATCCGCAGTGATTGAAGTGACAAGTGCCGGTGGTGATACGACAGGGTATCAGACGCCGTTTACACTGCACTACCTTGGCGATCCAGTCGTTGGAACATTCGACATTAGCACCAAGAAGTTCACCGCAGCGTAAGGCGTAATGAATAAGGGGAGCTGAAATATGCTCCCTTTGCCATTTTTTGGAGGATGATATGGAATCTCTTAATTTTGATGAAGGCTTTAAAGAGTTTGCAATTAACGGAGACGAAAACCGAATTCTTCGAATTAATCCTGCGGACATCGGTATTATTGACCGCATGCAGGAGTCTATCGATGAGATGAAGAAGGAACTCGAAAAGATATCGAAAGAAGTTCCTATGACGGCAGCAGGCACAGCCGCCTCAGACGATGAACAGCAGGTTGCCACAGTGCGGGCATTGAACAAAATGATGCGCAAGCAGGTTGACGAGGTGTTTTATCCAGGCGCGTCGGATATTATTTTCGGCCGGCAGAACCCTCTGGCGCTGTCCGGTGGTGAGACGGTCTATGAGAAGTTCTTCAAGGCTCTGCAGGCTGTCATCAAGCCGAATATCGAATTGGAAATGAAGAAGGCCCAGAAGAATATTGGGAAGTACAAGGAAGCTTATGATCGGATGCCTTCCGGAAGCGTTAAGAATTAACGGCAAAGAGGTTCCAATCAACACAGATTTCCGGCGGGTGCTTATTGTTCTGGAAGCATTCAATGATCCGGAGCTGACGGACAGCGAAAAGGCATACATCATGGTCGATTCCCTGATCGGGGTCGATAAGATCAGCCGAAATGACATTCCGGAGGCCGTTAAGCAGTGCAACTGGTTCATTGATGGCGGGCACGATTATTCGGAAGATCCGCCAAATCACAGAAAGCTGATGGATTGGGAGCAGGATGAGCAGATGATCTTCAGCGCGGTTAATGATGTCGCCAGAACCGAGACAAGGAGCCAGCCTTACATTCACTGGTGGACGTTCCTGGGCTATTTCAATGAGATTCATGAGGGCCTTTTTTCGCAGGTTCTGCTGATCCGGCAGAAGAAGTCAAAAGGTAAGAAACTGGATAAAACAGAACAGGATTTTTACAGACAGCATAAAAGCCTCGTTGATATCAAGAAGAAACTTACAGAAGAAGAAAAGGAAGAGGAAAATTACTGGAATTCGATTCTTCCCGATTAAGAGAAAGGAGTCAGTATGGCAGATGGGTCGATTGAGTTTGACACTAGGCTCGACAGCACGAACGTGAAGTCACAGCTTGCTGAGCTGAAAAAACAGTTTGCTGACATGGCTCAGCAGATGAAGGGCCTGTCAAAAGATACGGAGAGATACCAGAAGATTCTCGATAAGTCTCCGAACAATGCGGCTGCTAAAAAAGGAATGGAAGGAACGCTCAAAGCAATCCATGAACTTCAGGCAGAAATGAACGCTACAGAAGCGAAGATTGGGAGTCTGACAGGCATCTCCGATCTTGCAAATGAAGCGGATAAGACCACGGCCAAGCTGAACTCACTCTATGATCGCTATTCGAAGATGGTCGAGATGGGTAAGAAACCGAATTCTGAAGCATTCAAAAGCTTGAACTATGACATCGATCAAACCGAGCAGAAACTTTCCAACCTTTACGACCAGATGGAAAAAGTGCAGAGCGGATCCGCCACAGGTTTGAAGGCGAGTCTTTCCGGCGCCATTGCAGGGCAGCAGCAGTCAAGAACGTCATACGCCGAAGGATTCGGCGATCAGGGGAAATTCTCTTTTAAAACCGCTGCAATTGAATTGGCAAAGAAGAGCTTTGCAGGTTTAGGCAGTGCCATGAAAGGGATCGCCGGAACCGCCAAGAATCTGATCGCAGGAGCGAAGAATAGCCTTTCCCAGATGCT
>Ga0256404_1008174_pt1 | contig 15938 bp, 17 predicted proteins | sample RumenRJG_01DNA_FD_185990 | JGI IMG/M metagenome (GOLD analysis project Ga0256404, IMG submission 185990) | Bovine rumen microbial communities from Lethbridge, Alberta, Canada - RJG_01 | ecosystem: Host-associated > Mammals > Digestive system > Stomach > Rumen | place: Canada: Alberta | collected...
TCCACCGTATCCTCTCTTGACCACCTCTTCCCACGCTTCTTCGTCGATTTCTTCATCTTTGAAAAGTTTCCGTCTGTCCGCTTCCGTAACCGTGCGGATAACACGGCACGGATTGCCGGCCGCCACGCTCCAGGCAGGCAGGTCGTGCGTGACCACACTGCCCGCGCCGATCACGGCATTATCCCCGATCCGCACGCCCGGACAGATCACGGTGCTGCCGCCGATCCAGACATTATCGCCGATGATGACTTCTCTGCCGTACTCATATCCCGCATTTCTGGTGTCCGGATGCAGCGGATGGCCGGCTGTGTAAATCGACACGCCCGGTCCCAGCAGGCAGTTATCGCCGAACCTGACTCTGGCCACGTCCAGAATCGTACAGTTGTAATTCGCATAAAAATTTCTGCCGACCTCGATATGCGAACCGTAATCACAGTAAAAAGGCGGGTTGACAAAAGCACCCTCCGACTTACCGAAAAGTTCCCGCACAATCTGCGCGATCCGCCCGAAATCTGTCTGATCGGCTGTATTCATCTCCTGCAGAAGACGCCGGCACCTTTTCATCTCTTCCATCACCTGGCTGTCCGCAATGTAGGCGAGCCCGCTGTCTCTGCGCGTTCTGTTGTCCATACTGTTCTCCTTTTTTCATCTCCCATTATGATACCATCCGGCCTTCTTTTTTTCCACCGGCGGCTTTTTAGACGGTTCTATTTCACAATTTAAACATTGAAAATAATGATGACTGGTGTATGATGGTAAATGTCCTGAAATAATCAGGAAAGGAGGACATTATGCATTACAGAAAAATTACTGCCGCTGTCTTATGCGCAGCAGCTGTTTTATCTACTGCCGCTGCTGCACAGCCAGCATATGCGGACAGCACGGCAACAGCCATTTCCTATGGCAATGACACAAGCGACGCGGAGCGCCAGGAAGTTCTTTCACTGATGGGGATCGATCCGTCATCGGTCTCCGATGAGTATGTCACCATCGTCACCAATGAAGATGAACACAATATGCTCGACAGCTATCTCTCCTCTTCCGTCATCGGCACGCAGGCAATCTCCTGCAGCGCCGTGACCCAGGAAGGCGACGGCTACGGCATTCAGGTGACGACGCACAACATCAACTACTGCACGGAAGAGATGTACCAGAATGCGCTGGCTACGGCCGGTCTCGAGAACGCGGATGTGCAGGTCGCCGCTCCTTATGCGGTTTCCGGTACGGCTGCACTGGTCGGCGTGACAAAGGCCTACACGGTGCTGACCGGCAAGGAAGTCGACCAGGACAATCTGGATGCCGCGGCGGATGAACTGGTAACCACCGGCGACGTCGGCGATGAGATCGGTGACCAGGATAAGGCGGCAGAGCTGATCGCCGCTGCCAAGCAGCAGGTGGTGGACAGCAAGGCCACGGATCCGGATGAAATCAGACAGATTATCATCAATGTGGCCGGCGATATGAATATCAACTTATCAGACGACGCCCTCGATCAGATTACCGAACTTCTGCAGAAGGTTTCAAAGCTCGATCTGAGTTCCGATCAGCTCCAGTCCCAGCTCAGCGGTCTGTATGACAAGCTGAAGAGCAACGGCGTGGATCTCGGTATTTCCGAAGATGAGGCGAAAGGATTTTTCGAAAAGCTGGCTGATTTTTTCACCAATCTCTGGAATTCCATTTTCGGTTCGTCTGATTAAGGCGGTGCATTGATGAATCAGTTTTCAAGAACGCAGCTCATCTTCGGCAGAGAAGCCATGCAGAAGCTGTCTGCGGCGCGGGTGGCGGTCTTCGGCGTCGGCGGCGTCGGCGGCTACGTCGTAGAAGCGCTCGCCCGCTCCGGGATCGGTGCACTCGACCTCATCGACAGCGACCGCGTAAGTCTGACAAACCTCAACCGGCAGATTCTGGCTACCATGGACACGATCGGCCGGTACAAGGTGGACGCCGCCGAGGAACGCATACACAGCATCAATCCGGACTGCCAGGTCAGGAAATACAGGATGTTTTATCTGCCGGAGACGAAGGATCAGTTCGATTTTCATGTGTACGACTATGTCGTGGACGCCATCGATACGGTTGCCGGCAAGCTGGCCATTATCGAACAGGCCAGGGAAGCCGGCGTGCCCGTCATCAGCAGCATGGGAGCCGGCAACAAGGTGGACCCGACACAGCTTCATGTGGATGACATCTATAACACGACGGTCTGTCCGCTCGCGCGTGTCATGCGGCATGAATGCAGGAAGCGGGGAATCCGCTCCCTGAAAGTCGTCTATTCGACGGAGAAATCCATTCAGCCTTATTACAATGAAGACGGCAATGAGCCGGAGATGAAAGGAAGCGGCGCCGCCAGGCGGCCGGCACCTGGATCCGATGCTTTTGTGCCGTCGGCAGCCGGTCTGATCATAGCTTCCGAGGTCGTCCGCGATCTGACGGATTTCGACCCGACCGGCCGGACAAAATAAATTGCAGACAAAAAGCAGCCTCTCTCTCACCTCAAAAGGTAAGAAAGAGGCTGCATTGCTATTATGACCGCATTAACCCCTGCGGCGGGCGATTGCCGCCCTGACTGCCTGCACGATATCCGGCGCAATCAGGTGATATTTCTCCATCAGTTCATCCGGCGTTCCGGACTCTCCAAAAGAATCACGGACACCGACCATCTCGATCGGCACCGGACAGTGCAATGCCGTATATTCTGCGACAGCACTGCCGAATCCGCCGTTGATCTGATGCTCTTCTGCCGTCACGATACAGCCGCAAAGAGCCGCATATTTCTCGATGCAGGCACCGTCCAGCGGCTTGATGGTATGCATGTTGACAACCGTGATATGAATGCCCTGTGCATCCAGAATCCGGGCCGCCTCCAGCGCCTGATAGACTTCCGGTCCGATGGCAAATACGGCGGCATCTCTCCCTTCCCGCAGGACATTCGCCCTGCCGATTTCAAACGGGGAGTCCGCATCGGTGATCACCGGCACCGCTTCCCGCCCGAACCGCAGAAAACAAGGGCCCGGCCGGTCTGCCACGGCGATGGTCGCCTTCTCGGTCTCCACCGAATCACACGGTGCGATCACCGTCATATTCGGCAGGACACGCATCAGCGCGATATCTTCCAGCGACTGGTGCGTCGCGCCGTCCGGTCCGACGGAAATGCCGGCATGCGCACCGCCAAGCTTGACATTCAGATTGTTGTAGCAGACGGTCGTCCGGATCTGATCCCATGCCCGGCCGCACAGAAATACACAGTACGTGGAAGTATAGGTGACAATACCGGACAGTGCCAGACCGGCCGCCGTTCCGATCATATCCTGCTCGCTGATGCCGATATTGAGGAAATGATCCGGATACTGCTGCGCAACCCAGTTCGTCCGTGTCGATTTGGAAACATCCGCATCCAGTACCATGATGTTCCTGTCTTCGCCGCACATCTTCAGCAGGCCATTGCCATAGCCGTCCCGCATCGGTATCTTCTCCATATTCACACCTCCCCGTCAATCTCAGCCAGCGCCTGCGCAAGCTGCTCATCATCCGGCGCCTTGCCGTGCCATGCTGCCTGTCCTTCCATAAAGGAAACACCTTTTCCCTTGATGGTGTGGGCCAGGAGAACCGAAGGGCCTTCCGTATAAGCCCTGGCCTCCTCAAATGCCCGCTTCAGATCGTCCACGTCATGGCCGTCACATTCAATTACGTTCCATCCGAATGCGCTCCACTTCGCCGGGAGATCGCCGAGATCCTTGATCTCCTCCACGCGGCCGTCCAGCTGCACATGGTTCCAGTCCACAATACCGCAGAGATTGGAAACCTTGTTATGGGCTGCCGTGAGAACCGCCTCCCAGATCTGTCCTTCCTGCAGTTCACCGTCGCCCATGATGCAGTAAACCCGTGCATCGCTGCCCTGTCTGCGCAGCCCGATGGCGATACCGTCCGCGATGGACAGTCCCTGGCCGAGCGAACCCGCCGAACAGTCCAGCCCCGGCACGCGATCCGCATGCGGGTGTCCCTGCAGATTGCTGCCGAGCCTGCGCAGCGTATCGAGCCATGAAACAGGGTAAAATCCCCTGCGGGCCAGAACGCTGTACAGAGCCGGTGCGCTGTGTCCTTTGGAAAGAATCAGCCTGTCTCTTCCGTTCCAGTCCGGATCCTGCGGTCTTACATGCATGACATCGTCAAAATAAAGCACCGTCAGAATCTCCGCCAGAGACAGGGAGCCGCCCGGATGTCCGGAACCGGCCTTGTTGATCATGGTCAGAATATCCCTGCGGATCACTCTGCTCATCTCATTCAGTTCTTGCGTTTTCATAAGTTTCTTTTCCTTCCTTAAGCAACGTCTGTTTTACCCTTATTATACCAGCAAAACCTTGCTTAACGGACGTTCTTTTACATAAATGCAGTATACACAAGGTTGATAAACGGCATTGTCAGAATGCACAGCAGAACCGTCACGATATTGATCGCCGACGCCTCATACTGCTGTCTGCCGTAGATCTGCGAAAACATGGTGACCGTCGATGCGCTCGGCGCACTGGCGGCCAGCATCGTGATCATCAGAATTTCCTTTCCGCCCTGCACCAGGCCGGCCATCCCCGTGACCTTAAACAAAACAGTCACAAGAAGCGGCAGCACAATCAGCCGGAAAAAGGCGACAAGATAGACCCGTCTGATCCGGAACACCTTTTTCAGATCCATGCCGGCCATCAGCATACCGATAATCAGCATGGAAAGCGGCGCGATCGTCCTGCCCATGCCGTCCAGCGCACTCTGCAGCGGCGCCGGCGGGCGCAGTCCGGTCAGAAAAAGGATCAGGCCGACACCAATGGACAGAATATTGACGTTCAGCAAGATCTTTCGGATATCCGCTTTCTTTTCCCCGCTGATGACCATGCGGCAGTGCGTCCAGATCAGCACGGTCTGCACCATCAGAAAGCCGCTGCAGTAAAAGACCATGTCCTGCCCCAGCGTTAGCAGAACGAGCGGCAGGATCAGATTGCCCGCATTGGCATACATACAGGACATGGATTCCGCCTCGTTGAATTTCAGACACTTTGTGCTGAAAACGGATGCCAGATAAAATACGGCGTGCGCGGCCGCCGCGCCCAGAATGGAAAGGCCGAAGCCGCTCAGCCGCTGCGGCGTTAGGTCTATCATAAACGAATTGATCACCGCGCAGGGTGTGGAAGCATAAAGAACGACCTGCGAGAGCAGCTTTGAATCCTCTGAGCGGCAGACACCGGCTTTCACCAGTACAAAGCCGACAGCCGCCATGATCAGCATTCCGCCGATCTGCACTGCCAGCGACAATGCCAGTTCCATTTGTCAGACCTCCTCATCTGCCTAATATAAAAGCCGGCAGGTTATTGAAAAACCTGCCGGCATCTTACTGCTGCGTGAAAATCAGAGACGGCTTTCCAGGAATGTGTATTCCTTCATTCCCTTGTCGTCATCCGGATATTCTTCAACATAGGATTTCATGATATTGTAGGCATCTTCCCAGTTGCCGAGATACTCATTGGTGACTGCCATATCAAAAGTCAGTGCCGCCTCGGTCGTACTGTCTCCGACAGCCAGGCCGTTCTGGCAGGCCTGCAGTGCATCCTCATAGCGGCCGGCACCGATCAGGCTGCTCGCATACAGCTCATAGGTCACCGCCGCCAGACGCGTGTCGCTCTTGCTGACACCCGTCTCATTGATATATTTCTCATAATCCGCAATCGCCGTGTCGTAGTCGCCGGATGCCGCGGCACACTTGCCAAGACCGAGCAATGCCTCGTCATATCCTTTATCCAGAGACTGGTTCAGATCATCGGCAGCCGCATCATAGTCTCCCAGATGAATCTCAATCATACCGCGGTTGAAAAGATCCTCTTTGCCGTCTCCGCCGATCTCAAGGGCTTCATTGAGCACCTGCTTCGCCTCATCATCCTTACCCTGATCGGCAAGGGCATCATAGAGATCCATATAGATCAGATAGCTGTTGCCGCTGAGATCAAGTGCCTTGCGCAGATCGGTCTCTTCATTCTCATAATCGTGCTGATGCTTATAGACATCGGCCCGGAGCATGCGCGCATTGGATGTATCGTCGATCTCGATGATCTGCGAATAGGTATCGGCCGCCCCGCTGTAATCGTCGGCCCGTACCTGCGCCTTGGCCTTGTAATAGAGAATGTCCAGCTTCAGATCCTCATCGGAAATATCCAGTGCCAGCGCAGAATCAAAAGCGTCAGCCGCGCCCTCGTAATCACCGCTGACAAAATCAGCAATGCCGATGCCGCGGTAGGCAAGTGCACTCTGCCTGTCGCCGGATGCATACTGCAGCGCCTGATTCAGCGTGTTGACCGCATCCGTGCTGGATGACTCATCAATATAGGCCATGCCGAGATGAATATAATAATCTGCATTATTGTCATCGTAGGTGATTGCTTTTTTGAATTCCTCTGCCGCCGTCTCATAATCGCCGCTGTCATAGGCCTCCAGTCCCTTGCTGTCGTGACCGGAACCCGTCGTAAATCCGCGCACAATCACGATCGTGACCACGATCGCTGCCACCACGATGCCGGACACCAGAATGGTAAAAATCCGGTGCATCCTCTGCTTGCGGCGCAGCTTCCTGCGGTGCTCCACGATCTTGCGGCGCTGACGGCGCAGCTCGATATCCTCACTCGTCATCGGCCTCTGCCGGCCGGACGCTGTGCTCTTCTTCTTTTTTCTATTCCTGTTTTCCCGTTCCGGATGAACCTGATCCGTGATATTGCGGATCCGTTCGCGGTCTGAACCGCTTTTTCTCCTTCCGGTATTTGAATTGTCTGACAATGAATAACCTCCCTACAGCCGCACCCTGCGGCAAATGCTCAGGTTCTACAGCATTTTCTTACGTTTCAGTATATAAAGTATGATCAGGCACACCACAAGCGTGATGATACAGATAATCGTAAATCCGGCCTTGATACCGGCAAACGGCATGCCGTCTGCATTGACATTCATACCGTAAAGGCCCGATATGATTGTCGGAATCGCCATGACGATGGTAATCGAAGTCAGATACTTCATCGTGTTATTCAGCTTGTTGTTGATCACATTGGACATGAATTCCGATGTACCGTCGATGATCTCGCGGTAAATGGATGCCATCTCGATAGCCTGCCGGTTCTCGATCTGCACATCCTCGAGGAGATCCTCGTCTTCATCGTACTTCGGGATCTGCTTGAACCGCCGCAGCCGGTCAATGACGATGCTGGCAGCCCGCAGAGACGTCTCGAAATAGACAAGTGTGGACTCAAGATTATGCAGAATCACCAGATCGTCCTCGGTCTCCTTCCCGTCGCTGACACGGTTCTCGATGTCCAGGCGCCGGTCATCTACCTGACGCAGAACTTCCTGATAGTTCAGCATGGCATAATAGAGAATCTGATAAAGGAACCTCGTCCTCTTCTTCGTGGAAAAATACTTGATGTGCGTGTTCACAAAACGGTCAAGCATCCGGGTATCCTCCGAGCAGATCGTGATCAATGCTCCCTGCGTCAGGATAATGCCCAGCGGGATGGTGGTATAGAACTTCATATCATTCTGAAGCTCGCTGGCCGGAATATCCACGATGACCATCGCGTAATTGTCTTCCGAAACGACACGTGACTTTTCTTCTTCATCCAAAGCGGCTTTCATATCGTTAAAATCGATATCATAAAAACGGGCGACCTCTTCGATCTCTGCATCATTATCTGATGTGATGCGGACCCAGCACCCGTCTTCAAAATTCATTAATCTGTTCAGTTTTCCGCCGTCGGTCTCATAAATATTGATCATAACCGTCACGTCCTTTTTCGGAATTATCGTAACCATATTATCATATCATAAAGCTAATCTCAAGCTTTTGCTTCTTTACATTGCGCACGGATTTGGATATCATGAAACAAACTGAAATGAGGTTTTGCGATGCTGAAAGTATATATAAGCGATTATGAATACAGCAAAGACAGCAGCGGGGCCGAGAAGGCTGCTTCGAAAAGGCTTCTGGAAGCCGGCCTGCAGGAAATCTGCGGTCTGCGCCTTGCTGACTGCCAGATGGGCACGGGGCCGCACGGCAAGCCGTATCTGCTATGTCCTTCCGGTCTTTGCTTCAATATCAGCCACTCACGGGGGCGCGCCGTCTGCGCGTTCTCGGACCGTGCCGTCGGTGCGGATATTCAGCAGCGGCGGGCGCCCTCGCCGCGTCTTGTGCAGCGTGTGCTCGCTGAAAGCGAGCAGGCCGGCTATGCGGCAATGACGGCGGGCGGTAGTACGGACAGTGCGCTGCTCTTTGCCGTCTACTGGGCTCTCAAAGAGAGCTATCTCAAATACACGGGCGACGGCTTGTCCTTCCCGCCGGAAAAAGCTGTATTTAAGGTGCAGCAAGCGAATACCGCCCCGGCAGGGGAAACATTTACAGGACAGATGCTTGCCCCGGATCCTGCGCTTTCGTACACCGTCAGGACAGAGGGCGGCTTCGCCCTCGCTCTTTGCAGTTCCTCGCCGGAAAAACCGGTGTTCGTGCGGCTGTGAAATTTATCATGGCTGAGGCGGCGAAATTGCATATGTTTAAGGCGGCGAAATTCTATTTGTTTGCGGCGGCGGAATTGCGCCGGCATACGCTGTGAAATTCCATTTGTTTGAGGCGGCAAAATACCGCCATACGCTGTGAAATTCCATTTGTTTGCGGCGGCGGAATTGCGCCGGCATACGCTGTGAAATTCCTTTTGGTTGAGGCGGCAAAATACCGCCGGCATTCGCTGTAAAATTCCATTTATTTGCGTCGGCGGAATTTCGCCGGCATACGCTGTGAAATCCCATTTGTTTGCGTCGGCGGAATTTCGCCGCCCTGCGCCCTAAAATTCCATAGACAGAATGAAGGCCCCTTCTGCAAATCCCTTAACAGAAGGGGCCTCGTTCAGCCTATTGGGGTAGGTATGATTAATCCTGGAATAATGCTGTTGAATAGTAACGGTCACCTGTATCAGGAAGGAGCGCTACGATAATCTTATCCTTGTTCTCAGGGCGCTTTGCAAGCTCAACGGCCGCACTGATTGCCGCGCCCGATGAAATGCCGACCAGAATGCCTTCTTCTCTGGCAATCAGCTTGCCGTACTTGAAAGCATCGTCATTCTCTACCGGAATGATCTCATCATAAATCTTCGTGTTCAGCGTCTCCGGAACGAAGCCTGCGCCGATACCCTGAATCTTATGCGGTCCGCCATGTCCCTGGGAAAGGACAGGGGAAGATGCCGGCTCAACGGCTACTACCTTGACATCCGGATTCTGTGATTTCAGATATTCGCCGACACCGGTCAGAGTGCCGCCTGTGCCGACACCGGCAACGAAATAAGCGACCTGTCCGTCTGTATCTCTCCAGATTTCCGGACCGGTTGTTGCACGGTGTGCCGCCGGGTTGGCCGGATTGTTGAACTGACCAGGGATGAAACTGTTCGGAATTGTCTTTGCCAGTTCATCTGCCTTCGCAATTGCGCCCTTCATGCCCTTTGCGCCATCTGTCAGGACAAGTTCCGCACCGTATGCCTTGAGAATATTTCTTCTCTCCACGCTCATCGTCTCCGGCATGGTAAGAATGATTCTGTAGCCCTTGATCGCTGCGGCGGAAGCAAGACCGATACCGGTATTGCCGGAAGTCGGCTCGATGATGGTATAGCCAGGTTTCAGGAGACCCTTCTGCTCTGCATCCTCAATCATCGCCTTGCCGATTCTGTCCTTTACGCTGCCTGCCGGATTGAAATACTCCAGCTTGGCAACGACTCTGCCTGCCAGACCAAGTTCTTTCTCTATCTTTGTAAGCTCAAGAAGCGGTGTATTGCCGATTAACTCCAGTGCACTCTGATGTATAGCTGTCATAGTATTGTTCCTCCCTATTTCATACTATTTATATATGATTTATATGTTTAGTATTACTATAGCCTCTTTGCCACATTCTGTCAACAGTTTTTTTGCAAAAAATGACATTTTCTGCGAAATCATTTACAATAGGCGAAGAAAGGGAAATAACTATGGAAATTACGATCAGAGATGATTTTGACCTGGAGAAAATCGCGCAGAGCGGACAGTGTTTCCGCATCCGGCAGCTGCCGGGCGGCATGTACCGCTTTATCAGCGGCCGGCACATTCTCTACATACGGCCGGCCGGAAAAATTCAGTTTCAGGTCAGTGAATGGAATGACTTCTGGGAGGAGTATTTTGATATGCACCGCTCCTACGAGGCGGTGCGGCGCAGCAGTATAGACTGCGGCGATTATATGGAACGTGCCGCGGCGGCCGGAGCCGGCATCCGCATCCTGCGGCAGGATCCCTGGGAAACGCTGGTTTCCTTTATTATCTCGCAGCGGAAAACGATTCCGTCAATCATGCACTGCATTGACAGCATCTGCCGTCTCTGCGGTGAAAGCATCACAACCGCTTATGAAACCGTTTTCACGTTCCCGTCCGCCGAAACGCTTGACAGGCAGGCGGATCTTCTTGCGCAGTGCAGTCTCGGCTACCGGCTTCCTTATGTGAAGGCGGCTGCCCGGCAGGTTGCCTCCGGGCAGACTGATCTGCAGGCGCTCCGCGATGCCGGCGATGACGAACTGATGCAGGCGCTGCTCTCCTTTTATGGAGTTGGGCGAAAGGTCGCCGGCTGCGTCGGCCTCTTTGCCTACGGACGCACGGCGATGGCGCCCGTCGACACCTGGATCCGCAAGGTCATCGACACGCATTTCGGCGGAAGAAATCCTTTCCCGCAGTGGGGCGAAAACGCCGGGATCATGCAGCAGTATCTGTTTTATTATGCACGATATGAGGAAGGCAGGATCAGGCGCTGACGCCCTTCCGGGATATCAGGCCGCGGTCCAGATATTGCCTCTTGTCCTCTCAGTCCGGCTGACCGCGCCGTCCTTTTCAAGCGCACGCAGAACTTCCAGTTCTTCTTCTTTGGAGCGGCTGTGCATCTGCCCGAGCTCCCGTTCGGTCATCGGGCCGTACACGCCGAGCACATCTTCCTCGCCTCGCACCGGAAACTCTTCAATGTCAGGGCAGAGCGCACGGATAACCCGTTCGTATGTTTCCATCGGTCTGTGACCGCCGACATAAACCGCATTTTCCGGCGTCAGGTGATGCACGTCCGCACCGGCTTTGTAGAAAAGCATGGTCGGAAAGCCGAACGTCTGCCACTGCATGCAGATTTCCTGATCGTCGAGGAATGCCTCTCCCGCTTTTCCGCTTTCGATATCCGCCTGGAAACGCTCAAAATCCAGGCCGTCGGTTTCCCTGGCAAGCGCCTCGTATACTGCCTTATCGGAAATGATCTTCCGCTCGGTGAGCGCCGCGCGGCGAAGCCGTCTCAGGAAACGGAACCCGACTTCTTCGGACTGCAGGAAGGCTGCTTTTGCCGCGATATTGGCCGGCCATGTAGAAAAATGGCGGATCGGTGCGATATCTTCCCAGAGATTCTCGTCGATCGGCTGTCCGGTCCGCTCCGATACCATCTTCCAGTGCGGCTTCGTCGCCGCGGCGTCCCGGATATCATTCTGCGCATCATAAAAATCATCAAAGTCCTTGATCAGGCCGCCGAATACATAGCGGAAATGCAGCTGATCACGGTATTTTTCCATCATTGTCAGAATCATAGGCTCCGTCGCCCAGCACCATGAGCAGTACGGATCCGTAAAAACCATCACTTCAAGCTTTGTGTTCTTTTCCTGTGTATCTTTTTTCATTGATTATAAGCCTTTCTTTCATTTAATTGCTGCGTTTCATCTGTTACAGCTGTATATCCTCTGCATGTTATTGCTGTTTATCGTCTGCATGTTATTGCTGCTTATCGTCTGAAGAAGTCCTGCATTCCGTCTGGTCATCCGCCATGGTGCAGCGGCCGGTTCGCAGATCGCAGACCATGTGCGGCTGATCATCCTCCCAGGCAAGACGCCTTATCAGGCTGCTCTGCAGATTCTCTTCTGTGTCATTTTGTCTGAAATTTTCTGCCATAATAAGAAATTCCTCCTCTGCCATACCCGTCTTGCACCGTGTTACGATATCCGCTGTTTCCCGCAGCCACCTTTCGCAAAGACGGGCTTCGCTTTCGCCGGGCGCCGTCACAGCCGCCATGCCGTTTTCGCTAAGGATCGACGGCAGCTGCCGGAAAATCTGATGCCAGTTGGCTGACCGGAAAATGACATCCGGCCTGCGAAGCAGAACCGCGTCATATCTTTGTCTGTGTCCCGGCAGCCATAAGGCGGCATCGCCTGTGATAAACCGGCCCTGCGGGAGCCTTTCCTGTACGATGCGTATCGTCTCCCCGTCCTGATCGATGCCTGTCAGGGAAATCCCTCTTTCCAGAATCTGCCTGCCTTCCGGGCAGGGGCCGCAGCCGATATCCAGAAGCGTCTTCGGATACCCGTCTTCCCGCCTGAAAATTTCTGCAAAATCGAGCATGCTCTGCCTCCTTTCGGCTGTCATTTTCTCCTACACTGCAAACTTTTTGAGGAGCGCTGTCAGCTGTTTCTTCTCTTCCGGCGTCCAGGCAGACATCTGCTTACGGATCATCTGCTCATTTTCCGGATATGCCTCAGCGATCAAGTCCCGCCCCTGCTCCGTCAGCGACAGAATGCTTTTGCGTTTGTCGGCCGGGTCCTGCTTTCGAAACAGGAGTCCCCGTTTTTCCAGATTTTTCACTACGACCGGGATGGTCCCGTCCGATGAGAGGATCTTCTCCTTGACTTCACCGACCGTCAGATCACCGGCGTGATACAGCGCTTCCAGGACACCGAACTGGCTGAGCGTCAGATCGTATTTCGCCGCGATATGCGCCGTCTGCCGGTCAATCCGGCCGATAATCCTATGCATCCTGATCAGAATATAATTATCTTCTATCACTGGTTTATCACCTCCTGTTATCTCTAACTAGATGTATTATAATCTAATTAGATATATTTGTCAACACCCCAATCCTTGCCCGTAAAACAGAAAAAGGCTGCCCTGCACGGGCAGCCTTTGCAATACTGATTATTTACCGAATGTCGCCAGATAATCTCTCTGGAATCCCTCGATGCCTTTATCGGTGAGCGGATGCTTTGTCATCTGCACGAGCACCTTATACGGCACCGTCGCGATATCAGCGCCTGCCAGTGCAGCACGCTCGACATGAGTAGGATTGCGGATGCTGGCCGCAATAATCTCGGTCTTGATATCGGCGATATCGAATATGGCAGCAATCTTCTCGATCAGATCGATGCCGTTTTCATTGATATCATCCAGCCGTCCGATAAACGGGGATACGTAAGCCGCGCCTGCTCTTGCTGCAAGCAGTGCCTGATTGGCGGAGAAAATCAATGTGCAGTTCGTCTTGATTCCCTCTGCGGAGAGCACCTTGATTGCCTTCAGGCCTTCGACGGTCATCGGAATCTTGACAATCATATTCGGATGAATTGCCGCAATCTCACGGCCTTCTGCAATCATCCCTTCTGCATCTGTTGTGGTTGCTTTGACTTCACCGCTGATCGGGCCGTCTACAATAGATGTGATTTCTTTGATAACATCGGCAAAATCCCTGCCGGATCTTGCAATCAGTGACGGATTCGTCGTCACGCCGCAGATAACGCCCATATCATTGGCCTTGCGGATTTCATCGACATCAGCCGTATCAAGGAAAAAACGCATATAATACCCCTTCCCGGCATGTCCTGCATGCCTGTTGCCTGATAATTTCTACGTGTTCATTATACCATACCCGCGTCTGCCTGATGCGCCGTTTATTTCATGGATGCGGCGCCGAATGCGCCCGGCAGCAGCTCGCCCAGCTTGTAACTCCTGTAATCCCCTGTGCTCTTTACGGAAATGACCGTAAACTCCGCCGGGCTGCAGAATTCCGCCATCACCTGCCGGCAGACGCCGCAAGGCATGCAGTAATCCGTCGGGCTTTCCTCGTCCCGCTTTCCGCCGGCTACCGCCAGTGCCGCAAAATCTCTGCGGCCTTCGCTGACCGCCTTGAAAATCGCCGTCCGTTCCGCGCATACCGTCGCGGAAAAAGCGCTGTTTTCTATGTTGCAGCCTGTATACACGGTGCCGTCACAGCAGAGAAGCGCCGCACCGACAGCAAATCCCGAATACGGGCAATACGATAATTTTCTGGCTTCCAGTGCCTTCCCTGCAAGCATCGCAATCTGTTGATCTTCCATTTTCTCTCCATTCACCTCAGATAATTCTGTAAATCAGCTGCGGCTCTTTTACAGCCTCCTGCCCGATCATAAAAGCCTCCCGGCATTCCTTCTGCCACTGCGCATCCGGTGTTTCCCGATGATAAGCAATGCAAAGCGGATCGCCTGCTTTGACGCGGCTTCCCGGTTTAACCTGCAGTACAATACCGACATCCGGCAAAATGACATCGTCTTTGCGCGCGCGTCCTGCTCCCAGCTGCATGGCAAGCCGGCCGATCTGCATCGCACTGATGCCGGTTACCCAGCCGCTTTGCTCCGCTGTGATGACCGTCTGTGCCGGTGCCTGCGGCAGCAGTGCCGGATCATAAATCATCTCATCATCGCCGCCCTGCGCACGTACCATCTGTGCCAGCTTCTCAAGTGCTGACCCGTCTTCTGTTTTCTCCTTAAGCATCTGCCTTGCTTCCTGGGTATCCCGGCAGATGCCGGCTTCCTGCAGAATCAGTGCGCCGGCTGTCATGCAAAGTTCCTTCAGATCCGAAGGTCCCCGTCCGGCCAGTGTCTCCACGGCTTCTCTGACCTCGAGGGCATTGCCGACCGCCCGGCCGAGCGGTGCTTCCATACTGCTGATCACGGCGCGGACCTTGCGCCCGGCGCCGGTGCCGATATCAATCATGGTCTGTGCCAGCTGCACAGCCTCCTCCGGCGTCTTCATGAAAGCACCGCTGCCATATTTGACATCGAGCACAATCACATCGCTGCCGGCCGCCAGCTTCTTCGACATGATACTGGAAGCAATTAACGGAATGGAATCAACGGTTCCCGTCACATCGCGCAGTGCATACAGCTTCTTATCAGCCGGCACCAGATTGCCGCTCTGCCCGATCACAGCAATACCGATCTCATTTACCTGCCGTATAAAAGCATCGCGCGGCAGATCCGTGCGGAACCCGCGGATCGATTCCAGCTTGTCAATGGTTCCGCCGGTAAAGCCCAGGCCGCGGCCGGACATCTTGGCCATCTTCACACCGCAGGCTGCTGTCAGCGGTCCGAGCACCAGAGTCGTCTTATCGCCGACACCGCCTGTCGAATGCTTGTCAACTTTGATGCCTTCGATACTGCTCAAATCCACCACGTCGCCGCTGTGCATCATCTTCATCGTCAGCTGCAGAATCTCCTCCTGCGTCATTCCCTGAAAAAGAATCGCCATAAGCAGTGCGCTGACCTGATAATCCGGGATTTCCCCGCTTACATACCCGTCAATCCAGCCGGCAATCTCTTCCTCGCTGAGCTGTCCGCCGTATTTCTTCTTATTAATGATATCAACAAAACGCATGTCTTACCTTCCTTTCCCCGATGTCTGCCTGCAGCCTTGACGGCTGCTTTTCTGCTGTTATACAATAAGGCATAACATAAAATGCCAACCGGCTGCATAATATCATAGGGGATATGCCATGAAAAAAGTTCGCAGAATACTGGCGATCATCGGCGTCGCCGTTCTGATCGGCATGTATGCCATGACTCTCATATCTGCACTGATGTCCGGCCCTGACACGGAATATCTGTTCAAGGCTTCCATCTTCTGCACGGCTGTTGTGCCGGTCATGCTGTATGCCTTCTCTCTGATCACCAGACTTTTTCGTGATTCCTTCGATAAGAAGGATAAAAAAGACAATAAATCGAGTAGGAGGCGGTGATTAGCCGCCGTCCTCTCACACCACCGTGCGTACCGTTCGGTACACGGCGGTTTCAACAGTTGACGTGCATGGACTG
>Ga0256404_1008176_pt1 | contig 15927 bp, 15 predicted proteins | sample RumenRJG_01DNA_FD_185990 | JGI IMG/M metagenome (GOLD analysis project Ga0256404, IMG submission 185990) | Bovine rumen microbial communities from Lethbridge, Alberta, Canada - RJG_01 | ecosystem: Host-associated > Mammals > Digestive system > Stomach > Rumen | place: Canada: Alberta | collected...
TCGCGGCGGCGCAGCTCATTTTCATCAAGTCCGCGAAAACTGTTCCGCCGTGCCCTGATTTCTGCGTCCGCGGTCATAAAGAGAACCCGATCAACCCATTCGGGACGCCCTGCTTCAAAAAGCATAGGTATCTCGGCGACAGTAATCCCGGCGCCGGAAATGTTTTTTCTCATTTCCTCGTACACAACGGGATAGATTTTTCCGCAGAGCCACAGGTATTCTTTTTTATCTGAAAAAATGACCTGTGAAACAGCTTTTTTATTGATCGTCCCATCGGCATTGAATACTGCTCTGCCCCAGCGTCCGCGGGCTGCCTGAAGCAGCATTTCCCCATGCCAGAGAACACGGACTATCTGATCCGCATCAAGTACGGCTGCACCATGTCCGGCAAACCACTGGACCGCTGTCGATTTACCAGCGCCGGGTTCGCCTGTAAGGGCCATAACCACTGAAGCCATAACGATCAGGGGCCTCCTTTTGCTCATAAACATCTGTACATTCGTCCGGAAGTTCAGCGAGAAAACGTGAGAACCCTTCACGAAACACGGTACCGAAAAGCCGTCTCTGCCGTGCCCCGCTCATGTACAGCCGTTCTTCTGCACGTGTCATGCCTACATAGCAGAGCCGGCGTTCCTCTTCAAGTTCGTCAAGCGTGTCTGAACTGCGCGAATGTGGAAATATTCCTTCTTCCATGCCGACCATGAATACTACCGGAAATTCCAGCCCCTTAGCGGCGTGCATCGATGAAAGATTCACCGCATCACGGTCTTCGTTCTGTGTGTCCATATCAGTGTACAGCGAAATCTGGTCGAGTACTTCTGACAAATTCTCACCATCAGGTGCCACAGAAAGCAGTTCACGTACGTTTTCAACGCGGTCTTCCCAGTCTGCCGGTTCGGCTTTCATCAGCACTTCTTCATAACCAATGCCTGACATAACCCATTCCAGAACAAGGGGCACGCTGTGCTGGCGTTCCAGTATAGTCAGCATGTGCTCTGCAAGCTGTGCAGCGCCTTCTCCTGCCTTGCCGCTGAGGCCGCCTTTTTTCGTTTTAACGCTTCCCCACACGTCTTCAGCAGTACCTTTTGCATTTTCGCGCATCCAGACATTAAGTTTTTCTATGCTTTTAGGGCCGAGAGCGCGGGCAGGAACGTTGCCCACACGGTTCAGCGACACAAGATCCCATGGATTGACTGCCAGGCGCATAAAAGCAACTACATCGCGGACTTCCTTCCTGTCATAGAAGTTTGTGCCGCGCACAATTCTGTAGGGTATTCCGGCTTCTATGAGAGCCTGCTCAAGCACGCGGCTGAGGGAGTTCATGCGGTACAGCACGGCAATATCCCTGTAATGGTAGGTCGCTGTCAGTTCCCGGATTTCACGGGCCAGTGCCTGTGCTTCCTCATTCTCATTCTGCATATACCAGACATGAACCTTGTCTCCTGCTTCACGGTCAGTTTTCAGGCTTTTTTCACGGCGGTTCTTATTGTGTTTTATCAGCCTGTTTGATGCATCAAGGATCATCGATGTTGAGCGGTAGTTCTGCTCAAGCAGCGTGACCTTCGCATGCGGAAAATCGTTTTCGAAATTCATGATTGTAGAATAATTTGCGCCGCGCCAGCCATAGATGGACTGATCAGGATCACCGACAACCATGAGGTTCGGCCGGCTGCCAACAAGCAGACGCATCATCTGGTACTGTGAATCATTAACATCCTGATATTCATCAACAAGCACCCATTCAATGCGTTTCCGCTCGTTCTCAAGGAGTTCCGCTTCAGATTTTAAAAGAGACAGAGGCACAGCAATCAGATCGTCAAAATCAAAAGCTCCCTGTTCTTTTAAGGCCTGCAGATACTTTTCATAAACGGAGGAAAGAAATTTTTCGTAGTTTGAAAGGTGAAATTCTCCGGGATCAGCAGACGACTTGATCTCCGAAATTTTATTCAGCGCCCAGCCGGGCGGATATTTTTCGGTATCAATGTCAAGTTCCTGCATAATGCGTTTTATGGCAGAAAGTGAATCTGTGCGGTCATAAATGACAAAATTCGGGTTGTATCCTTTTGAACGCAAAAGCTCTCTGTTCCTGAAAAGGAGTCTGAGCCCATAGGAATGGAATGTGCAGATTTGTGCTCCGCCCAGACTGCTGCCAAGCAGCCTGGCGGCACGGTCGTTCATCTCCCGTGCCGCTTTGTTGGTAAAGGTCACGGCCAGGATCTGCCACGGAACTACATGTTTTTCAGCAATAAGCCAAGCAATCTTACTGGTCAGTACTCTGGTTTTACCGCTTCCTGCTCCGGCAAGGACAAGCTGCGGCGCTCCTGTAAAGGTTACGGCCTCTCGCTGTGCAGCGTTCAGGCCGCTTAAAAGCTGTTCAGATTCGTTCATGATTATTTTCCTTTGCCGTCAGTTTCCGTCATTGTTCGGACGGAATGCCCTTCTTTGCATCACACCAGTCATAGAACATTTTAAGCCAGTATGAAAGTCCTTCACCGCTGACGCTCGAAAGCCTCATGCGTCTTGCGCGAGGATTCAGACGCGCCGTCTCATCCCAGAAAGCTGCCTCATCAAAGTCTATCGCCGCTTTCAGATCGACTTTTGCAAGTGCAATGACATCGGATGATGAAAATATATCCGGGTGCTTCTGCGGCTGATCTGAGCCGGCCGCGTAATCTGACAAAAGAATGCGGTGATCTTCTCCAAGTGTTTCATTATTCAGCGGAAACAAACCGCCGCTTCCTTCAACAAAGACCATGTCCAGTCTGTCAACCGGAAGCTGCAGGAGTGATTTTTCAATGTCAGGCACTTCAAGCCAGTGCCTGTTTTTTATTGAAACCTTAACGCAGGCTGCACACAGATTTTTCAGATGTTCTGCATCAATTTCAGGTACACTCCCGCATATTATGACTGCACACCTCAGATCAAGTCCCATCAGCGTGCGTTCGAGCAGCATGGTCTTGCCTGATCCGGCTGATCCCAGAAAGACCGCTTCAACAATTTTATTTTCTTCAAGAATTTGCTTTATATGCTTCAGATGTTCTTCAAACATTTAATTCACCTCTGTGGCGCAGCTCTTAGGCATTCGGCGATTTCTTTGTACTGCTGAAACTTCACGTGCAGCAGCCTGATTTTTCTATTCTACTACACTATGAACTCTTTCGCCCGCCTTACATGTTTTATTCCTGTATGAAGTTTGCCGCAGAGATGGTAAAATTTCTATCGGGAACGAGTTCTCGCAAAATTTCACCACAAATTCTAGAAAGAGAAGAATTATTACGCGGAGTTTAAATGATGCAGAAACTTAATTATGTTGTGGACGGACGATATAAAGGCCGCATGGTGGTTTTTTCAAAAGGAAATCTATGGATCAATACCGGTTTTCTCAGCCTTCTGCGTCTTGACAGCAATACGGTCATAAAAGCAGAAACTGAGGACAACTCAAAACGCGTCATCACTATAACATATAAGGATGGTTCGGTGTCGGAAATAATGCTTGACGAACAGCTCTACGAACTTACAGCGCGGTCATTTATGTCTTTTCTGGACCCCGGACTGGCAGCCGGAACTCTCCAGAAACCGGAGCTGCCTTCTGTTTCTGAAGAAAAAAACGACAGGAATGAAGCAGTGGAAAACAGTCACATGCACGGGACCCCGCGTCTGGCGGCAGTTCTCCTTGCCATCGGTTTTGTAGCCGCACTGTTTTTCCACCTTGCCGGTAGATTTCAGCCATGAGTGAAAAAAGCTGCCTCACGGACGAAACGTTCCACAAAGAACTTGCCGTCTGCCTGAGCTCGTGGTACAACACATGCAGCCGCGATCTTCCCTGGCGCAAAAGTCACGATCCCTACTGCATTCTTGTGTCAGAAGCAATGCTGCAGCAGACACAGGTTGAACGCGTTAAATTTTTTTATAACCGCTGGCTTGAAAAACTGCCGGATTTCAGCACTCTTGCTGATGCAGATGAGAGTGAGGTCATTTCGCTCTGGCAGGGACTTGGATACTACACGCGGGCGCGCAATCTTCAGAAGACTGCTGAATTCTTGAGAGCAGCCGGCCTGGAAACACTTCCCCCTGATCCCGAATTTCTGAAAAAACTCCCCGGTGTCGGGCCTTACACCGTCGGAGCAGTCAGTTCCATCGCTTTTAATCTGCCTGTTCCGGCTGTTGACGGCAATGTCCGGCGTGTGTTTTCCAGACTGCTCAATCTGGAAACCGACCCTGCCAAAAAGCCTGGAGCCGTCCTTATCGAAAATCATGTCAGAGCAGTTCTGAATCTTGGAGAACCGAGAATTCTAACGCAGGCCTTTATGGAGCTTGGAGCAACCGTATGTCTGCCCGGAACATCGTGCAGATGCTCAGAGTGCCCCGTGCGGCATATATGTGCTGCATTCAGATCCGGCACACAGCAGCAGAGGCCTGTTTCTACGCGAAAGACAGCCGTCTGCCGCCGCGAGGGGGCCGCTCTGCTCATAGGCAGCCCGGAAAACGGCTATCTCTTTAAAATCCGCCCTGCACTTGGTCTCTGGGCAGGATTCTACGAAATTCCCTGGAAAATTGCGGAAGAAGGGCACAATGCCGCAGACGCTCTGGCCGGGCTTGTTTCCGAACTCGGAGTGAGCGGTCACTGCCGAGACTTGAAAATTGAAGAAACGTTAAAATTTACCCGCTGGCAGGTAAGGGTACATCTGTGGGAGCTCAGGACGCTCCCTGCAATGGTTGGAAACGATGGCGTTCTGAAAAGTGAGGAGGAAGTGCAGGAACTTCCGATGCCTGCCGGACTGAAACGGCTTGTTTCCCGCGCTCTTGAAAAAAAGCAGCTGGAGCTTTTCGACAGCTGAACTTATAATGTATTCATACTTTGCTGTATGGAGAAATAAATTCAATTTCGGAGGCGAAATACATGAAAGTTATTGTTTATGGAACAATGAACTGCCCTGACACGGTACAGGCACTCGACGAGTACAAAAAACACGGCATTGACGTCGACTTCAGGGATATTGACCGTGATATCAAAACATTAAAGGATTTTCTCAGACTGCGCGATACCAAGGACGTTTTTGAAAACGTCCGCCGGGAACACAAAGTCGGCGTTCCCTTTGTCATCGCCCAGGACGGCAGAATGACACTCAACTGGCAGGAAATTCTATAATCCACACCTCATTCAGCTTTAAAACTGAAACTTAATTATAACCTTCGGCAGCGTCGGCACTTGTAATTAACAAAAAGGCTGCTGTTTTCACAGTTCAGTGAAAACAGCAGCCTTTGGTCTTTCTGGCTCCTCGAGCAGGACTTGAACCTGCGACCTAGTGATTAACAGTCACCCGCTCTGCCGACTGAGCTATCGAGGAATTATCAGAACATAGAGAATTATACTCAACTCTTCACAGCTGTCAAGTACAAACAAGTACAAAATTAAAAAGCAGTCCGGGGAAACCGGACTGCCACAGTGCCATAAGAATATTAACGCTTGCTGAACTGGTACTTTGCGCGTGCGCCCTTCTGGCCGAATTTCTTGCGTTCAACCATACGGGAATCACGGGTCAGCAGCCCTGCCTTTTTCAGAACAGGACGAAGATCAGGATTCATTTTCAGAAGTGCGCGGGCAAGACCGAGGCTGATTGCTCCGGACTGGCCTGTAAGACCGCCGCCTTCTGCATTGACAAACACATCTACCTTGCCCTGAAGGCCGGTGACATTCAGAGGAGACAAAGCAGCAGTAAGCCAGTTATGACGGGGAAAATACTCAGAAGTCTCACGCCCGTTGACAAGGAACTTGCCCTCGCCGGCAGCAATGTGCACTCGGGCAACAGCGTTCTTGCGGCGGCCAGTGCCCCAGTAATAAGAAGTAGCCATTCTCTCTCCTCCTTCTCTACAGAGTGATCGTCACGGGGTTCTGCGCCGCGTGAGGATGATTTGCACCGCCGTAGACTTTAAGTTTACGACCGAAGTTCAGACGGTTGTGCTTGGGAAGCATGCCTTTGATGATGCGCTCAAGAAGACGCACGGAACTGCGCTTCATTGCCTCGCTGTAAGTCATCTCGCTGTATCCGTGAGGATAGCCGCTGTAGGAATGAACCTTCGAGGTTTCAAGTTTATTGCCGGTGAACCCCACTTTGTCAGCATTGATGATAATGACAAAGTCGCCAGTATCTACATGAGGCGTATAAGTGGGCTTATTCTTGCCGGTGAGAATAAGAGCAACACGTGAAGCAAGACGTCCTGCAGGAACGCCTTCGGCGTCAATAAGGTACCAGGTGCGCTGGACGGTCTCTTTACGGGCCATGAATGTCCTGTTGTTGCCAGCCATTCGAAACACACTCCTTTAATCATGTGATGAAACTGTTTCCTTATGAGATCGGACTGTATGAGTTCTGGGGAGCCCACCGTCCTCTGTTCTGAGCGCAACCATCACTTCATCGATCACAGGCTGTAGGGAAGTGTGTGACGACTTACCATAGCTCGAAAGAAGAGGTGCGTTTCTCACAATCTGATATTATACTCTCACAAGCAGCGGATTGTCTATAGGTCCTGGTAATCTTCCGCGCTTTGCAACGGGTTTTCCGTTAATTTCTTTAAGATCCAAAGTCATGTCAATCTGCGCGCCATGGCAAATATAGCTGCCTACTCCGAAAGTGTCAGCCCCTGCCGCAGCAAGGATTCTGATCTTTTCGGGCGTCAGGCCGCCAGTCGCGACAATCTTGACATGTCTGAAACCGGCCATATCAAGCCGATAGCGTACTTCATGAATCAGCTCGGGTGTAACACCGCCGCGCTCGCTGGGCGTATCAAGACGCACCGCGTTCAGATGATCGCCAAGTGCCTGTGCCACTCTGATCGCTTCTTCGCCCTCATCCTTAAAGGTGTCAATCAGCACTACACGGTTTTCGCCGTCTGGCGTCAGCTCATCATAGACTTTTGCAAGCTTGACTGTGTCTCCGGCCATCAGAATCGCTGCATGAGGGATCGTCCCTGCCGGATTCTGCCCGAGGAGTTTTGCTCCGAGAATGCAGCTTGCAGCAGCGCATCCGCCTACTTTCACTGCAATCCGCTCCATTACGGGTGCCACTGCAGGATGAACATGGCGTGCGCCAAAGCAGAGGACAGGCTTGCCGCCGGCGGCGTTCACGCATTCTCTTGCGGCAGTAGCCCAGCTTGTCGAGGCTGCAAGCATTCCCAGCAATGTTGTTTCATACATCCCGAAAGCTCCATAAGGGCCAGTCAGGCGCATCAGTGTATCCTTAGGCCTGAAGGGCGTTCCTTCGGGCAGTGCATCTATAGTCACGTTTTTGCCTTTGAGAAGGCGCACCACTTCTTCAACGCCCGCAAAAATCCCTTCACGGCGCGCAAAGACCTCAGCCACAACCGGTGTGTCCAAAAGCCCCATGTGATCAAGAAGGTCACGGGTTCTGATAAAGTAAATGTCAGTCGTCAGCCCATTCAGGATTTCCTCGTGAGTTGCGCTGGGCAGACGATCCTGAGATATCTGAACAGCAGCGACGTCTTTCAGAGTTTCAATATGAGCAACTGCCATGTGAGCGCCCCCTTGACATTCTTTAAAGCAGGATGAGAACCAGTGAATTTACCATAAAGATTGTGCAAACCACAACCGTAATCTTCGAAAGCGTTGAGAAACGGGCCCACTGGCTGGCAGTCGGATCGGCCATGGTTGCTCCGCCGAAAATTCCCCCTCTGCCCTGCTTGCGAGGCTGAAGCAGGACGACAGCCATCAGAAGGATGCAGATAATGATCTGAACAATGGAAAGAAACGTTTTCAAAAAGCGCACCTCCAAAAAAAATTTGCAGTATAAGAGTTCTCTACAGACACATTTAAATGAGTTTACCACATTTTCAGCTCAATCGGAATACGAGAAATAAAAATATTAATGGGGTTTTAATCCGCTATGCGCTTTCAGCACCAATTTTCTCCCTGAGCATTTTTATAAACGCCTTTGAAGCCTTTGCGCGATGCGATAGTTTTGATTTGATTTCCGGGGACAGTTCACCGAAAGTCTGGCTGTACCCTTCGGGGATGAAAAGCGGATCGTAGCCAAAACCGTTGCTGCCGCGCTTTTCCTGTATCACGCTTCCGCTGCAGTAACACAGTGTCTGCCAGTGAACCTTGCCGTCAGGAAACACGAGAACCAGTGCTGCAGCATAACGTGCATAGCGGTCCTTTTTATCAGCCATGTTTCTGATCAGCCACTGGCGGCACTGCTCATCGTCTTCGCCGCCGACGCGTGATGAATAAATGCCGGGCTGCCAGTTTAGAGCACGTACCTCTATGCCGCTGTCATCGCTGATGGCAGGCAGGCCGGTATACTCTGCCCATGCGGCAGCTTTCAATGCAGCATTTTCTGTAAAGCTCTTCCCTGTTTCGCTGACATGGAGCGGATGCTCATAATCTCCCCCGAACAGGAGCTCAACATGAAGCGGTGCAAGAAGCTGCCTGAATTCCTCAAACTTATGGCGGTTACAGGAAGCCAGGACAAGTTTCTCCAGTGAAACTCCGTCAACAGTTATCAATTTTATGCCTCCGAGTCTTCCCAATTCAATGTGCTGCGCTGAATTTCCATCAGCCTGGAAATGCCTTTTGATGCAAGAGAAAGCATTGATTCCATTTCATCATGCGTAAACACTCCGCCCTCGCCGGTCCCCTGCACTTCTATATATTCGCCGCGGCTGTTCATCACAACGTTGAAATCCACATCGGCTGTGCTGTCTTCGCCATAACAGAGATCAAGCAGCAGACGGCCGCCGACCTTCCCTGTGCTTACCGCTGCCACCTGAGACTTCAGCGGCAGCTTTTCAAAAGCTCCCTGACCGCGAAGCCAGCGGAGGGCATCAACTAGTGCCACATATGCACCCGTTATAGACGCAGTACGGGTTCCGCCGTCTGCCTGAAGCACATCGCAGTCCAGTATAATGCTTCTTTCACCGAGCTGATCCAGATACACCGCTGCCCGCAGTGATCGGCCGATAAGCCGCTGTATTTCCTGACTCCTTCCGTTAATATGCCCTTTCGTAATGTCTCTTGGCACCCTGACAGCCGTAGAGCGGGGCAGAAGCGAGTACTCAGCTGTCACCCAGCCTTTACCTGTTCCACGGAGAAAGGGCGGAACCTTGTCTTCCACAGTTGCAGTGCAGAGAACTTTTGTGTTTCCGCAGGCAATGAGGCAGGATCCCTCAGCATAGATATTGCAGTTGTGCTCCATCACCACAGGACGCAATTTATCGCATCGCTCTCTCAAACTCACAGTTTCATTCATCTGCGCCATACACTCCCCAGACAGATAATAAATTTTACGGCTGCAGCACGACCAATAATGCAGAATCGGCATACACCGTCTGAGAATCTCACAAAAACAGCGCGCAGGAATTATCCCACACGCTGTATTTCCTATGCGGTAGCGTTTTCAAATCCCCATGGTTCGGACAGTTTAATTGTTCCCACACTGGGAACCCAGCGGCCTTCCTGAAGGAAATAAACCTGCTTTATCGGCTGGAAGTTCTCCACTATTGTTCTCACGATGCCGGTGATAAACAGCAGCGCACGCTGTTCCGGCATGCTGCCTAAACCTGCGGCAAAACCCTGCGGCAGATCGATAAAGGCGGTTATGCCGTCACGGTAAACATGCAGCGGAGCAATCATATTTGCCCATTTCTCCGAAGACTCGGCAAACACCGATTTTACAGCATCCATAATTTCATCTTCCTGAATATCAGAAAGCACCTTCAGCGATGATTTCACTAATCCGGCAGATGAAAGCGGATAAAAAGTAATTTCTTTGCTGGTTACAAGTGTCTCTTTCGGCGTGTCGCCCGAAGCAAGCAGACGTTCCAGTTCGGCAGTATTAGAAACAACGTTTTTCTGCTTCACGACATTTTTATTGTCAAGCATTTTAAAAAACAGGTCCGAACCATAGTATCCAAGTCCGAGAAATATTACAAGCACACTCAGCTGCGCCAGAAACCGAAGCAGAAAAGGCGTTTTCTGGCGCTGACTGAAGCGGTTTTCGCGCAGTTCTCCTTCTTCCGTCCGAGGGCGCCGTGAAATTTCGTCGCGCACTTCTATCCCTCCTCAGTTACCTTTTTATTTGATGAAGTTAATTATACCTGCGGCTATAGCTTTCGCAAGTTTCTGCTGATATGCCGGCTGGGCCAGCCGGCGTACTTCAGAAAGTTCAGTGATGAAGCCCGTCTCAATCAGCACTGAAGGCATTCCGGCGCCGCGAAGCACCCAGAAAGGCGCCTGCGCCACACGCTTCATGTTCAGACCGCTCTTCTGTCCGGATTGAAACAATTCTTCTGCCAGCTTTGTGCTTTCTCCTATTTTTGCGTTCTGCTGCATATTTCCCAGTATAGAAAGGAGCATTTCGGTTCTTTTGTCTGAAGCGCCATTCTGTGTGCTGCCTTCGGCAATTTCGGCGTTTTCGATTTTAGCCAGCGTCATTGCATCCTTATCCGTGGGAAGCGCCATTATATAGATTTCAATCCCCTTAGAATGCCTTCCTTTAGGCAGTGCATTGAGATGAATGCTGATAAATACATCAGCATCCCAGTTGTTGGCCATAGCAGTACGCTCACGAAGTGTCGGATAAGTGTCGCCCGTTCGTGTCATATGCACTGTGACGCCGTTTTTTTTCACTTCTTCAGCAACACGGGTCGCTATTTTCAGTGCAATGTCCTTTTCACGATAGCCATGCGCCATTGCGCCGGGATCTTTGCCGCCGTGCCCGGCATCAATGACGACAATTTTCTTGCGGCTGCCGCGCCTGGAATTTTTTGAAGATGCGGAAGGCAGCGGCTCTTTATCACTGCCTTCTTTGTTGCCGTCAGCAACAATTTCATCTGTCCCTTTGCCAGAAGGCTGTTCATCTGAAGAATAGCCGTTGTTTTGATTCGTGCTGTCTTTGTCTTTCGTACTGTCGGCAGAAGGGGACTGTTTCAGATCCGCTACAAGACGGCTGGGATTTTTCAGCATAAAAACATGTGCCGTTCTGCCGGGAAAATTTAAGAGAAGCTGCGATGTCCTGCCGTTTTGTACTTTCAGACTAATGTCAGGCCGCGCAGCTTTGAGGCTTTGCTGAACTGCAGAAGATAGCGGCGCAAAATTGACAGTCAGAGTTTCATCTTTCAGGCTGTATATCGGCGTCTTATTATCTGCAAGGTCAAACACCACGCGCACCGCAGCCTGATCACCGCCCCAGCGGAGTGCCTTCAGGACAGGCAGCTGAGATGCCTGAACAGACGGTTGTTTATCGTTATTCTGTATCTTGTCGCTGCCGGCACCGCTGTTTTTATTCCTGGTTCCTGTGCCGCGCCAGCTCAATGTAATGCTGCGCCCATTCTTTTTAAGAAACTGTGAAAAAACTCTTAAAGCCGCATTGGCTTCTACCCACCAGTGCCCGTCTTCAACACGTGTTCTGGCTGGAAGAGAAATGACACTGTACCCAAGCCATACCGCAGCAGCGCCATGAACAAAACGCAGACCCGTACGCGCTCTCACAAGAAGTTCTTCTTTCTGCAGACTGGTTTTATACCCCAGATCATCAATAATCTGGTCAACAGCTGCCATGCGTACTGAATTAAACGTCCTGATGTCTGCATTTCCTGAAACACCTTTGCCCTCCCAGTGCCATGTTTCTGCATGCGCCGGAAGCGCAAGGAAAAGACAGAATATCAACGTCAGAAAAAAGTGTACTGCTTTATTTACCTGCAACCGCAATGTCGTCCACCACCATTGTGCAGCCGCCGAAGCGGCCAAAAAAGCGCAAATCGCCTCCAACTTCGATAATCTTTTTCAGAAACTCAGTAAGATTACCGGCTATTGTCACAGATGAAACCGGCGCTAAAATACCGTCCTTATAATAAAGTCCGCGGGCCGCCAGCGAAAAATCTCCCGTAACTGTATCAGCTGTATGCAGCCCCATCAGTTCTGTCACGCAGAAACATCCGTCGTGAGAAGCAATAATGTCCTCTGCAGAACGTACTCCGGGCAGAACAAAAAAATTGTTGACATCAACTTCCGGCAAGGAAGAAAGCCCACGGCTTCCATTGCCAGTTGAGGGCAGACCAAGACGCCTGCCATATTGAAGATTGCAGAGCCACGCAGACAGCCGTCCATGATCGACCACAGTTGTCCGCCTTGTTTCAACACACTCGCTGTCACATGCTGCAGTGCCCAGTCCGCCGTACAGCCGCCCGTCATCCACAAGAGTCAAAACTTCCGAAGCCACGCTCTGTCCCATTTTTCCATTCAGCAGAGTAAGCCTCTTGCAGACATTTTCCGCAGAAAAAAGTTCAGACAGTACTGAAACGAACTCCGCCGCAACTGAAGGCTCCAAAACAAGAGTATAGCGCCCTGAGGGCAGCGGGGTTCCATGGAGCATCCGTACAGTGCGCTCAACTGCTTCTTCAACCGGCAGACAGGCAGTGAGTGAGGACAGAGAACGTCCGTCATTTACAGCCCCGCCTATTTCGGCAGCACCGTCATCTTCCGCAATCAGCGTCAGGCCGGCACTCCCTGCAGTCGAACGACTGTAAACAGACACACCATAGCTGTTAAGCGTCAGAGACTCGCCGCTGAACGTTTCAACTTCAGAAGCGCGAACCTTTTTAATGCGTTTGTCAAAAGAGCGTGCCCTGCAGCTCATTTCCAGGCACAGATCAATCTGTTTCTGCGCAGACCACACAGCCAGGTCTGAATCATAAATGCCAAGGTCAAATAACGAAGGTGCCGGCTGATGCTGCACAAAAACAACATCAGATTCCGGAACCGAATACTCGGCATTTTTAAAAGCCATGTCACACAGCAGAGAGACCGCATCGTCATCAAACTCGCCAAGGCTTGCCACACCCTGCCTGTTTGCGCTGTCAAGGACTCTGAGCCCTACCCGCGATATAACCGCAGTACGGCTTTTTTCAAGGTCATCATCACAAACAGCGAAAGAACTGCTGTGAGTGCTGCACCATACACTTTCAGCACTGACAGCATGCCTTTTCCTCGCCAGCAGAAGCAACTTTTCCAACAGCGGCTGTGCTGATTTTACGTCCATTTTACCCTGCCATTACATTATAATCCCTAATCTGGCCCATGGAAGCAGATTCTCAGGCACGGACACGCCAAAATGATAACCAGGACGGCCGCGGCCATGATAATCAGACCCTGCCGTAATCTCGAGGCCGTTTGCAATTGCAATATCCCTGAAGTACGCCGTCTGTTCCGGATTATGATGGCCTGAATAGCATTCCAGTCCCCAGAGGCCCAGTGATTTCAGCCAGCGCAGAATTTTAGTCAGTTCATTCATATCAGAGCACGTCTGAATCGGATGAGCCAGCACAGGCAGGCCGCCCGCTTTACGGATTTCAGATATCGTTTCTTCAGGAGATAAGCTGACCTTATGAACATAGGCTCTGCCGCCACGGCCCAGAAATTCGGAAAAAGCTGTCGGAATATCATGTACAATTCCCTTGCGTATCAGTGCATACGCAAAATGCGGCCGTCCGATAACCCCCTTGCCGGCTTCTTTCTGAACTTCATCCATAGACAGATTGACGCCAAGGCGGTTCAGCTTTTCGAGCATTTTGTAATTGCGTTCCTGCCTGTAGGCCTGGATTCTCTGCAGCGCTGACTGAAATTCCGCACTCTCTACCTTGTAATTATATCCCAGGATATGCAGTGTTGTAGGATATTCAGCTGAAATTTCAACGCCTGAAACGCCGCGGATGCCATATCTCTTACACATGGAGAGAAAGACCGGCACACCTGTCATGGTGTCATGATCAGTAAGAGACATCACGACAAGACCGCGTTTTTTACCAAGCCGCACCAGTGCTTCCGGCGAATCTGTGCCGTCAGAACAGGTGCTGTGAAAATGCATATCGACACGAATCATAAAATACTACCTCATTTAAATGCAAATATAGCGATTACAATATAAATATACCAGGTACAATGTTAAAAACAACAGCTGCGTTACTGCCCCAAACACCGGCTGTCTGTTACTTTCGTTAACCCGATGCGCTTAAAAAAAGACTTAAGTATAACTATAGCAGAAAAGGAGATTTTTTGCAGTTAACTTTGATTTTATGCAGTCACAAAAATTTTATGTTCAGTCGAATCACAAGTTCATAAAAACAAAGCTGACAGATCACGTCGGGCTTTCCCCTCAGCACATCCGCCAGCTTTTAATTTTTATCTGTGTGACTTTGGTGGGCCGCAGAAGATTTGAACTTCTGACCTTTCGGTTATCAGCCGAATGCTCTGACCAACTGAGCTAGCGGCCCTACGAACGCACGAAGATGATTCTATCACAAAAATCAGATTTGTGAAGTCCCAGTTTCATACATCAAAGGACATCTAAATGAGCAAAGACAGAATCGGCTGTGCCGCATTATAAATACAGAATGAGCGCATAAGTGCAATCAGAAATATATAAAAATATACGAAGCAGAAATAAAACTGCAGTTAATATGCATTTTAAAATCATCTGAGAAGTTTCAACTCTCTCCGATCTTCTAATGATGTTCTGCAACAGACTGCACTTTCCGCAGTGATGAGAGGAGCTCATCGCGTGACAGGGGCTTCGAAGACAATGACAGCTTTCGAATGATTAAAACCGCAGTACAGCAATATAACAACTAAAGCTGCAAAAAAATAGCCGCCTCAGACGGTTTAAATCTTTCAGGCCAGCACCTTCATGGCTTAAACATGAAAACGGCCACGGGGCAGAACCGCACGTGCATTATGACGAAGTTTTCAGCGGACTGCGTTCCTTTAGTCTGCGGAAAATCGCCCTCAACGGTTCTGCAATGGCGTGAAAAGCATGCTGCAGACACTGCCGGCTTTCGAAAAAAGACAACTGCCCGCAAGGACTCTTTGATCTGTCCGCATAACATTTCAAGGCAGAATTGAGACAGCGCGCCGGATTGAGGTACAAGAGAATATGCCGGCCGTTTTCTTACTGTCACCTTGTAGTGCGGCCGAAAGAAAGCGGACAATCAGTTCAAACAAAACTCATTGTACGGCAGAGGACGCCCCCCAAACCACCGTTCAGCCACCGCAGGTGGTCCAAAACGTCAGGCTCACTCCGCCCTCACGGTAAAATTCTGCCGGATCAGACAGCGCAGATGGTTTAAAATCTCCGGCTCAATACGCCCTCAAACTTAAGCACCGCAAAACATTCGGCCCCCGAGTTTTGACTTTCTCCGGCATTCTAAGGAGTGCCGGTTTTAAGCGCAAGGGTTCCGCGCTTAAAACGCGCAACGGAGCGAAGGCGGATAAAGAGCTGAGGTGAGCCGAAGGCGAACTTCGAAGCTCCCGCCGAAGCGACAGAGCGTGAGGCACGACGCAGCTTGCCGGTGTCTTTTCTCTTGGTTCGTTCTCTTTTGGACAAGCAAAAGAGAATGAACATTCACCTTAAACAAAACGACCAGTACGGCAACGGTCGAACGCACAAAAATAACCATTCAGCCCCCGCACGTGATCCAAAATTTTCGGTTCAGTACACCATTATGGTAGCAAATTGAGACACACGGCACATATCATCTGGTACCGTGCATCTGTGCCGCACAGAAACCGCGGCACCCGTCATAGACAGCGGCCGTACCCCGCAAAGACAATGAAACAATAAATTCCAACCTTGTGACCGCCGCAAAAGAGTTTCAACTTTCGGCTCAAGAGACACTCGAACTTAAGCACCGCAAAACACACGGCCCCGAGGTTTTGACCTTCCGGCATTATGACGACTGCCGACCCGAGCGAAGCGAGGGACATGAAGGCGAGCGGCGACTGAGTTCTGGCCGAAGCTGTCTGAGCCGCGAAGCGGCGAGTTCTGCAGAAGGCCCCGACGACGCGAGCCGGAATGAGGTACCAAGGAATATGCCGAGCGCTTTCTTTCTGTCCTCTTTCTTTCTGTCCTCTTTCTT